>JABLTN010031938.1_pt1 | contig 33176 bp, 25 predicted proteins | sample 7160141 | NCBI WGS metagenome assembly JABLTN01 (sample SAMN14651226, study PRJNA627086) | human gut metagenome | isolation source: feces | host: Homo sapiens | reverse complement strand
TCATGCAATACCGCTACGTAGCCCCCTCAGCCCTTCGGGCAGCTCCCCCGATGGGGAGCCAAGAACGTTCTTCCTCTTAACTTAATAGCATTACCTAGAGGGGAAGGCTGCGATACGAGAATACCATCCTCTAAAAAAGGCGGCGAAGCCGCCACGAGAGCCCTCAACCTTGAACCTTGAACCAAATGAAAGCAAAGTAAAAAGGGGATGTGAAGAAATGGGAATTCATTTCTTCACATCCCCTTTTTTGATGGTATTGTTGTTGTGATTCAAATAACCAACAGCAAACAACCAACCAACAAACTCATGATGTAGGAGATAGGAATGATCCAATGGATGCTATTTCGGAAATATACCCATTTCCCATATAGCGTTTTAACATGTAGTGATCAGTTAATTTAGGCATTGACGAAATCGGGGGGGTAGTACTGTCTAAATAAGAATTTAAGCACTATTATTCACAGGCGGAGAAAATGGAAAGTGAGAAAAGAGATATTTTCTCAAATCATGAAAAGAAAAATTTTTCCGGAGTGGATAGTGTGTAGGAGGGGAGGCATGCGTATGGTATGAAATGTCAATGGTGTGGGAAAGAGTTTACTCCGCTAAAAAGTTGGCAGAAATATTGCTCGACAGTCTGCCGTGTAGCTGCCAATCGGAAACGACTGCCCAAGGATGAAGTACATACGCAGGAAGCCGTACTCATTCGTTCATTTCGGTGCTTGCAGTGCGGGGAAGTGGTCAATGTCTATGATCCATCTGATAACCGTTTCAAATTTTGCTGTGTCCATTGTGAGAAATTGTACTGGAAACATCCGGAAAAGAAAAGGGAAAAAGGCATTCGACAATTCCAGTGTCACGCTTGTGGAAAAAACGTCATTGTCACGGACCCTTTGGACAGGAGGCGTTTCTATTGCAGTGAGACCTGTCGGGAAGCCCAGCACAGAACCAAACAAAAAGTGATTCGAGAACAGAAGAAAAAAGGATAAGTGCTTAGGGATTCGCTTAATCTTTACGAACCTATCCTACTCCCTGAATTCATTGAAAGAGAGGGTATATCATGAATCATATTTACAAAGTCATTTGGAATCATGCGAAACATTGCTATACCGTAGTTTCTGAAATCACCAAAAGTCATAGCCAAAGCAATAAACGGGTCCGTAGTATGACTGCCGTAGTAGCGGCTGCCATGATGCTCACTGGTTTTGGTGGTATGGCTATTGAAGCGGCCAATCCAGCAAACGAGGATGTGAATATTGCTGTCGGAAAAGGTGCATCAACTAATACTACCATGGGCAATCCGCCTGGGTTGGTTAGTGGCTATATTGCTATTGGCGAAAATGCATCTGCTTGGAATGGTGGAAATCCAAATGGTATTGGTAGAAAAGAGTCTTATTTAGACTTTAACCAAGGAGCTGTTTCCCCAAGTAGTTACTTCACCAAAGCTAAAGTAACCAATGGAACAAAGCTGGCAGGAGCAATTGCTATTGGAAAAAATACAATGGCTCGTACTGGTTCTGTAATGATTGGTGACCATACATACGAAGGCGAATTAGGGGATATTGAAGTGAAGTCCTCCCAAAAAATGACGCTGAATAATGGCGTGTATTCTACCACATTAGGAGCAAGCAGTTATAATAGCGGTTCTATGTCTACCGTAACAGGGGCATTTTCTATTACTTCCAATAGAGGAACATCAACTCTTTACGATGCGCAGAATTTCGGCGCAACCGTTTATGGTTCTTTAAATAGTATAGAGTCTTCAAAGTCAGATAGTTTAACTGCTGGTACGGCAAATAGCGTGCTTGGATTTGGTAATAGAACACAGAATACCAATGCCGCTCTTGTTTGGGGGACCGGAAATGAAGTAACTAATTCTATTGAATATTTAAAAATAAATAATCCTTACTGGCATGACGTATCAGCTTCTGGTGCACAGCAACAAATTATTGATGCTATGCGATCTGACCAATATGCTGGCGGTTCTGTCATGGCTATCGGCGGTGGAAATAAAGCGAATTGGGCAACCTATTCCCAGCTACTGGGGGTACGGAATACGTTGACTGGGACCGAAAAAGATGGCTCCAAATTAGCGATGATTAATGGCTATAAGAATACCGTAGCCAATGCCCAAAATACAACTGTTATTGGTTCCAATAACAATGCTACGAATGTCAAATCAACTATCGTCATGGGGGATGAGAATACATTAGAAGATCGACAGGGAGTTATTTCTTTAGGTAATGAAAATAAAATCAAAGCAGATAATGCCGTAGCTATCGGCCATGATGCTAAGGTCAGTGTAACGGGGGGATTAGCTCTTGGGATTCATTCGGTCAGTGATAGAGAAATAGGCACGTTAGGATACTTGGCTGATAAAGGAGAAGACAGTATCATATGGAAGGCGAATGGAGGAGCCGTATCTGTTGGTAGTAGCTCTATGACTAGACAGATTATCAATGTGGCAGCTGGTACCTATGATACGGATGCAGTCAATGTGGCACAGCTCAAAAAAGCATTGGAATCCATTGACGTTGACGCAGGGACAGGAATCAAGGTGGATAAAATAACGAAGGATGGAAAAACCACTTATAAGATTTCTACCAATATAGTAGGAAGTGAAACTGCTACAGACAAAACTACGGTAGACAAAACTACGGTAGACAAAACTACGGTAACGACGAACCAGACTGATACTGGAAATACGGATACGTCTCAAGGGACAACAAATGGTACAAGTACAAAAACTGGGGAAACCGTAACAGTTAGCACCGAAACGAAAGCTACTCACTTTGGCGCTGATGATAATAAGACGGCAGATGTTAAACCGGGACAAACACTCAATATCAATGGAGACAAACAAAATATTTCTACTTCGGTCGATGGTAACAGTATCAAAGTGAAATTGAATGAGGCTATTAAGGTTGAAAGTGTGACCGCTAATAGCGTAAAAGTAGGTGATACCAGTATCCGCACAGATGGTCTTACTATCCAGGGCGGTCCATCCATAACCAAGACAGGCATTGATGGAGGAAATCAGAAAGTTACTGGTGTGGAAGCTGGTGAAATTTCTAGTATCTCTAAGGATGCCGTCAATGGCAGCCAGCTCTTTGCAACCAACCAGCAGGTAGCACAGAATGCCCAGAGTATCAGTAAGCTGGGGAACCGCATCAACAAAGTCGGAGCTGGTGCAGCCGCTTTGGCAGCGCTCCATCCGTTGGACTTCGATCCAGATGACAAGTGGGATATCGCAGCAGGCTATGGCAATTACAATGGCGAAAATGCAGCCGCTATCGGCGCTTACTATCGTCCGAATGAAGATACCATGTTCTCTGTAGGCGGCAGCTTTGGCAATGGAGAAAATATGGTGAATGCAGGTGTCAGCTTGAAACTGGGCCAGGGCAACCATGTTTCTACTTCCAAGGTAGCTATGGCGAAGGAAATCAAAGACCTCAGAAAAGAACTGGAAGGGCTGAAATCGGCTCTGTTGGATGTGAATGCAGGAAAGAAAGTGGATACGTCTAAGCTCCAGCTCTTCCCCGATGTACCGAAGAATCACTGGGCTTATGAATATGTATCTACTTTGAAAGGCAATGGTGCGCTCACTGGTTACCCCGATGGAGAATTCAAAGGGGATCGTCCAATGACTCGTTATGAATTCGCTACCATGCTCTACAAAGCCATGCTGGAAGGGGCTACTCTGTCTGATAGGATTCTGAAAGAATTTGCACCAGAACTGGAACGTTTCACTGTGGATACAGTGCATCAGGACAAAGATGGCAAGCCTACTGTAGAAAGAGTTCGTACGGTAAAGGCAGAGAAATAGTATTCGTTGTTGGCTGTGAATCCTAATCACTAATTGGTAAAATAGCCAAAGGAAATTCCCTCTGAAGAAATGATTGATATTTCTACAGAGGGAATTTTGTTTTTGGGAGAGGTAGAGAAACATCGATTAAAAAACTGGTGACTTGTGACTGGGAGGTTCTCCCGATGACGGGTCATCAGTTTTTTATGGCTCATGTTACTCAGGGGCAGCCTTTGGGGCGTGCTGCCCCTTGATTGCGTGCGAAAGAGGGGGAGCGGGTTCTGAAGGTTCAACCGGTTCACAGGTTTTTCATCTTTCGCGGTTAAAACTTTGCGGCGCTTAGGGAAACACTGATTAAATCGTTGCCAGATTTTACTCTTGAATTTTTATGCATAGCGAGGAATAGCCTGACGCGAATAGCGGGCTATTTAAGGAAGGTTATGACGAAGCTATGTATAAAAATTCTTGTAGAATCTGACTCTGCGATTTAATCAGCGTTTCCCTAGATCCTTCGACTCAGTTCTCATATTCCAGATTAGCCATTTTCTAATATACGACGCTTTTCTCCGCTCAGGATGACGAAATGCGCCGCACCGCCCCCGTTGAACCCATAGAACCCATAGAACCCATAGAACCCGCTGATCTCTGGCTACGCTCCCTGCTTCGCATTTTTTTCAGCAGGACCGGATGAATGACCGATCACTAAATATGATACAATAAGAAAAAGTGGTTTCTAAGGCAGCACTGATCCTGCGATCGGATCCGCGCTATCTTAGAATTCGAAAGAAAAAGGAGTGAAGGAGGCGTTTCCGCTTGGATCCATTTGTTCATCTCCACGTCCACACCGAGTACAGTCTTTTCGACGGCACATGCCGCATCAAGGGGCTTGTCTCTTATGTCAAGTCGCTCGGGCAGACGGCGGTCGCGATCACGGACCATGGTGTCATGTACGGTGCGGTCTATTTATATAAAGAGTGTATCGCGCAGGGCATCAAGCCGATCATCGGATGCGAGGTCTACGTCACGAGGAAGAGCCGCTTCGAGCGGGCGAAGGGCGAGAAGGAGAAGCTGGGGCATCTGATCCTTTTGGCAGAAACGAATGAGGGCTACCAGAATCTCATCAAGATCTGCTCGAAGGCGTGGACGGAGGGCTATTTTCATAAGCCGCGGGTGGATCATGAGCTTCTGTCCAAGTATCACAAAGGGCTCATTGCGTTGTCGGCCTGTGTTGCCGGCGAGCTTCCGCAGGCGATCTTAAACCGCGACATGGATGAAGCCAGAAAGGTGATCCGCTACTACATCGATACGTTCGGGAAGGAGAACTATTTCCTCGAGCTGCAGAATCATGGCATCCCGGAAGAAGCGGATGTGCGTCCGGTGCTGGCGTCTTTGGCAAAAGAGTATGGGCTGGGGCTGGTCGCGACGAATGATTTCCACTATACGAAAAAAGAGGATGCGAAGAGTCAGGAGATCAAGCTCTGCATCTCCACGGGAAAGACACTGGATGATCCCTATCATTTCCATTTTCCGAATGACGAATTCTACTGCAAGAGCGGGGAGGAGATGCAGGCGATCCTAGGCGAGTATCCGGGCGCTATCGAGAATACGGCAAAGATCGCAGAGCGCTGTCATGTGACCTTCACCTTTGGCGACCACAAGCTCCCGTCCTTTGATGTGCCGGAAGGCGAGACGTCCAAGTCATACCTGCGAAAGCTCTGCGAGGCGGCGATTCCGGAGCGCTATCCGGAGTCCACGGGAAAAGAGCAGGAGCGTCTGGATTATGAACTCGGTGTCATCAATCAGATGGGATTCTCGGATTACTTCCTGATCGTCATGGACTTCATCCGCTACGCGAAGACACATGGCATCCCGATCGGGCCGGGGCGTGGGAGCGCGGCAGGAAGCATCGTCGCCTACCTCCTGCACATCACGGAAATCGATCCACTGCGTTTCGACCTTCTCTTTGAACGCTTCCTGAATCCGGAGCGCGTCTCCATGCCGGATATCGATACTGACCTCTGCTATCGCGGACGCGGGCAGGTCATCGCCTATCTCGCAGAGAAGTACGGCGCTGAGCAGGTGGCGCAGATCATCACCTTTGGTACGCTCGCGGCGCGCGCCGTCATCCGTGATGTCGGCCGTGTCATGAATCTGCCCCTTCGCGAAGTGGACAAGATCGCAAAGATGGTGCCGAGCGGCCCGGGCGTCACGCTGAAGAAGACGCTGGACGGCTCGAAGGAATTCAAAGACCTCTATGAGTCGAATGCGACGGTACACACTCTGATCGATCACTGCCTTGATCTGGAAGGGCTTTCCCGAAATTCCGGCACGCATGCCGCCGGCGTCGTCATCTGCTCGAAGCCCGTCGATGAGTACGTGCCGATCCAGCTCACTGCGGACGATTTCATCCAGACGCAGTACGAAAAAGATCAGGTCGAGCAGCTCGGCCTTCTCAAGATGGATCTTTTGGGGCTTAGAAACCTCACCGTCATCCATGATGCGGTCGAGATGATCCGGGCGAACCGCGGTGTCACCATCGACATCGACCGCATTCCTTCTGTCGACGAGAAGACGTGCGAGATGCTCTGCGCGGGCGACACCACAGGCGTTTTCCAGTCCGAGTCCTCCGGCTTTACGAATCTTCTGATGAAGCTCCACCCGGACCGCTTCGTAGACCTCATCCCGATGGTCGCACTCTACCGTCCGGGACCTTTGGGCAGCGGCATGGCGGAAGATTTCATCAAGAGAAAACATGGAGAGATCCCCATCGAGTACCCGCATCCATCCCTGGCTCCTATCCTAAAGGAAACCTACGGCGTCATCCTCTATCAGGAACAGGTCATGCAGATCGCCTCTGCCATGGGCGGCTTCTCCCTCGGTCAGTCCGACATGCTTCGCCGCGCCATGGGGCACAAGGAGCCGGAGATCCTGCAGAAGAATCGGGATACCTTTGTCACAGGCGCCGTGAAGAATGGTGTCGATGAAAAGACGGCGAATTACGTCTTCGACCTCATGGTCCACTTTGCCGGTTACGGCTTCAATAAATCTCACAGCGTCTGCTACGGATGGATCGCCTGGCAGACCGCCTACCTCAAGGCGCACTACCGCGCTGAATTCATGGCTGCCATGATGACCTGCTACAATGGCGATAAGAATAAGGTCAGCCGCTACATTTCAGATACCAGAAGAGCCGGTGTGGAGATCGCAGCACCGGATGTCAATCTTTCGGAAGCCTATTTTTCCGTCAGCGGAAATAAGATCCTCTTCGGACTTGATGCCATCCAGAACGTCGGAGAGAATGCCGTCGAAGCCATCATCAAAGCCCGGAAGAAGGGCGGCCCCTTCACGTCCATGTCTGATTTCTTAGAGCGCGTCGAAGGCAAAGGCCTCAATAGCCGTGCCTGTGAAAGCCTCATCCGCTGCGGTGCGATGGATGGCTTCGGCTACAACCGCTCTCAGCTCCTCGCCGCACTCCCGCAGGTCATGAGTGATGTCGCCGCTGCGAAGAGCGACCGGGAGAGCGGACAGATGTCTCTCTTCGGCGGGGACGAGATGAAAAGCTCCGTCGTCTATCCTGATCTCGAAGACATGGACGCGGATGAAAAGATCGACTGGGAAAGGAAGCTCTTAGGTTTCTACGTCAGCGGTCATCCGCTCGAAAAGTACAAGAAGCAGATGGCCGCCTGCACGCCCATCTACCAGCTCGAGACCGAAGGCAGCCGCTACGACGGGAAGACAGTCACCTTGGGCGGCACCGTCACCCGTGTGAAGGGCATGGTCACCAAGAAGGGCGCGCCCATGGGTTACGTCACCATCGAAGACTATGAAAGTGAGATCGAATCCGTCCTCTTCCCCTCCGTCTGGGAAGCCGCGCGTCCCTTCCTCACCGAAGACGCGCCCATCTGTATCCGCGGCCGCGTCCAGTCGAACGAGCGAGAAGTCAAGATCTTAGCCGACAGCATCATACCGATGGCTCAGTTCCAAAAGACCGTCCGCATGCCGGTCGATGAAGTCCACCTCTACGTCGATCCCCGCCATGAGACAGACAAGGTCAGTGCCGCCCTCGCCAGAGTCCTTGCGAAATACCATGGCGGCACACCCGTCATCCTCCACCTCATATCCTCAAGGCAGGAGATCCGCATGGTGCCCAAATTCTATGTCGACTTTTCCGAAGAAGCCGAAGAAGCGCTGAAAGGGCTCCTCGGCAATGCGGCGGTCGAGGGGAGAAAAAATTAGGGATTCCTTACTTGTAGTGCAGATTTTAAGGCGATAAGGGAAAAGAATGAGTGGCGAGCGTACAGATAGAGGCGAGCGGGAAACCGCTCGCCTCTTTTTGGACAGGGCTGAATAAAAGAAATATAATATATATCGAACAGGTAGATTTCTGATGAGAGAGACACCGTGGAGATGATGATTGCCTGTCATATCGGAAGATGCCATACGCTGAAGGGAAATCGGAAGAATCAGTACGCTGTTGATCTGATGCATCCATACCGTTGGGTTTTATTAAGAATGGGAAGAAAATACATCCGTAGCAGGATAAAAGAATGGCAAAGAAACATAGGGTGCATTGGGCGAATGCGGGAACTTGATGACTCCGTAGTTGAAATAGAAAGGGACGTGAATCAATGATGGTATACGGGAAGAAGATTGAGCTATTTCTGGTTAATGGTACGGCGGATAGTTTAGTGCTGGCTGAGTTGCGGAATTGGAGTGGAAAGGCCATTAAAATTCCTCGGACGGAGGTCGCTGGATGCGGTCGCAAGGATTTCACAAGGCCGGGTGTTTATTTTCTCTTTTGTAAAGCTGAAAATGAGGACAAAGATGCGGTTTATATCGGGGAAGCCGAAAACATCAAAGCACGTCTGGTACAGCATTTGCGAGACGCATCGTCAGGGAACGAAGAATACTATTGGAATACAGCCGTTATTTTTACAGGAGACGATTTGGATAAGGCGTTGATTCGTTACTTGGAAGATAAATTGGTGAAAGAAGCGAGGGAGGCGAATCGCTTTACTGTATTAACGAAGAATACTTGCGGAAAGGCAGTTATTAAGGAATCGGATCAAGCCGTGATGGAGGAATATATCGATAAATTGAAAATTCTCATCAATGCGCTGGGATACAAAGTGCTTGAACCGGTGGCCGATCCATCAGAAGCAGAAAGCCAGACGGCACTGCATCTCGCGATTGGAAACGCAAAAGCCGAAGGCCTGCTCACTACGGAAGGATTTGTCGTAAGGAAAGGCGCAGTGATCAATGAAAAGACCAATGAGCCTTCCTTAAATGCCAATATGTCGGACTTCAGAAGAAAGGTGATGGAGTCTGGCAGAGTCGAGAATTTAGTAACAACCGAAGATATACTCTTTTCAAGTCCATCTGCTGCGGCAGATTTTGTTTTGGGATATGCCGTAAGTGGGCCGAAGACATGGAAAGATAAAAATGGCACACCGCTTCGAGAGTTAAATATTGATTGAGAGATCGGTAGAAACAAAGCAGCTTCCTGTGCGGAATGGGATGCTATTTTACTGCTTTGATGTAGTTGGGTAAACTGGGAGTTACACATGTTCATCTTCTGCGCCGTGCAGGATGACCTCAATTTTGAATTCGATCCCGTATCCGAGCCATCGGATCAGGAACGCGCTGATCTTGCAAAGTGCGGCACAGATAACATTGTTACGGCCTACAACGCCGGCCTCATTAGCTAGCGCACCGCGCTTCGCGAAATGAAGCAGCAGAGCAGCCGTACCGGTACATGGACGAACATCACCGACGAGGAAATCATGAATGCGTCGGATGAAATCGAGCCGCAGGGTGAGATGGGAGGATTCCCTGGCATGGGCGGAGAGGAAGACGGCGCTGGAGGTCCGGATTTGCCCCATGCAGGCCGCGGCGGGGAGGTGGGCGATAACCCCCCGAGGCTCCCGGAAAGCCGCCACAGGCGCCAAAGGAGGCGCACGACAGCTTCCCTTTTTACTATACCGCCAGCGATGACTTGGATGCGAACGGGGACAATCACGATCCATCGAATGGTCGCTTCTCCCCGAAGGAAACTGGCGGTGGCAATATGTCCTTAAATGACTTGAAACACACCGGATGTCGTGCTAAGCTATCTCCGGGTGGAGCGAATAGCATATCGGTTAAAGCCTTTGGGAACAAGCGAGACCATATCATTCACGTAAATAAGCACTTAAAGGTAGAATCTGAATTTAAAGGGATGACCGAGGAGCAGTACGTGAGTGAAGGTGTCAAGCTGCTAGAGTCACCGGTAGGTAACGGAATAGAAGGCTACATTTGGCTATATAATCTGATACGACTGAAGAATAAACTTTCCGGCTATTGGAGACGATGGCGGATTACTTACCTTTTATGCTCCACATGAAGGGCATAAGAAATTTTTAAATATGAGAGTGGAGGCAAAGAAACATGGAGCAAAATTTAGGTAAATGTCCTGTGTGCGGAAATGATGATGAGTTTATAACGCGTCCCTACTCCATCTGTGAAAAATGTGGCTGGGAAAGAGACCCGCTACAAGAATTAGAACCAGACTTTTCTGGTGGAGCAAATCGGCTTTCCTTAAATGAAGCAAAAAAGGAGTGGCAGGAAGGGCGCACCGTTTGGTAATTAAAGTAAAGAGAATTTCGCAAGACCGCAGCCGCGGTCTTTTTTAGTGCCAAAATATAGCTACTACAGAGCTATGATGTGTCATGCAACGAAAAGTAGCGTGGTAAAAGAAGAGGGGGAATGAGAAGAGGCTTTTAGGAAAATACGGACTGAACCATTATCAGATCTTATTCCTTCCTTTAGTCACAGTGTATTTATTGATAAATTTACAAATAAATAGTACAATAACGACAGGAGGATACGACTATGGAAAATTTAGTGCCGGCTTTAAGAAACACAATCCCGATCAGTTTATTTAATAAAGGGATGGCGGGGAAGATTTTCAAAAGTGTCAAAGAAAATGGCTCCAAGGTTGTGATGAAGAACAATGTACCGGAATGTGTTCTCATGTCGCCCGAGAGCTATCTTGTAATGACTGAAAAACTGGAAAACGCTGAACTGCTTGCACTCGCGCTGCATCGGATCGAGAATGGGGCTTTTTCGCAGACCAAAGACTGGGGTGAAGTACGAAAAGAACTTGGGATCTCATCCGAAGATCTTGCGGATGTTGATGATGCTGAGGTGGAATTTGAATGATATGGCATGTTCGTTTTTCCATTTTCGCAGAAAAGGATTGGAAAAGCTTTGATCGCTACAATCAGAAAGTCATTGATAAGGCCATCCAGAAAGTGATGCAGAACCCGACGGCGGATGGTTATGGAAAACCACTGGCGAATCTGAGCGGGAGCCATCTGCATGGTTTGTATAAGATCAAACTAAAAAAATCCGGCATTCGGATCGTCTACGCGCTGATTGAGGTGGAGGGTGAGATGCTGATTATTATTATCGGTGCGAGAGCGAATGATGAAGTGTATGATATTGCGGCCAAACGCTATGCACGAATGAAAAAAGATGAAAAAATCTGAAGACAACAACGGCAGAACAAAGGAGGCAAGCCTGGCGGGCAGCCTCTTTTTGTTATGCTACATTTCGGAGCAAGGGAATAAGTTTTCGCAACTTTCTCACGCAAAAAGCTCCCAATTATGCTATACTTGAAGCAAATATAAATCATGGGGACAACAGGCGCGAGCCGCGTTTTTTGGCACCCGTTTACCCTGTGGCGCGGCGTTCGTGCCGCGTTGCATATGATTTCGACCTCACAGAAGGGAGACACTATGAAGTTTCTGGTTTGTATCAAACAGGTCGTCGACACCTCGAAGATGGAAGTCGATCCGACTACAGGAAGACTGAAAAGAAATAATGCGAACAGCATCATGAATCCGCTGGATCTCCATGCGCTGGAAGCGGCATTCTCGCTGCGCGATGAAGTGGGCGGCACGGTGACGGTCATCACCATGGGTCCCCCGCAGGCAGCCGCTGTCCTGAAGGATGCGGTCGCTATGGGCGCTGATGAAGTATACCTCGTGACGGACCGCGCCTTTGGCGGTGCGGATACTCTTGCGACGAGCTACACGCTGGCCAAGGCGATCGAGAAGCTGGGAACATTCGATCTCATTTTCTGCGGGCAGGAGTCCATCGACAGCAATACGGCGCAGATCGGCCCGGAGATCGCTGCGACGCTCGGCATCGCGGATGTGAGTGCAGCCGTGGGCATTTCCTATGAGAAGGAAGGCTTCCTGACCGTGAAGCGCCAGATCGGTGGGAATATTGAAGTGCTCGAGCTTGCTCTTCCGGCGGTCGTCACTGCGACAGAAGCGCTGAACCATGCGAGATACCCGAGCATCAAGGGCCTCCTCAAGAAGGATGAAGTGGAGATCGGAAATCTCACGGCAGCCGATCTGCCGGTCGATCCGGCGCGCATCGGCATGAAGGGCTCTCCGACGCAGGTCCGTCAGGTCCGTCCGGTCGTGCCGCCGAAAAAAGAAAATCTCCGCATCGAAGGAAAGACGACGGAAGAAGCGGCAGATCTCTTTCTCTCGGCTATGCAGAAACTGAAGGTCATCTAAGGAGGGGCGAAATGGATTTTTCTGAACACAAAGGTATTTATGTCATCGGAGCGCTTGCGAATGGCAAGATCCAGAAGGTCACCGGTGAACTGACCGGCGAAGCCCGCGTACTGGCTGACCAGCTGGGGGAAGAGGTCGCAGTCATCCTCATCGGTGCCGATCTCAAGGATCCGGCATCCTCGCTGATCCCCCTCGGCGCAGATAAGGTCTATGTGATCGATCATCCGCTCCTTGCCCACTATGATGGGAAAGCGTACCAGAAAGCACTGGCGCCGTTCCTCTTGGAGAAGAAGCCGGATACCATCATCTTTGGTGCGACGCCATTCGGTCGTGATCTCGCCCCGCGTCTGGCGGCAGAGCTCGTCTGCGGTGTCACGGCAGATGTGACGGAGCTTTCGGCAGATACCGAGAAGGGGCTGGTCATCTGGTCGCGTCCGGCGATGGATGGGAATATCATGGCAGACATCGTGTCTCCGGACTATCGTCCTCAGGTCGGCACGGTCCGCCCGGGCATCTTCAAGTACCCGCAAGCCGATGCTTCCCGTACGGGCGAGGTCATCTCCCTCTCCGTTTCCCTTGAAGAGAAGGATCTCGGCACGATGCTGAAGGAGATCATCGCCGGTGAGAAGGACAGCCATCCGGTCGAAAATGCGAAGGTCGTCGTCGCAGGCGGCCGCGGCATCCGTACGGAGGAAGAATGGGCGAAGCTCCATGAGCTCGCTGATCTTCTGGGGGCAGCTGTCGGCTGCAGCCGTCCGATCGCAGAGCTCGGCTGGGAGCCGCATAGCCACCAGATCGGTCAGACCGGCAAGGGCGTAGCGCCGAAGATCTATTTCGCGCTCGGCATCTCGGGCGCGATGCAGCACATGTGCGCAGTCAATGCGGACATCGTCATCGCGGTCAATAAGGATCCGAAGGCACCGATCATGGAAATGGCAGACTACGCTGTCGAAGCGGATCTGAAGGATTTCCTCCCGCTCCTCATCGAAAAGATCAAAGCACTGAAAAGCAAGTGAGGGATGAATGGTCAGGAATTGGGGACTGGGAGTCTCGAGTGACTAGTGACGGGTGACTGGATTAGAAAAATCTTTTCTCGTATCGTCATTTCGAGCGAAGCGAGAAATCTTTGTTGTTCGCGGTCAAACGAATCCTGTCAGAAAAGCTCAAACGGGAAACCTGCTTTTTAAGAAACCTTCGGGCATCGCCACATCCATACTCTGCGGCACTTCTATGTTTTTATGCGCCGCACCAACCCCCTTTGAACCTATAGAACCCGCTGAACCTCTTTCGCAGGCAATCAAGAGGCAGAACGCCCCAGTGGTAATATCCCTCATAAGCCATAATAATAACAATTTGTTACGGAGGTGAGACGTATGGCAGAAAGAAAAACTACCATATACTACAATCACAATTTCTATTATGATTTCTCCCAGATCATCGCGGCAGATGACAGAGGACTCCAGTTTGGTGACGGATGCTATGAATGGATCCGCGTCTACAAAGGCCATCCGTTTGCTCTTTCCTATCACACCGACCGTCTGTACCGCTCCATGCGTCTTCTGGGGATCCGTCCCGTGACAGCACCGGACGAATTCACCGAGATCGTGGAAACCGTCGTCGAAGAAAGCGGCATCGAAGAAGGCTATGTGAAGATCATCGTTACCCGCGGCCAGGGCGATCATGATTTCCTGATCCCTGCCAGAAATCAGCTGCGTCCGAATGTCCTGGTCTACGCCAAACCGATCAGTCTGGATGCCATTGCCAAAGTGCAGGATGGCGTGAAGTGCATCACGATGAAAGATGATCGCGGACACCACTGCGACATTCTTTCCCTCTCTCAGGTGGATAACCTTCTCGCGCGTCAGGAAGCCCTGAAGCAGGGCTGCTACGACGGCATCTTCATCCGAGACGGCCTTCTGACCGAAGCCACCCATTCGAATGTCCTCATCGTCAAGGCGGGCGTCATCTGGACCACGGGCACGAATGAATTCATGACCCGCGGCATCACACGCTCCCTCGTCCTGTCCCGCGTCGCTCCGACTGCCGGTGTCACCTCCATCGATGATGCGGCAGATCCGGTCCGCCTCGAAGATATGATGAATGCGGAAGAAGTCTTCCTCACGAATTCTCAGGACGGCATCATCCCGGTCCTCTCCATCGACGGAAAGCCGATCGGCAATGGAGAAGTCGGCCCTGTCACCCGTAAGATCCAGCAGCACTATGCGCATCTCATGAGCGACGGTTTGCCGTAACAGGTCAATGCATACTATAAAAAATGCACTGCGAATGATTTCGCAGTGCATTTTTCTTTTGTGGTTCAGGGTTCAAGGTTCAGGGTTCAAGGTTCAGGGTTCAAGGTTCAGGGCTCTCGTGGCGGCTTCGCCGCCTTTTTTTTAGAAGATGGTATTCTCGACACAACGCCCTTCCCTGATGGGAAAGGCAAAGAGGAGGGGGCTTCGCCGCCCCAAAAGGAAGCCAACCCCGCCTCGCTGCGCTCGGCAGCCCCTTCCATAGGAAGGGGCTCGTGTAGACACTCCCTCCTTCCTATGGAAGGAGGTGCCCCGAAGGGGCGGAGGTTGGATGGGGGAAGCGGTATGAAAAAGAGCGGGAAAGATCGTCTCAAGTGCGTCGTTTACGAGAGCACCCGAGCGCCGCTGCACGGTCCCCCTTCCCCGCGTGGGGAAGGGGGCGAGCGGAGCGAGCCGGATAGGGTACTAGCGGCATGAAAGAGAGGGAGAAGATCGTCTCAAGTGCGTCGTTTACGAGAGCACCCGAGCGCCGCTGCGCGATCCCCCTTTCCCAATGGGGAAGTCAAAGAGGAGGGGGCTTCGCCGCCCCAAAAGGAAGCCAACCCCGCCTCGCTGCGCTCGGCAGCCCTTTCCAAGGGAAGGGGCTCGCGTGGACACTCCCTCCTTCCCATGGAAGGAGGTGCCCCGAAGGGGCGGAGGTTGGATGGGGGAAGCGGTATAAAAAAGAGCGGGCAAGATCGTCTCAAGTGCGTCGTTTACGAGAGCACCCGAGCGCCGCTGACGCGGCCCCCCTTTCCCAATGGGGAAGGCTACGATACGAGAGCAACGCTATCCCCGAAACACAGCCTTCCCCGCGTGGGGAAGGTGGCGAGCGGAGCGAGCCGGATAGGGTACTAGCGGTATGAAAAAGAGCGGGCAAGATCGTCTCAAGTGCGCCGTTTACGAAAGCACCCGACCGCCGATTTTTTTAAAGAGTGATGCCCGAAAGCAGCATGGAAGACACAAGTCAATAAAGGCTCCCTATCCCTGACCACTGATTCGATCCTGACCACTGAACCCCTTCTCTCCTGTGCTATAATGAAACTATCAGCCAATACATACGAAAGGACGACTTCTAATGACGATACAGACGAAAAGAAAATGGATCCTGCTTCTCGCAGTCCTGCTCCTGGCAGCGGCGCTCTCGGTGGGCAGCACATCCCTTTGGAAAGCAGAAAAAGAAAAGCGGGGAGAGGGCTATGTGGCCGTCGTGCGCATCGACGGCGCGATCTACGGCGGGCCGGAGACAGACTCGATGCTGAGTGGCTCTTCCGGCTCCTCCTCCGAGGAGATCATGCGAGAGCTTCAGGAAGCCCGAAAGGATCCGCAGGCAAAAGCCATCCTGATCCGCATCAACAGCCCGGGCGGCTCGACAGGAGCGACCCAGGAGATCGCAGAAGAAATGGATAAGATCCGCAGCAGTAAGAAGCCCATCGTGATCTCCATGGGCGATATGTGCGCCTCGGCAGGCTACTGGCTGGCGAGCAAGGGAAATTACATTTTCGCCTCTCCGGCCACCATGACGGGCAGCATCGGCGTCTACATGGATTATACCAATATCGAAGACCTGATGGATAAGGTCGGCGTCAAGAATGATAAGATCAAGAGCGGCGCGCACAAGGATATCCTCTCCATGTACCGCCCGATGACAGGCGAAGAGCGCGAGATGCTGCAGACCATGGTCGATGACATTTACCACCAGTTCGTCCAGACAGTGGCGGACGGACGCCATATGGATGAAGAGAAAGTAAAGAGCATCGCCGATGGGCGCATCCTGACCGGCCGCCAGGCACAGGATCTCGGTCTTGTCGATGCCATGGGTAATTATTATGATGCGCTGAACTACGCTGCCTCGAGCGGCGGGCTCGATGTGGATCATATAGAGACACGCTCGTATACGAATAGCGCAGTGACACTCCGCTCCCTCCTTCGCGGCGAAGCCGCCCGGCTCTCGAATGTCATGGGAGAATCCATGGCAGGGAGCATGAAAAAGGCATTGACAGAAGGAAAGACACCGGTTGTCAAGTGAGATTTAGAGACATCAGAGGTCAGACATCAAAAGTCTGAAGTCTGATACTTTAAAGACTTTCCCATATCATACATTCATTCCAAAGGAGCAACTCCATGAATACCTTTCTTGATCTTGTCTACTCGCTGATCGTGACACCGCGGGCGGCGCTCTATGACATCACCCGCGGCGAACGCCTTCGTGAAGCGGGGATCCTATGGCTCTTTACACTTTTCTTGACGGCGGTATCCGCCTTCTCAGAAGGACCGGGGCTTCTTGTCGAGTTTCTGGCTGTGCTTCTCTTTCTGGGGCTTTCCCTCCTTGTCCACAGCGCCGTGACCGACTACCTCTCCGGACTTCTCGGCGGACAAGGGAGCGCGAAGGGCATCACCGCCGGATTCATGGCGGCATCGCTGCCGCTTGCTTTCTCCGTCTTCTTCACACTGGCAGAAAGCATCGGGCTTTCCTTCCTTTCCGGCATCGGTTCCTTTGCGATCTGCGTGTGGACCTTCGTCCTTGATGTCCTTGCGATCCGCGAGAACTATTTCTTCTCCACCGGGAAATCTGTCCTGATCGCCATCGCGCCCTACGTGATGCTCCTTCTTTTCCTGCTGCTTCTTGCTATGATCGGCGTCTTTGCCGCCGTGGCAGGTCTTTCGGAAATGGAAGAGATGCAGGAGCTTGGATCGGTATTGGGATCGATCTAAATGAGATAAGACGTCAGAAGTCAGACGTCAGAAGTTAGAAGTCAGATTTCAGATGTCAGAAATCTGAAGTCTAACGTCTAAAGGCTCCTAGTCTCCCCAGTCACCAGTCCCTAGTCACCAGTCACACCCTTTCCTTCTCTTCCAAGCTATGCTATAATGTGAAAAACGTAGCGAAGGAGCTTAACGTAAGTTACAGCTCCTTTTTCTGTGTGCCACCGGGAAATATCATATTTTTATGACATGTGATATAATAAACTCCGTATGAATACCTGCGGGCGATGTCCGCATTTCTATAATATCTGATTTTGCGATCGAATCGCATTTCCCTTACTCATAATAAGAAGAAGATCCTCTGGCCCATGAGCAGAGAAAGCAAGGCGTACAGCCTTCTTTCAAAGACAGCCCTGATGGCAAGGGGCGGCCCGGAGCGGCAGAGCATTCCAAAGAAATACGCAAGGAGGAATACCGTATGTGTGGTATTGTAGGTTATGTGGGCAGCGGCGAAGCGTCCCGCTTTTTGATCGATGGGCTGAGACGCCTCGAATATCGCGGCTATGATTCGGCTGGCATCGCCATCTATGACAAAGGTACGATCTCTATCGAAAAGAAAAAAGGTCGTCTGGCAAATCTGGAAGCCGCATTGAAGGAGCATCCGCTCACCGGACACATCGGCATCGGGCATACCCGCTGGGCGACGCACGGACAGCCATCGGATCGGAATGCCCATCCGCATGGCGACTGCCATAATCATTTCGTCATCGTACACAATGGCATCATCGAAAACTACATGACGCTCAAGAAGCAGCTGATCGACGAAGGCCATGTCTTCAAGTCGGATACCGACACCGAAGTCGTGGCACACCTTCTCGAAAAGATGGATGACGGAGACTTCTTCTCTACCGTCCGCAAGGTCCTTTCCGTGATCGAAGGCTCCTACAGCCTCGTCATCATGGATAAGGCGGTGCCGGACACCATCATCTGCACGAAGAAGGACAATCCGCTCATCATCGGCCTTGGCGATGGCGAGAATTTCATCGCCTCCGACATCCCGGCCGTCATCAACCATACCAGAAAGATATATATCCTGAATGACTGCGAGCTGGCCATCGTGAAGAAGGATGGCGTTTCCCTCTTCGATGCCGAAGGCAAACCGATCAAAAAGGAGATTCAGGAAGTCAAGTGGAGCGCAGAAGCTGCTGAAAAAGGCGGCTATCCGCATTTCATGCTGAAGGAGATCTATGAACAGCCCAAGGCTGTCCACGATACCGTACAGATCCATCTCAATAAAGACGGCTCTGTCAATTTCGACGATCTCGGCTGGACGAAAGAATGTCTCTCCGACATCGATCACATCCTGATCACCGCCTGCGGCACGGCGTACCATGCCGGCCTCGTTGCAAAGCACTACATCGAACGCTTCGTCAAGATCCCTGTATCTGTAGAGATCGCTTCCGAATATAGATACAGCCGTCCGCTCACGACCGATAAGACCCTCTGCATCGTAGTCAGCCAGTCCGGCGAGACCATCGACACCTTGGCGGCGCTCAAAGAAGCGAAACGTCTCGGCGCGAAGAGCCTCGCTGTGACGAATTCCATCGGCTCCTCCATCGCGCGTGAAGCTGACAATGTCGTCTACACCCTGGCAGGCCCGGAGATCGCCGTCGCTTCTACGAAAGCCTATACCACCCAGCTCGTGGCGCTCCTGCTCCTCGCCCTCTACATGGGCCAGCTGAAAGGCACCCTGAAGCCTGCACTCATCCAGAAGATCACCACCGCACTGAGAGATCTGCCGGATCAGATCGACACCGTGCTTGATGAAAAAGAACACATGGCAGACGTCGCTGAAAAGCTCATCAAGGCGAATGATATTTTCTACCTTGGCCGCTCCATCGACTATGCAATCGCCATGGAAGGCGCACTGAAGCTGAAAGAAGTCTCCTACATCCATGCGGAGTCCTACGCGGCCGGTGAACTGAAGCATGGCACCCTCGCCCTCATCTCGCCGGAAACCCCGGTCATCGCCGTAGCGACACAGGACGACGTCAGTGCAAAGATGTACAGCAATATTCAAGAAGTTCGCGCCCGCGGCGCCGAAGTCCTCGGCATCGGCTTCGTCGATGACACAGAGATCGCGAAGTACACGACCGAGACCGTCCGTATCCCGAGAGTCGATCCCTTCATCGCACCGATCCTCGCCGTCATCCCGATGCAGCTCCTCGCTTACTACACTTCTATCAAGAGAGGAAATGATGTGGATAAGCCGAGAAATCTCGCAAAATCCGTGACCGTAGAATAATAGAACCAGAAACCGCTCTGCAAAGCCCGTCCTCGCAGAGCGGTTTTTGTTTGCACAAAATGCAAGTGCGCCATTTACGAGAGTGCCGCTGTCCCCGGCAAAGCCTTCCCCGCGTGGGGAAGGTGGCGAGCGAAGCGAGCCGGATAGGGTACTAGCGGAATGAAAGAGAGCGGGAGATCGTCTCAAGTACGCCATTTGCGAGAGTGCCGCTGTCCCCGATACAAAGCCTTCCCCTCAAGGGGAAGGTGCCCCGAAGGGGCGGATAGGGTACTAGCGATATGAAAGAGAGCGAGAGATCGTCTCAAGCAGGCGATATACGAGCACCCGGGCGCTGCTGCGCGGTCCCCTTTCCCCCATGGGAAAGGCAAAGAGGAGGCGGCTTCGCCGCCCCAAAAGGAAGCCAACCCCGCCTCGCTGCGCTCGGCAGCCCCTTCCAAGGGAAGGGGCTCGCGTGGATACTCCCTCCTTCCTATGGAAGGAGGTGCCCCGAAGGGGCGGAGGTTGGATGGGGGAAGCGGTATGAAAGAGAGCGAAGAAGATCGTCACAAGTGCGTCGTTTACGAGAGCACCCTATCCACCGCTGCGCGGTCCTCCTTCCCTAAGGAGGAAGGCTGCGATACGAGAATGCCGCTTTTCTCGCATTGTCAGAGCGAATACACGCATATGTGGAAAAAGAATAACGACGGACAAAGCCTTCCCCGCGTGGGGAAGGTGGCGAGCGGAGCGAGCCGGATAGGGTTCTAGCGGTATGAAAAAGAGCGGGAAAGATCGTCTCAAGTATGCCATTTGCGAGAGTAGCGCTATCTCCATATCGTCAGAGCGAATACATGCATGTGTGGAAAAACAATACCCCAGGCAAAGCCTTCCCCGCGTGGGGAAGGTGGCGAGCGAAGCGAGCCGGATAGGGTACTAGCGGTATGAAAGAGAGTGGGAAATCGTCTCAAGTGCACCATTTGCGAGAGAGTCACTATCCCCGATACAAAGCCTTCCCCTCGAGGGGAAGGTGCCCCGAAGGGGCGGATAGGGTACTAGCGGTATGAAAAAGAGCGTGGAGATCGTCTAAAGTGTATCGTTTACGAGAGCGTCACTATCTCCGACACAAAGCATTCCCCACGGAATCTGTCACAATCGATTACCTGCACCGTGACGATTTCATATAATAAAGAAAAACGTACAGAAGTGAGGAAAAGACGATGAAACTGCAATATGGCAATACCTGGTGGGGAAGCGAGTGGCTGAAAGCGCTCGAGGAGGCGGACCATGCGAACCGTCTGCCGCGCGGGCGGGTGTATGCACGAGGCGGCGCGGTCATTTCCATGCGCCGGGAGGGGGAGACGCTGACTGCGAAGGTGCAGGGGACGCGGCGCACGCCCTACAAAGTCACACTCACGCTCCCTCCTTTTCCGGAAAACAAAGTCCAGGCCTTTCTGGATGATGTATCGCGCCATCCTTCGATTGTGACGAAGCTCCTGCATCGGGAGCTGTCTCCGGCGGTCATGGAGCTTGCGGAAAAGGCAGGGCTTTCCCTATTTCCTTCCTCGATGAATGACATCGAGATGCATTGCAGCTGTCCCGACTGGGCGCACCTCTGCAAGCACATCGCGGCCGTCATCTATGAGGTGAGCCGTGCCATCGACAATGATCCTTTCCAAGTCTTTTCCCTGCATGGCGTCTCGCTTGTGAGCGAGCTAAAGAAGCGGCATGTGACGATCACAAATGAGATGTCTGCCAAGATCCCGCGCTGGGATGACCTTGTGAAAGGGGAACTGGTGAAGGATATGGCACTTCCCATGGCAGAGGAAACGGCGGAAATTCCAGATTTCACGAAGATCAAAAGCCTCTTTTCCTTATGGATGCGTGTGCTTCCCGCTTCGCCCGCTTTCTACGGACGCGGCAGCTTCGGCCGCGTCTATGAAAAGACCATGACGGGTGTCAGAAAGGTCGCAGAGAAAGCGCTCTTTGATTCGTCAGCCGTTTACGTCGTGGGCGGCGGGAAAGACAGCCTGGAGCTTGCCTCCGTTTCTTCCGTGCATCTCGTGATCGAAGGGCTCTCCGAGGGGAAGCTCTATACAGATCGCGGCGACTGGTGGCCGATGAGCCGTTTCCTCGCCGCACTTCTCGATATGACGGAAGAGGAAGCGCAGGACAGCTCTTACACCGTGCGTGCCTTCCGCGAGGTGGTGCTGCTCGCTATACACCTTCTCCGGACAGGGAATGCCATCCCCGAGCTGGTGCGTGTGGATGAGAATGTGCTCTCCATCCGCTGGATGCCGACCGAGCAGGACGCAGGCACGGCGGAAGCCATGGGGATCCTCTCGAAATGGGTGACCCCTTCCATGGTAGAAATCGCGCGATACAGAGAGAAGAGATGCTTTGCCAGAGAGCCTGCCGAGGCGGCACTGTCGCTTTTCCTCACGCACTTGATGCAAAACATGTCGAAGAAAAATTTCGCAGACGACCCCATCTATGATCTTTTCTTCATGGGGGAGCCTCTGATGGCGCGAGAAGGAAGGCCGCACCCCGAGGCTGACGGCATCGCATCCTGGCTATCCTATTTCCACCTGAGCGCTGCCCGCTGGCAGCCTGTGCTTCTCGTGTCAGATGATCCGAAAACAAAAGCCTTCCGTCTGGATCTCTCCGTCGTAGACAGTGAGGACAGCGAAGGGGACGCAGTGCCGCTCGCAGATGTCTTCACGAAGGATGACTATGATGCCTGCCGCTACCAGATTTTAAAGGATATGGACCTGCTTTCTTCCCTCGTGACCGGCATGGAAGACTACATGGACAGCGAAGGAAGGACACCGATCTCCTTCACGGCGGAAACCTTTGCCCCTTTCCTTTTGGAAGCCATCCCGGCCATGCGTCTTCTGGGCGCGCGCGTCATCCTGCCGAAGTCTTTGCAGCACCTCATCCGTCCGAAGAAGACACTCCGCCTCAAAAAGAAAGAGGAGGGAGCCGCGCATGCACCGTCCCTCCTCTCTTTGGAAGACATGCTCGACTTCGACTGGCAGATCGCCCTTGGAGACGAGCGGATTTCCCCGGAAGATTTCGAAAAACTATCCGTCAAAGCAGGCTCTCTCATCGCCTTCAAGGGACAATACCTCTACGTGACCGAGGCAGATCTGAAAAAGCTCGAAAAAATGTGGCAGCGTCCTGTCTCCCTCAAGAGGGAAGAGCTCCTCCGCATCGCCCTCGAGGGCAGCTATGAAGGCACGGAGATCACCATGACGAGCGAGGTGAAGCGACTGCTCTCCTCCATGAAAGAGGGCGAACCCGTCGCGCTGCCGGAAAATGTATGTGCGACACTTCGCCCCTACCAGGAGCGCGGCTATGCGTGGCTTTACAATAACAGCCGCCTCGGCTTCGGCAGCATCCTCGCCGATGATATGGGCCTTGGGAAGACCTTTCAGGTCATCACCTTCCTTGAAAAGCTCCGCGAAGAAGGACGCCTTGCCAAGAAGAAAGCGCTCATCGTCGTGCCGACGAGCCTTCTCTCCAACTGGCAGGAAGAGATCGCCCGCTTCGCACCGCTCCTCACCGTTTTCCTCTACTACGGCGCCAAGCGCGGCCTCGCTGATTTCCATGGGGACATCCTTCTTACCACCTATGGACTCCTTCGAAGCGACCAGGAGCTCCTCAAAAAGAAGAAATGGGAAGTCTTCATCATCGACGAAGCGCAGAACATCAAGAACCCCGATACCGCCCAGAGCCGGGCCGTCCGCAGCATGAAAGCGCCCATCCGCATCGCCATCTCCGGCACCCCCGTCGAGAACAGCCTCAAAGAATTCTGGTCCATCATGGAATTTACAAACAAAGGCTACCTCGGCAGTGCGAAGACCTTCCAGACACGCTATGCGAATCCCATCCAGTACGAGCAGGACAGAAAAGCAGCCGAACGCTTCAAAAGCATCACCGCGCCCATGCTCCTGCGCCGCCTCAAGACAGACAAGACCATCATCAGCGACCTTCCGGATAAGCTCGAGCAGGACGAGTACACCCTCCTCACCCCTGCGCAGGCCGCCTTGTATCACCAGACCGTCGAAGAGAGCCTCCGCGTCATCAGTGAGCAGAAGGACGTAGACAAAGACTCCCTCTTCAAGCGCCAGGGCCTCGTCCTGCAGATGATCCTTGCCCTGAAGGAGATCTGCAACCATCCCGCCCTCTTCACCAAAGAGGACAACTGGGACCCTGCCCTCTCCGGCAAAGCCGAGCGACTCCTCGACCTCGCAGAAAGCATCCAGGCCAGCCGTGAAAAGGCCCTGATCTTCACCCAGTTCAAGAGCATGGGCGACAAGCTCGCCGATTTTCTCGAGAACAAACTGGGAGAGCGTCCGATGTTTCTCCACGGCGGCTGCTCCCTCCGGGAGAGAAAAGACATGGTGGACCGCTTCCAGACAGACCCGAAGGCGAGATTCTTCATCCTCTCCCTGAAAGCCGCCGGCACCGGCCTCAACCTCACCGCCGCCTCCCATGTCATCCACTACGACCTTTGGTGGAATCCCGCCGTAGAGTCTCAGGCGACAGACCGCGCCTACCGCATCGGACAGAAGAACAACGTCCTCGTCCACCGCTTCATCACCAAGAATACCTTCGAAGAAAAGATCAATGAGATCATCCAAAAGAAAAGATCCCTCGCCGACATGACCGTCTCCGTCGGTGAAAGCTGGATAGGAAATATGACGGATGATGAGCTTTCCAAGATATTCCGGTGAGAGGCGGAGACGAAGAGACTAAGAGACATTAGACATTAGACGTCAGAGGTCAGAAGTCAGAGGGCGGAGATCAGAAATCTGAAGCCTGAAATCTGAACTCTGACGTCTTCAAGTCTGACGTCTCCAAGTCTTCAAGTCCCACATACATAAAAAGAGCATGCCGACTAAATGCAGCATGCTCTTTTTATGTATCATCATAATGATACCGGCAGGCAATGATGATGATCTGATCCATTTCCAAAGCATAGATTAACCGGTCCTTTTGATTAATCCGGCGGCTCCAGAAACCAGATAAATCCCCTGTCAGCGGTTCGGGCTTTCCGATGCCCTCATTACCATTTCTCTCGATATCTTTCAAAAGCGTATTGATTTTACGCAGCGTCTTCCGGTCCTCCGTCTGCCAGTACAGGTAGTCTTCCCAGCCAATATCCGTGAATGCTTTATTCATCTTCGATCAAGTCTCTCTTTTTACACTGCCCCGCCTTGGCTTGTGCGATACTGGTGAGAAGCCTGTCGTAGTTTTTCTTCGAAGCCCGCACATACAGGTTTTCCATCAGATTGTTATACGATTCCTCTGACAGTACGACCACATTCCGGTTGTCCTTGCGTGTGACGATAAGCGTTTCCATATCATCGCAGCAAGCATCGAAAGCATATTTCATATGGCTGCGGAGCGTGGAGTAATTCATGGCAATCATGTCAATCCCATCCTTTCTTGTACCATTTTCTGTACTTATTATAGAAAGAAATTAGATTTTTAGCAAGCAAAGGGACTAAGAGACTAAGAGACTGAGAGACGTCAGAAATCAGACGTCTGAAATCTGATATTTGCAGTCTGATGTCTCGGTATCTTTCATCGACAAATATTTACAGGCTGGCGGCTTTCTTTCTGCGCTTTATAACAAAATATGATATAATATGAGCGTAAAATGCCACAGAGAAAATGACAAACCGAGCGCTTCTTTACGGAATTTTCATAAATGAAAAATTTTCGGGGGGGTAACAATGAACCTCGCCCCTTTTTTAGACTAGGAGACTGGGAGCCTAGAAGTTAGACGTCAGATATTAGAAATCTGAAATCTGACATCTGAAGTCTAAAGCCTAAAGTCTAACGTCTCCAACTTTATCAGCCCTCAAGTCTCGAAAGGATCACTTACATGAACTATCGCCGTATGATCGTCTGGCAAAAGGCTATGCAGCTCATAGACATGACATATGACGTAGTCTGGCGATTGCCATCAGAAGAACTTTATGCCCTTTCCTCACAAATGAGAAGAGCCGTCGTCTCCATTGCCTCGAACATCGCAGAAGGAGCCGGACGAGGGACAGATAAAGATTTGCGGCATTTCATGACTATTGCACGCGGCTCAGCCACTGAGTTAGAGACACAGTTTTTGATATGTTTGAGATTGCACTATATGACGGCAGAAGAGATTCGCCCGTGCATGCTGCTTTTGGATGAAATTCGGCGCATGCTGACAATACTGAGCATCCGCGGAAAAGCCTGAGCAGAAGTCAGACATCAGAGATCAGACATCAAAAGTCCGACATCCGACATCCGACATCCGACATCCGACATCCGACATCTGACATCTGACATCTGAAGTCTGAAGTCTGCCATCTTCAAAAAAACACGAAGGATAAACCACCACATGAACAACCCTAAACACCACCATTCCATTTCCTGCGCATCCGGCGCCGCATTTTTCTACCTCATCGGCGACTACATCGCCCTCGTCCTGGCGGGGATACTTTCCCTTGCCATTCGAAACCTCCTGATCACCCATACCACCTATCACATCGACCCCATCTACCAATATTTCTGGGTACCGCTGGTCTACATGGCCTTTATCCTCTATGAAGGCCTCTATGGGAAGCGCATGCTCATCTACCAGATGATGAAAAAATTGTTCCGGGCTTCCCTTGGCGGCACCGTCTTCTCTATCATCCTCATGTTCCTTGCGCAGGTGGCAGGGGACGTATCCCGTTTCTACGTCATCCTCTACACCGCGATCTCCTTTGCCCTGCTCTGCCTCTTCCGTGTCATTCTGGCAAAAGGGATGAAGAGATCGAAAGCCTTCCAGATCCCCATCCTCATCGTCGGGGCAGGAAAGACCGGCGAAGTCATGGCACGTCAGATACAGAATGATACCGGCATGCGCTACCGCATCGTCGGCTTCCTCGAAGACCATGAGCCCTACGACAAGTCCTGCACCATCCTTGGCGGATTTGGTGACATGGAGCGCGTTATCCATGATACCGGTGTCCAGCATGTCATCATCGCCGCCCCCGGCATCCCGCAGACGCAGCTTTCTTCTCTCATCTATCAGGCACAGACCCTCGTGAGGAATGTAGGCGTCGTGCCGAACCTCGTCGCCGTCCCCATGTCGAATGTGACCGCCGAGTCCTTCTTCGATGCGAAGATCATGGTGCTCCAGATCCGGAACAACCTCGCCCGGACATCGAACCAGATCGCCAAGCGTCTCTTCGACCTCGCCGCCACCATCTGCGGCGGCCTTCTGATCTTGCCGATCCTTCTCCTCATCGCAGCATGGGTCTATCACGACTCTCCGGGACCGGTCATCTTCAAGCATCGCCGTGTCGGCAAAGACGGGAAAGAATTCAACTGCTACAAATTCCGCTCCATGTGTACGAATTCACAGGAAGTCTTAGACCACCTTCTCGCGATCGATCCGGCGGCGAAAGAAGAATGGGATAGAGAATTCAAATTGAAGAATGATCCCCGCATCACAAAGAGCGGCGCCTTCCTTAGAAAGACCAGCCTCGATGAGCTGCCTCAGCTCCTGAATGTCCTCAAAGGCGAAATGAGCCTCGTCGGACCACGCCCCATCATTCAGAAAGAAGTCCCGCGGTATGGGAGATATATCAAAGAGTACTACTCCGTCCTCCCCGGCATCACCGGCATGTGGCAGACCAGCGGACGCAGCGACATCGACTACCCCGAGCGCGTACAGATGGACAGCTGGTACGTGCATAACTGGAGCGTCTGGCTGGATCTCGTGCTCCTTTGGCGCACCATTGCAGTTGTTCTGAACCATAAAGGGGCATATTGAGGGCTTTGAGACTATAAGACTTTGAGAATTGAAGACGTTAGACGGTAGATATTAGATGTCAGCTTCGTAGATAGTTTGATTGATGAAGGCGTGCTATCTTGCGTTTCCTAGTCTGATTGATTGTTTTCTAAAATCTTAAAGTCTAAAGGTATGAAGTCTTCAAATCTTTTTATTATAGAAATTTTGAATGGAATAAATCAGACTTAAGTTTGCTTGCAAATGTGTACCCCAAGAGGTGCTACATTTAGCTTATAATCTCAAGGCTGTTTTACAAATCTCGTTGAGTGGAGGAAAATGGTGCAGGCAAAGTACGATATATCATTTATTATACTGACTTGGAATTCAGCAAACTATATTGATCAATGCTTAACGTCTATCGATGAGATTCGTCAGTTTAAAGTAAAGATTTATGTTATTGACAATGGTTCGACCGATGAAACACGGAGACTATTGAAAAACTGGCAAGCGAAGGTTCATAGAGCTGAATTAGAAGTGATTTCCTTATCCACTAATAAAGGAACCACAGTGAGTAGAAATCTGGGGATAAGAAAAGCATATAATAATTCTCAATACTTATGTATCCTTGATTCTGATACTGTAATTAACGAAAAAGCGATGGCTCGTTTAGTGCAAACATTGGAGAGCGATTCGAAAATAGGCATTGTGGGGCCGGCGATGAAAGGCCTTGATGGGCAGATTCAGAATTCTGGACGTGGAATTCCTACGCTTAAGATCAAGTTATTTAAGGTCATGCCTTTTGTCACTCTACGACATAAAGGGGAACAAATGGAAATGATTTCTAAAGAACACGAGATTACAGACGTAGGATATTTGATGAGTGCTTGCTGGATGATGCCTGCTATACTTATTGAGAAAATAGGCTTATTAGACGAGAATATATTTTATGCGCCAGAAGATGTAGAATACTGCTTACGAGCTTGGAAAAGAGGGTACAGGGTATGCTACGATCAAGATGCTTTGATTGTTCATGCTTGGCAGCGTTTATCAAGAAAAAAATTATTTAGCAGGCATAACTGGGAACATATTAAAGGGTTGTTGTATCTATTTCGTAAGTATAACTGCTATTTTAATAGACCAGACTATGTAAAATACTAAAATTAGGATTATGAAGGAAAGGATAAGAAATGACTCCTAAAATCAGCGTGATTGTTCCTGTATACAAAGTGGAAGCGTATCTTCCGCGCTGCGTGGAGAGCCTGCTGTCACAGACGTACAAAGACTTTGAAATTATCCTCGTAGATGATGGATCACCCGATACTTGTCCGGCTATGTGTGATGCGTATGCGAAAAAATACTCGAATATTCATGCATTGCATAAAGAGAATGGCGGACTTTCTGACGCGCGCAATGCCGGCGTGACCATTGCCAAAGGAGAGTATGTCACTTTTGTCGACAGCGATGACTATGTGCATCCGGCCTATCTGGAAATGCTGATGCAGGGGATCAGGCAGGACGCTGATTTTTCTGTATGCGGATTTACAGAAGTATATGATGGAAATGGGATAGAGAATTTAGATACTTCACGTATATCTGTGACATGCGTGAACGCGAAGGATGGGTTGGCAGAGACTCTTTATCAGGGATTTCATGATGTTTCTGCTTGGGGGATCCTTCTTCCAGCATCTTTAGCCCGAAAATATCCATTTCCAAAGGGGAAACTCTTCGAAGATCTCTATACCACTTATAAGTTTTATCTGGCGGCGGAGATCGTGGCTTTCATTCGAGTCCCGCTTTATTACTACTTCCAGAGGAAGGGGAGTATCATGGGGCTGCGGAACGAGGCCTTCATCCATGACTTGCTCGAGGCATCGGACCAGTTGGTCGAAGCATTCAGGGGGAAAGGAGCATTTATCGAGCAGGCTGCAAAGCATAAACGGTTCAGTAACTACTGTCGCCTCATTCTGCAGCCCTCTGAGCTGAAAGATAAGCATCCGCAGCAGTATCAGCGTATCGTAGATACGTTGAAGCGTGAGCGGCTTTCGGTATTGCTTGATGGCAGAGCAAGGAAAAAGAATCGCCTCGCGGCGCTGGCACTCTTTGGTGGCGTTGCAGGATTGAAAATGGCGTTCATGTTGAAATTTTAGTCTTTGGACACCTATGGGCATTTTGGGAAGGAGTGAGGGACTCAAATGTCTTACAAGATTTTTGTTTCCTATAAATATGCTGATACCCAAGTATTTCAGGATAGTGGGTTAAGAAAAAATCCAGACAGATGGAATGCTTCTAAAAAAATAACACCGCGTGATTATTTAAATGCGTTGAGTTTTAAATTGTCTGACGTGGCGATCGAAAAGTGGGAGCCGGATGGAGAGGATCTGAGTGGATTTAAGGATGAAACAATACGTTCAAAATTAAAAGATATGATTTATGATAGCTCAGTCACGATTATTCTGATTTCACCTGGAATGAGGGATGCTTTGAAACCAGAAAGTGAGCAATGGATTCCTTGGGAGGTATCATATTCACTTAAAGAAGCATCAAGGAATGGGCGAACCAGCAAAGCAAATGCATTATTGGCAATTGTATTGCCAGATCGAAATGAGGATTACTCTTACTGTGTAGAGAAAAAACTTGCGGAGTAAATACATTACATTTTAATGCTGAATTCTGTTTTTCCATTATAGGTAAAAACTTCTTTAATAATAAAAAACCTGATAAATATTATTGCAACTCTTGTAAATCTTATCATTATAGAGGATATAATTCAGGCTACATTGTATATGCAACTTGGAAAACTTTTATTGCCAATCCGAAAAAATATATCGACCAAGCAATAGAAAATCGCAAAAATATAGATGATTTTAATTTGTGTAAAACTGTTTCCGTCAATGAGAAAAGGTCTTATTAAAAGAGAAGACAAGGTGGGGAAATGAATGAGGATCAAAGACTGCACTTACAATTTATTCAAAATGTAATTACCAGAATGAACGCAAACTCGTTTCAGGTTAAGACTTGGACAGTGTCAATTATTGTTGCTTTGGCTGCTTTAGCAGTTAATAGCAAAAACTACATGTACATTTTAATTTCCGTAGTTCCGACAATACTTTTTTGGACACTGGATTCCTACTATTTGCAGCAAGAAAGGAAGTTTCGGGGCCTGTATAAAGATGTCGTGTTAGGGAATGTACAATTATATCTTATGCAGATAAACAGATATAGAGAGGGAATGTACCAATTTAGCAGCGCGTTTTTCTCTAAGGCAATCATCAATTTTTACGGAGCAATCCTTGCAAGTATATTATTGGCAGCATTTATAGCGTGAGCGTATCAATATAATAAAGTCGGCAGTTCCCCTGGCCCCGGCTTATTTTAAGAAGTTGGCTGATGAAATCATATATAGATTTCATCGTAGGCAGTTTATATAGTACTCGAAGTCTCTTTACAAAGTGAGCTGCATGGCTGTGTTTTTTTGAGCCACCTTGATCTGGCAGGAGCATGATTCAGAAGGGGCGGTTTGACGGGCAGAGGTTGAAGCTGATATGGGAAGAAATCCAATGGTGAGTCCGGCGGAGATTTCTTACTTTCGAAGTGGGATCGCGTATGTGTATCGGATCAGTAATGCCGGCGATTTCTACCGGGCGGATCTTCCAGTCATCAAGGTGATCGCGGATGGGATCGTAGCTGGGGCAGATACGGGGAGCAAGGTGTGGGACTGGCATCTCGGTCGGTTGAAGGAATTTCTGGTAAATTGCCGGGGACGGTTTGAAGAATGAAGATTGAGATTAAAATATATATCAAAGGAGAAAGAATACAATGATTCCGAAGAAGATACATTACTGCTGGTTTGGCGGGAATCCTTTGAGCGAAGAGGTGAAGCGGTATATCGCCTCATGGAAGAAGTATTGTCCGGACTACGAAATCATCGAGTGGAATGAGAGTAACTTCGATGTGACGGAGAATGCGTACTGCAAAGAAGCCTATGAGGCGAAGAAATGGGCTTTTGTCTCCGACTATGCCCGCTTGAAAGTGCTCCATGATCATGGCGGTTTTTATATGGATGCCGATGTGGAAGTGGTGAAGTCACTGGATCCGCTTCGCGTCTACGACGCACTGTCTGGATACGAGTCGAAGACGCATATCCCGACAGGCACCATGGGTGCCTGTCGGGATAATGAATGGATCTCCATGCTGCTCTCCGACTACGATGACAGACATTTCCTGAAGGAAGATGGGACATATGATCTGACAACCAATGTGGAGGTGATCACCCGGCTGACGGTGGAACGGTATCATTTGCAGCTCAATGGTGAGAAGACGATGTTCGGGGAGAATATGGTATTCCTGCCGTTTGACTATCTGTGTGCGAAGTCGCTTGAGACGGGAGAGATACTCAGGTCGGAGAATACGTTTACGATCCATCATTTTGCGGGATCGTGGCTGCCGGAAGAAGTGAGAGAATGGACGAGGCTGCACCGGCAGTATGTGAAGCAGTATATGGAAAAAAGTAAGTGGATTATTTTGAAGCTGGCAGCTATCAAGGCAACGAATGATCTTTATGGGAAAAGAGAAGTTATGAGACGGATTGGTAAGCATTTTCTAAAACAAGTGGGGAAAAGGAAATAGATATGAAAACACTTTCTATTATTATACCGATTTACAATACCCCTGGAAAATACTTTTCAAAGTGTCTGGCCTCATTGCAGTGTCAGCAGATGGATGAGCTTGAAGTTATTGCTGTAGATGATGGTTCATTGGAACGGAACAGTAATGAAATAAAGGCACAAATTGAAAAGTCGCCGCTTACTATTCGATACTACAAAAAAGAAAATGGCGGACAGAATTCAGCACGAGAGTATGGTTTGACAAAGGCTGTGGGTCGGTTCGTTTTCTTTATGGATGCAGATGATTATGTCGATACGGGGGCGCTAGACCAGGTTATCGGGTTGCTAAAAAAGAATAATCCGAATATTCTTGCTTTTAACTATGATGTGCGTGCTGCTGACGGTACTGTTTTGAAAAAATATAATCGCTGGCAAGGCACATTTAATAAAATAAATGTCGTTCGTGGTCTGCTCTACACTGACTCTCTTGGGCTTCAGATTTATAAAAAAGAGGCTTTTGAAAAAAGCGGTATCCATCTTGTGCAGGGAGCCAGAATCGGGGAGGATATGGCATCAGCCACGGCACTTTTGGCTACTATAGGAGAGACATGGTCCACCGATGAATGTGTTTATCACTACATAAAACATCCGGGAAGCGCATTGTCTGCTCCTCCCAAAGATGCGGCGCTAGATATGGTTCGTGCGTTTGAGGCGATGCTGGAACAACTTGATGGATCAATCCAGAAAAAGTATCATACAGAGCTGGAATGGCTTGCGATATTGCATGTGTTGTACTATAACACAGAACGAATTTTGCAAAGCTATCAAGGCAATAAGGCGCTTATGGAGGATGTCCGAAAATGGATAGAAGAACGGTATCCGCACTGGAGAAGAAATCCGTACCTGAAGTCAGAAAAGATAGCAGGACGTATTCCATTTATTTTAATTACACATGATCACACGCTGCTTTTAAAAATTCTGCGTGGTGCAAAACGAAGGCTAAAAGTATTCCGATAGATTCGCGTGGTGAAATATTTTAGATAAAGAGGTAGAAAAGGTTGCAGAAATGGTAGGGATAAGAGACAATCGCTTTAAGCAAGCAAGCAAGCAAGCAAGCAAGCAAGCAAGCAAGCAAGCAAGCAAGCAAGCAAGCAAGC
>JABLTN010048440.1_pt1 | contig 33393 bp, 34 predicted proteins | sample 7160141 | NCBI WGS metagenome assembly JABLTN01 (sample SAMN14651226, study PRJNA627086) | human gut metagenome | isolation source: feces | host: Homo sapiens | reverse complement strand
ATTTAATATTTTTAATTTATCCATCTATTAATATAGCATCCTTTTGTATTATTGTTAATACTTCATAATAAATTACCATAATATTTATTAAAAGAAAAGAGTGTATAAAAAAATTTATACACTCTTTAAACATATAACACTAGCTTATCTTAAAACAATAATGTATTACTTAAATATGTTCCTAGCCTTTTTAACATAAATGGATTTTTATCAATACCATCAAATAATGCAATTATTTGATTTTTATTTAAATCCATATGACTTTCAAGTTCCTCTAACATATTATCCTCTTCATACTCTTTAACTAGATCCCTACCTATTTCCTTTACATTTTCAAAAAACTCTACTTTAGAAAATATTCCAATATCTCCATGCCTTCTTTTATTAGTTGTATTTAAAAATTTTTTTAATTTTTCAATAGTAAAATTTTTTTTCAAATCCTCTATAAAATCATAATCTTTTTTAATATCTGCTATTAATTCAAATTTATCAATATTTTCAGAATCCTGCATCAATTCAATAGTATCATAATAATCTAATGCATCTAAAAATATAGTATCTTCCTCTTTACCAAATACTTTGGTAATATATGTTGATGGTATTAATACATATTTAATGAAAGAAATTAATTCTTGTATGCATTTAAATGAATACCAGTTACAAAAGTAATCTCTACTATAGGAATTTACTAATGAAACTTTTAAAACATAAGCATCTGGTTTAAACTCCATATTTTCTTGATTTATCAAATAATTTTGCCAATAATAAATTAAATCATATTTTTTCAAGATTACCCCTCCCTAATACCATAGCTTATTAAATTAGCTTGTACATTAATGTTTTTGAATCAAAAACTTTTAATATATTAATCATTATGATTTATGTCTTTATTTTATCCATAATTTATATTTTTATTACAATTTATCAGTTAGCCTATAGCCCATCCCCCTAAAGCTTAATTATTCTTATATTCATCTATTGCATTTGAAACACACTCCATTAATTTCATTTGATATAATTTATCCGCTAACATTTTATCCTCATTATAATTACTCATAAATCCCATTTCTAATATAACTACAGGAACTGTAGACCAATTAAATCCAGTAATATCGCTTCTTTCAAAAATTCCATTTACTTTTATATTACTTTCTTGCAATTTATTCTTTAAAATTTGTGCATACCTATTACTATCTTCAAAAATTCCATTTGTATATTTTCCATCTTTATCTGGAACTAAAATTACCGTACCTGTTTTTCCTCCATCATTTATGCTATCACAATGTATTCTTATTGTAATATCAGCTTTTGCATTATTTGCAATTTGTGCCCTTTCTGCATTGCTAATATTAACATCAGCTTTTTCCCTTGTCATAACAACTGTATAACCTTTTTGTAACAATAATTCCTTTAATATTAATGAAGCTTCTAAATTAATAACATGTTCAGGATTTTTTGTTGCTACTCCAGCAGTTCCTGAAGAAACTCTTGGCTTAGTATTACTTGAATTTGGAGCAACTGGTTCTCCTCTTGAATCACCCTTTCCTTGATGACCTGGATCTATACAAACTATGAAGTCATCTTCATTCTTTTTTATATTTGTATAAGCTTGCACTGAATTTATTAAAACTAAATTTATAAATAAAAACATTACAATAAACACTGATACTACTCTTTTAATCATTTTTTTCTCCTTTGTTTCATTAAAAATCAAAAGGCTAATACATAATTGTAGTTAGCCCTCTATTTTTATTAGACTTTTTATCTAGGATACATATTTATTAATAATAAAAATCCTGGAATCCATGCAGTTACAATACCATCAAATATTGATAAATATCCTACAAATTTTCCTAAGTCTTTCTTCAAAACTAACTCTATAAATCCAGTTAGCCATAATAAGCCCCATAATAACCAAATAAATACCCAATAAATATTACCCACAGTAAAATCTATAAATTTTAAAGTATTAGCATCAATAAATGCAAGTGGTATTGTATTTATTGCTACAAATAAACAATACCACCCATATAATCTTCCATCTAAATTAAATATGCTTCTTGCTGCAATATATAAATATGTAAATCCAAATAATAATCCTGTTCCAGCTGCAAAATAATTACCTTGTATAACTGCTACAATATTTAAAATAAATGATAGCATACCAGTAAATACATTGAATACAGCACTTGATTTAGCATCTACATTACAAAGCCTTCCTACTCCATTTAAAATAAGGACTACTCCTACGTAAATTAACACTACTCCTAACATAGTATTCCTCCTTTATTTTTTATTTATCTTCCTTTATTCATTCTTAGCTTCATAATTCTCTTTAAAGAACTCTTGATCTAATCCTTTTAATTGAACTTCTTCACTTACCTTTATTGTTTTAATCATATCTAAAACTTTAAATATTATAAATGTAACTAAAACAGAATATACTACAATTATTCCTGCTCCAAGAAGTTGAATTAAAAATTGATGTAATCCTGCACTTATTCCATTTACTCTAGGATCTGCAAATACTCCAATTAATAGTGTGCCTAATAATCCTCCTACGCCATGAACGCCCCAAACATCAAGTGCATCATCCCACATTTTTCTTTCGAACTCAACTGAAAAGAAACATACAATTGCACCTAAAGCTCCAATAATTATAGCACTTAAAGGAGTTACATACCCAGAAGCTGGTGTTATAGTGGCAAGCCCTGCAACAGCTCCAATTATTGATTCTAAGAAAGATGCTCTTTTAGAAATTAATGCATGTAAAATAAGCCATACTATCATTCCTGTTGCTGAAGCAACTCCTGTATTTGTAAATACAATAGCTGCTATATCTGCAGCTGCTACGGTACCACCTGCATTAAATCCATACCATCCAAATAGCAATAATGCTGCACCTATTGCTACCAATCCTAAATTAAATGGTCCCTTTTCATTTTTAACTTTTCTTTCACCTAATACATAAATCCCACCTAAACAACCAAAACCAGATGTTATATGTATAACTGCTCCTCCAGCAAAATCTACAAATCCTAATTTGCTTAAGAAACCACCTCCCCAAACCCAATGAGCTACAGGGAAATATATTAAAATCATCCAAATAATTAATATTTTAATCCATCCACTAACTGTTAATCTATTGGCAAATGCACCTATCATTAATGGTGCAGTAATAATTGCAAACATCATTTGATACATAAAGAAAAGTATAAATGGTATCGTTTCACTATACCTTAAGTCTATTTTAAACGTTATATTATTAAAGGCGAAAAATTGCAAAGGATTTCCTATAACTCCTCCAATATCATCCCCGAAGACAAGACTAAATCCTCCAAATATCCATAACAAAGCAACAATGCCAATTGCAATAAAAACTTGAAACATAATAGTTAAAGCATTTTTTCTCTCTACTAACCCACCATAAAAAAATGCTAATCCCGGCGTCATAATTAAAACAAGTGTTGTAGCCAATATCATAAAAGCAACATCACCATGAATGATCATAGAATCACTTCCTTAAATTTTCATTTGTTTAAACTTTAAATATAATTCCTATTAGTTTTTTCTAACAACTAAATCCTTAGAATCTAAAAATCTATTTCTTACATAATTATGACAACATCCTATTGTCTGTTCTATATGTTGAGTTAAATTTCCTAATACTCTAAGAACAAATCCATTAATCTCTAGTTTTGATATACCAAAATCTATAGGTAAATTTAATTTTGTAAGTTTCTCTCTTAAATCACTTATAACAGAATCATTAATTTCCTTATTAATAACAAGTAATGTTCCAAAATTTGAATACTCTTCAAAAAATCCTAATCTTGTTACATCATTTTCACGTGGATTAACAACTAAATTATCTAATAAAACAAGTTTGTTATTTACATAGATATTACTTTTTAATTGAACACCACTATAACTAAACTTATCTCCATCGGGAGACCATCCTGCAGTAATACCATCACTATAAATTAAAGTTGAACTTTCATCTAAATAAATATTATTTACCTGTTTATATATAGCATCTTTATATAAAATAACGCTATCTGTTATATATTCTAAAATGCTATTTACCCCTAAACTTATTTCTGTTTCTTGTTCAGTTTTAATTTTATTTATACATTTATAAACTTTTGTGGAAGCTTGAGTTGTTATTATTGCTCTAGCCTCATCTTTTAGTTTAAAAACATTCTTATATTTTTCTCCCTCAATATAGCCACCGCCAAGCTGTAAAAGATAAAATGTCGGTATATTTTCTCTATTCATTTTAATACTTCGAGATACTTTTACTAATCCTTCATAGTATTTTTTAGTTGCAACTGTTACACCATCTTTTTTTTCTAAAACCAACTCTATAAAACCTGAATATTCACTTTTATTCTTTGCTTCTTTAAACATATTATGCAATTCCTTCTAATAGGCAGTTTTTCTTTATCCAACTAATGACACTTTGTATTCCTTCATCAGTCTTAAGATTTGTAAAAATGAAACTATTTTCATCTCTAAAAGCTAATGTATCTTTTCTCATTATATCTAAATTAGCTCCAACGTATGGTGCTAAATCAATCTTATTTATTATAAATAAGTCGCTCTTAATCATACCTTGCCCTGCTTTTCTTGGTATCTTTTCCCCTTGAGCAACATCAATTATATAAATTGAAAAATCAACTAAATCAGGACTAAATGTAGCAGCTAAATTATCTCCACCACTTTCTAGAAAAATAATATCCAAATCATTAAATCTATTTTTTAACTCTTCAAGTGCTTCAAAGTTCATAGAAGCATCCTCTCTTATTGCAGTATGAGGACAACCTCCTGTTTCAACTCCAATAACCCTATCTTCAGTCAAAACAGAATTCTTAACCATAAATTTAGCATCTTCTTTTGTATATATATCATTTGTTATAACTGCACAGCTATATTCATTATTCATAGCTCTTGTTAATCTTTCTATTAATAATGTCTTACCACTACCAACAGGCCCTCCTACTCCTATAACTACAGGTTTCATATAATCAACACCCTTTCTAAAAAAAATTAGTAATATTTAGAATTGTGAGTATTTTTACTCACAATTCTAATAATTAAGAGTTATACTTTATATCGTAATCTTTAAGACATAAACAATCTAAATTCCATAATTTCATGCTTAATTTGGGATAATTCTAATCCTGGACTGTTAGCACCTAAATAATCATAATCTAAATTAGTAATAATATTATATAAATCTTCAAATTTTTCACTAAACTCTTTTAATAATATTTGACCATCCTTTTGTCCTAGAGGAATAGTTCTAACTGCATTACTAACCAGAGTAGATACTGTACTATACATATGATAAATTATAGCCTCTTTCACATTAAATCCTAGAGAATACATTAACATTCCAAATACTATTGCCGGATGCCCATAAACTTCTTTCTTTTTAATCTTTTCACTATACTCATTTAACAAATTAAAATCATATAAATCCATAAAAAGCTTTAACATTCTACTTGCGACTAATTTACTACCATTTCTACTTTCAATTGCAACACTCTGTACTGTAATACTATTATCTAAGTTCCAAATACTTTCTAAATCATCATTTTCTAAATTTTCGTATAAGATTCTTATAGCTAAACCATCACAATATATGAATTGCTCATTTAAAAATACCTTTAACCATTCTCTAAAAGTTTTAGTATCATAAACTTTTTTTAATCTTAAATAAGTTTCCATACCATAAGAATGATTAAATGATCCAATAGGAAAATTTGAATCGCATATTTGAATGACTTTTAATACATCCGAAATACTATTATTAATTGGCATGTGTATGAGTGTGCCCAAATTCTACGTGCCTAAATGCTTTCTTTAATTTTAAATTTTCTCTAGTATAATTAATGTTATCTCTTTTTAATTCACCTTCTACAAGTGAATCATATTGAATAATCATTTTTCCATCTTCAAATTGAGCTTGTAAATGCCTATTTCCAAGAGTATGTGCTATAACTCCCATTTGAGTTATATTATCAGGCTTAATTACTAATACATCATCACCTTTAATTTTTATAGCTATAATATTTTTCCCATCACGATAAAGTATATCTCCATCTTTTAACTCTGTATTTTCTTCTAATGCTATTCCATATTCATGATTATGATCAGAATTTACTCTTAAAATTCTTTTTACTGCTTCATCACTACTTATATAAATTTTTTCTAAATGTATATTTTCTAAATTATCTAATTCATTAATATTTCCTAATATTTTGTTAAAAATCATATAACCTACTCCTTTATATTAGAATAAGAAATATCTTTGAGCTAATGGTAATTCACTTGCAGGTTCACAAGTTATTAATTCACCATCAACAGTAACATCATAAGTTTGTGGATCTACCCTGATTTCTGGAGTAGCATCGTTAAGTTTCATATCTTTCTTAGTTAAATTTCTTATTCCTTCTACCGGCAATACCATCTTTTGTAATCCTAATTCTTCTTTAATTCCATGTTCATAAGCATATTTAGAAACAAAGGTAATACAAGTTGCACCTTTAGCTTTTCCAAATGCACCATAACAATCCCTATAAATAACTGGTTGGCATGTTGGAATAGATGCATTAGCATCCCCAATAATACCTCTCATAGCCATTCCACCTTTTATTATTAAATGTGGTTTTACTCCAAAGTAAGGTGGTTCCCAAAGCACTAAATCAGCTATCTTGCCAACTTCTACAGAACCAATATATTTAGACATTCCTTGTGCAATTGCTGGATTAATTGTGTATTTAGCAATATATCTTTTAACTCTATTATTATCGTTATATTCACTATCATTTTCTAAAGGTCCTCTTTGCACCTTCATCTTTGAAGCTGTTTGCCAAGTTCTTGTTACAACTTCTCCTATTCTTCCCATTGCTAATGTATCAGAACTCATGATACTAAAAATCCCCATATCTTGAAATACATCTTCAGCAGCTATTGTTTGATGTCTAATTCTTGAATCCGCAAAAGCTATATCTTCAGGAACTTTTGCATCTAAATGGTGGCAAACCATAAGCATATCTAAATGTTCTGCTATTGTATTAACAGTATATGGTTTTGTTGGGTTTGTAGATGCTGGTAATATATTTATTTGAGATGCGACCTTCATTAAATCTGGTGCGTGACCGCCTCCTGCTCCTTCTGTATGATATGTATGAATTACTCTTCCAGCAATAGCTTGAATTGTATGTTCTACAAATCCACCTTCATTTAAAGTATCACTATGTAATGCAACTTGTATATCATACTTTTCAGCAGTTTCTAAAGCATAATTAATTGCTGATCTTGTAGCTCCCCAATCTTCATGAACTTTAAGTCCAATTGCCCCTGCTTCTATTTGTTCAGCATTAACATCAATATTAGCTCCACTACCTTTTCCAAGCAAACCAACATTTACAGGCCAGCCCTCTGCTGATTGTAGCATTTTCTTTATATTCCAAGGTCCTGGAGTTGATGTAACTGCATTTGTACCATCTATAGGTCCAGTACCACCACCAACCAACGTAGTTATTCCATTTTCTAATGCTACTTCAGCACATCCTGGATGAATATAGTGTACATGAGTATCTATTCCTCCAGCAGTTAATATTCTTCCCTCTCCTGCTAATGCTTCAGTCCCAACCCCTACTATAAAGTCAACGTTATCCATTGTATCAGGATTTCCACCTTTACCAATAGCAAGAATTTTACCATCTTTAATTCCTACATCAGCCTTATAAATTCCTGTGTAGTCAACAATTGTTGCTCCTGTTATTATTAAATCTGCTAATTGTGGATTTTTACTAGTTTGTGTGGCATTTTGCCCCATACCATCTCTAAGTGTCTTCCCACCACCAAATTTGCATTCATTACCATATCCAGTATAATCTTTTTCAATTTTTATAAAAAGATCTGTATCTCCAAGTCTTATACTATCTCCTTCTGTAGGACCAAACAATTCTGCATATCTATGTCTATCTATATCAAAACTCATTACTTTTCACCGCTCCCTTTTGACATTCCATCTAAAAATCCATCACACATATTTCTAATACCATAAACTCTTCTATATCCACCTATATCAATCAAATTTATTTCCTTTTTATCTCCAGGTTCAAATCTCACTGCTGTTCCTGATGGAATATCTAACCTTTTTCCCCAAGCAGCTTTTCTATCAAAATCTAAAGCATCATTTACTTCATAAAAATGATAATGTGAACCTATTTGTACTGGTCTATCTCCAGTATTTACAACTTGTATTTTAATAGCTTCCTTACCTTCATTGTATTTAATATTACCTTCTTGTACTTTTATTTCACCTGGTACCATTTTTCATCCTCCTTTATTGGATTGGTTCATGTACTGTTACTAATTTTGTTCCATCTGGAAAAGTACATTCCACTTGAACAGTGTGAATCATTTCTGGAACACCTTCCATAACATCATCTCTAGATAATATTTTTGTTCCATAATCCATTAAATATTCAACTGTCTTTCCTTCTCTAGCCCCTTCTAGCATTTCATCTGTTATAATTGCCATAGCTTCGGGATAATTTAATTTTAACCCTTTGCTTTTTCTTTTAAGAGCAACATCTGCTGCAACAGCAATCATTAATTTTTCTTGTTCTCTAATTGTTAAATGCAAAATAAATTCCTCCTTGTTTTTATATAATAAATTTACTTTATTATAAATTTACTTTATTATATATTTTCCCCATTTCTTCATACTATTATTCATTAAAATTAACAACTCCATCTAAATTATAGTATGCTCCTACAACCTTAATTTTCCCTTGTTGTATAAGTGTTTTTATTGCTTCATCTTCTGAAATTTCTTGTACAACCCTATCTATATTTGTATGAATTGCATCATCAACTGTACCTTCTTTATTGATACTAGGAGTAATTTTTTCAACAAAAGACTCCATATTTCCAGTAACTTTTTCACCTTTAATAACCTCATTATATGTAGCTGTTACTGCTCCACAACTTTCATGCCCCATTACAACAACTAATGGAGTATTTAAATGCTCTACTGCATATTCAATTGAACCTAATGCCTCATCGTCAACTACATTTCCAGCAAGTCTTACATCAAAAATTTCTCCTAATCCAGCATTGAAGATGGTAGTTGGAGTAACTCTAGAATCTGAACACGATACAATAACTGCATAGGGATTTTGACCATCTTTTAATTCATTTCTTCTTTCTGAACTAATATTTCTTAATATAGATGTATCGCTAGAAAATCTAATTTCCCATCCTTCAACATTTGTAATGCCTCATCAGCTGATGAAGTTGTCGTATCGACTACTACAATTTCACTTTTATTTTCACTTGCACTATTATCTACTGTATTATTAGTTGTATTATCTCCACATCCAACTAAAATAAATGAACTAATAATTAAAGCTGCTATCAAATTCTTCTTCATATTCTTAACTCTCCTTAATAAATTTATATAATATAAATAGCAATATATTTAGTTAAATACTATGACTATAATATCAGCCAAATTTCAATAACATATTCATAAATTTTTACTTTTAATAGTAGTAAATTTAAAAATATAAAAGCTTTCCTATAAATATTACTTGCAACATTTATAGGAAAGCCTACTTAATTTTTTATTTATATACCTGGTACCAGAAAGCTTCAAATTAAAGATTTTATTGACAAAATTATTTATGACATAAAAGAAAAATGGTTGTAAGTAAATTAAAAAAATTTAACTTACAACCACTTTATTTTATAATTAACTCTACTGGGCAATGATCTGAGCCTAAAATTTCTGTATGTATCTTAGCACTTTCTAATCTATCCTTTAATGATTCTGATGTTATAAAATAATCAATTCTCCATCCAGCATTATTTTTTCTAGCATTAAATCTATATGACCACCATGAATAAATTCCTTTAGTATCTGGATAAAAATATCTAAACGTATCTATAAAACCAGCATTCAATAACTCCGTAAATTTTTCTCTTTCTTCATCAGTAAAACCAGCATTTTTTCTATTTGTTGTAGGATTTTTTAAATCTATTTCTTTATGAGCAACATTTAAATCACCACAAACTATTACAGGCTTAGTTTTTTCAAGATTCTTTAAATAATTTTTAAAATCTTCTTCCCATTTCATTCTGTAATCAAGTCTAGCTAAACCATTTTGAGAATTAGGAGTATAAACTGTTATCATATAAAAGTCTTCAAATTCTAAGGTTATTACTCTACCTTCTCTATCATGCTCTTCTATCCCTAATCCATAATATACTGAAATAGGTTCTTTTTTTGTAAATATAGCTGTTCCACTATATCCTTTTTTTTCTGCGTAATTCCAGTATTGATGATATCCTTCAAGTTCTAAATTTATTTGCCCTTCTTGAAGTTTACTTTCTTGAATACAAAATATATCTGCATCTACTTCATTAAAGAAATCCAAAAACCCTTTTTGAACGCATGCTCTAATTCCATTTACATTCCATGATATTAATTTCATCTCTTCCTCCTATGCTTTTTCCATAAAAAATGTATCAAAATATCAATGATACTATTTAACAATTATATATAATCTACTTCAAATAACAAGTGACAAGTGAAAAGTTAAGAAGTTAATAAATTTTCCAAATTCAACTTAATATAAATTTATACCTCAACTTGAAACTTGTCACTTTAAACTTGTAACTAACTAAACCATTATATAGTTATATATTCATAAAGTATTTCAATACAACTTTTTATTTACTATTTAGTATATAAAGGGTATTTAGCACAAAGTGTTTTTACCCTTATTTTTAATTCTGATAAATCAGAATCTTTATTTTCAATTGCTTCGTTTATAATACTTGCAATTTCTTTCATTGCTTCTACATCAAATCCTCTAGTTGTAACAGCAGCTGTACCAATTCTTATACCTGATGTTACAAATGGGCTTCTTGTTTCATTTGGAACAGTATTTTTATTAACTGTTATTCCTATATTATCTAAAAGTATTTCCGCATCTTTACCAGTTATATTTTTATTAGTTAAATCTACTAGAATTAAATGATTATCTGTGCCATTAGATACTAATTTAAATCCATACTTAACTAGCTCTTCACCTAATACTTTGCAATTTAACACTACATTTTTCATATATGTTTTAAAACTTGGATCTAATGCTTCCTTAAAACAAACTGCTTTTGCAGCTATAACATGCATTAATGGACCACCTTGCATACCTGGGAATATATTTTTATCTAAATCCTTAGCATATTTTTCTTTACAAAGAATTAATCCTCCTCTAGGTCCTCTTAAAGTTTTATGAGTAGTAGAAGTAACAAAGTCAGCATATGGCACTGGTGAAGGATGTTCTCCAGCTGCAACTAATCCAGCAATATGAGCCATGTCAACCATAAAATATGCATTAACTTCATCACATATTTCTCTTAATTTTTTAAAATCAATAACTCTTGAATAAGCACTAGCCCCTGCAACAATCAGCTTTGGTTTATGCTTTAATGCTAAGTCTCTAACATTTTTATAATCAATTCTTTCAGTTTCACTATCCACTCCATAAGATACAAAGTTAAATAATTTTCCTGAGAAGTTTACTGGTGAACCATGAGTTAAATGCCCACCATGGCTTAAATCCATTCCAAGAACAGTATCCCCCGGCTTTAAAATTGTAAAATATACAGCCATATTTGCTTGTGAACCTGAATGTGGCTGAACATTTACATGTTCTGCTCCAAATAGTTCTTTAGCCCTATTTCTTGCAATTTCTTCAACCTGATCAACTACTCCACAGCCCCCATAGTAACGTTTTCCAGGATATCCTTCAGCATACTTATTAGTTAAATGAGATCCCATTGCCTCCATAACTGCTTTTGATGCAAAGTTTTCTGAAGCAATAAGCTCTATCCCTTCTTCTTGTCTCTTTAATTCTTTTTCCATTAACTCACAAATTTCTTTGTCTTCATTCTTTAAATTTACAAAATTCATTTAATCACCCCAATTATCTTTTTATAAAATTATAAATATAAATGATAAATTATTCAACTACTTTTTCATATTATTATACATTTATAATTTTTATTGTGGTATAATACATAAAAAATTATTAAAAATTGAGGTTTTGTATTATGAATGAAATACTTCAAGTAGCAATGCTTGCTGGACAAATGATATTAGAAAATGGTGGTGAAACCTATAGAGTTGAAGAAACCATTTGGAGAATTTGTAAAATTTACGGTGCAGAACAAGCCGAAAGTTTTGCAACTCCAACTGGAATTATGGCATCTATTTGTCATGGTGGCAAAATTTATTCATTAACTAGGAGGGTTTCCAAAAGAACTGTAGACTTAAACAAAATTGATAAAGTAAATGATTTATCTAGAAGCATAGCATCTAAAAATTTATCTGTTGACGATTTTAAAAATGAATTAAACAAAATTAATAAGGTTGAAGCTTATCCTCAAATGCTGATTATTATTTTTTCAGCATTTGGAGCTGGCTCATTTTCAGTATTATTTGGAGGTACTTTTAAAGATGTTTTTGCCGCCTTTTTAATTGGATTAGTAATAAAAACATTAACAATTAAATGGTCTGAAATAGGAATTAATGCTTTTTTCATTAATAGTATCTGTAGCGGAATAACTGCACTTCTTGCAATAATACTCTTTAAACTAGGAATAGCAAGTCAATTGAATCAAACTATAATTGGTGCTATAATGCTTCTAGTTCCAGGTTTAGCCATAACTAATGCTATTAGAGATACTATGTCAGGAGATTTACTATCTGGTGTTATAAGAGCTTCTGAAGCCTTTTTAGTTGCAATTGCTATTGCAGTTGGTACTGGTGCTGTTTTAAGTTTCTGGATGACTAATATTGGAGGTCTTTAATATGATTATTATAGCTACACTTGTTTCTTTCTTTGCAACATTTGGTTTTTGCATTGCTTTTAATATTAGAGGTAAAAAGATATTCTTTGCTGCACTTGGAGGTGCAATTAGTTGGTTTTTTTATTCATTACCTCTTCAACTTGGTGCTACAGAAATTACTTCACTTTTTATTTCTTCCGTAATTTTTAGTACATATAGTGAAGTACTTGCTAGAATTTTTAAAACACCTGTTACAACTTTCGTTGTATGTGCTTTAATTCCACTAGTTCCTGGTAGTGGTATGTATTATACCATGCGTGAAGCAATATCAGGTAATATTACTAAGTCATTAGAATTAGGTTTAAATACTTTTGCAAGTGCTGGAACATTAGCATTAGGAGTTTTATTTGTTTCTACATTAACACGATTAATATTTAGCGCTAAAAGAAAAAAGGAAAGAAAAAAATTTGCTCAAAAATAAAAATAATCTCAACAGATACTTGTTGAGATTATTTTTATTATATTATTTTTTTCCCTTTAATTTTTTATATACTTTAGCATTTGCAACTAAGTCCTTGAAATCTTCGGCCATTTCCATAAGAAGATTGCCTTTCATTTTAGCTTTACGAAGTTTTCTATTTGCTTTTTTCATCATCTTGCTTTTCATTAATGATTCCTCCTTAGTAACTATAAGTATATGTACTTACATATATTATTTTATTCAAAAAACTTTTTTTTATCCTTTGTTGAATTTTTCCTATATTAAAATAATTTATATACGTTTCTTTTATTTATATAAAACAAAGCTCCAACATATGTTGGAGCTTTGCTTTATATTATTCTTTATCTTCTGTTTTAATAATTAATCCTAATTCGTCAATTTGCTTTTGATCTACAACATTTGGTGCTTCACTTAAGTAGCAATATGCATTTTGATTTTTAGGGAATGCAATAACATCCTTAATGTTTTCAGTTCCAGCTAAGAACATTACCATTCTATCAAGACCAAATGCTAAACCTCCATGTGGTGGTGGTCCAAACTTAAATGCATCTATTAAGAATCCAAATCTTTCATATGCAGATTCTTCAGTAAATCCTAATGCTTTAAACATTCTTGTTTGAAGAGCAGAATCATGTATTCTTATTGATCCTCCACCTAATTCCTCACCATTTAATACTAAGTCATATGCCTTAGATCTTACAGCTCCAGGATTAGTTTCAAGCATATCTAAATCTTCATCCATTGGTGATGTTAATGGATGGTGAGCAGCATGATATCTATCTTCTTCTTCATTATATTCAAATAATGGGAATTCTGTAATCCATGTAAAATTAAACTCATTTTTATCTTTAATTAAATCAAATTGCTTAGCAAGTTCTAATCTTAATGCCCCTAAACTTTGGAATACTACAGAGTTTTTATCTGCAACTATAAGTATTGCATCTCCAGTTTCCGCTCCCATAGTATTGATTATCTTTTCAGTAACATCATCAGTTAAGAATTTAGCTATTGAAGATTTAACTCCATCTTCTTTGAGCTGAATCCATGCAAGACCTTTTGCTTTATATCCCTTAACAAAGTCTACTAACTTATCAAGAGGCTTTCTTCCAAGATCTGCACCACCCTTTAAGCATAAAGCTCTAACACTTCCTCCAACTTCTAAAGCAGATTTAAATACTACGAAGTCCATGTCCTTAACACAGTCAGTAATATCAGTAATTTCCATTCCAAATCTTAAATCTGGTTTATCTGAACCGTATTTTTCCATAGCTTCTTTAAATGGCATTCTCTTAATTGGAAGCTTTACTTCATGACCTAAAACTTCTTTAAATACATGAGCTATTAAACCTTCATTTAATGCCATAATATCATCTTGCTCAACAAAGCTCATTTCTAAATCGATTTGAGTAAATTCTGGCTGTCTATTTGCTCTTAAATCTTCATCTCTAAAACATTTAGCAACTTGATAGTATTTATCAAATCCAGATACCATTAATAATTGCTTAAATATTTGTGGAGATTGTGGAAGTGCATAAAACATTCCTGGATAATTTCTAGATGGAACTAAGTAATCTCTAGCACCTTCTGGTGTACTCTTATTTAATATTGGAGTTTCTATTTCTAAGAAACCATTATTATCAAGATAATCTCTTACAGCTTTTGTAGTTCTGTTTCTTATCATAAAGATTTTTTGCATATCTGGTCTTCTAAGATCTAAATATCTATATTTTAATCTTATATTTTCAGCTGCATCTAATCCTTCTTTAATGTATATTGGTGGAGTTTCTGATTCTGATAAAACTTTAATACTTTCGCATTTTAATTCTACCATTCCAGTTTCCATAGAAGCATTTGGAGCTTCTCTTAAAACAACTTCCCCAGTTACAGCTACACAATATTCTGGTCTTACAGCTTTAGCTTTTTCAAAGCTTTCTGCATTAATTTCTTCACCAAAAACTATTTGCATAATTCCTGTTCTATCTCTAAGGTCTATAAATTGAAGACCTCCAAGTTTTCTATTTCTTTGAACCCATCCCATAAGAGTTATTTTTTCTCCTACGTTTACTTCTCTAGGTTCACCACACATCATGGTTCTTTTTAATCCATTTAAAGACTCACCCATTGGTAAACTTCCTCCTAACTATTTGATAGCATTAGCTATCTCTTGTATATTATCTAAACTTACTTCAAACTGTTCTCCATCGCTCATTCTCTTAAGCTTTATTGATTTATTTTGAAGTTCGTCATCACCTAAAATTGTAGTAAATGCAGCACCAATTTTATTGGCATATTTCATTTCTGCTTTTACACTTCTTCCCATATGATTTACTTCTGTCTTTATACCAGCTTCTCTTAACTTATTAGCTAAAGTAAAGGCTTCAAATTTAGCATCATCACCCCTAGCACCTATGTATAAATCAAAAAGAGTTTCATTTGGAATTTCTATTCCTTCTTTTTCTAAAATCATGATAAGTCTTTCTACCCCCATTCCAAAACCAACTGCTGGCATTTCTGGACCACCTAATTGTTCTATAAGCTTATCATATCTTCCACCACCACAAACAGTAAATTCATCATTTAAAATTTCAAATATTGTTTTAGTGTAATAATCTAATCCTCTTACTATTCCTGGATCAACTGTAAATGGAATATTTAATGCTGTTAAATACTTTTTAACTGAATCAAAGTGAGTATCACATTCTTCACACATATAATCAAGTATTATTGGAGCATTTTTAGTTATTTCATTACATTTTCTTTCTTTACAGTCTAATATTCTCATTGGATTCTTCTCGAATCTTGATTGACATAACGGACATAAATTATCGTAATTTTCTTTTAAATAATTCTTTAATGCTTCATTATAATTTGGTCTGCACTTTGGACATCCTAAATTGTTTATATTTAAGCTTAAGCTTTGAAGTCCTAAAGTTTTTAAAACTTGCATAGCTAAAGCAATTACTTCTGCATCCATAGATGGCTCTTTTGAACCATATACTTCTGTACCAAATTGATGGAATTGTCTAAATCTACCTTTTTGAACATTTTCATATCTAAAACATGGAGTTATATAATAAAGTTTTGTTGGTTGTGCTTCATTAAATAATCTACTTTCTATAAAAGCTCTTCCTGCTCCTGCTGTTCCTTCTGGCTTTAATGTAATACTTCTATTACCTTTGTCATTAAAAGTATACATTTCCTTTTGAACTATATCAGTAGTATCTCCAACACCTCTTGCAAACAATTCAGTGTGTTCAAACATAGGAGTTCTAATTTCTCTCATCCCATAATATTTTGCTACATCTCTAAATGTTTTCTCAACAAAATGCCATTTATACGCATCTTGTGGCAGCATATCCTTCGTTCCTTTTGGAGCTTGCATTTCCATTTAATTATTCCTCCTCTTTTAGGTAAAGGCTATCTAATAGCTTTATCTTACCTTCTATCATTTCTTCTATTCTACTTACGTATTCTCTAACATCTTTGATATTTGCAAATCTTTCTATTCTATTTTCATCTAAGAAAACAACCTTTGAAACTGCATCTGCACCTAAAGCAATAATAGTTTGCTTATCTTCTATCATTTCAATATTATAAATACATTCTGCACCTTTTCTAGAATAACCTAAGTTCTCCATATTTCCAACCATATTTTTTTGTCTGTACATATAATAAGGTTTTAATCCTAATTCATTAGCTAATTTTCTACTTTCTTCATACATTAAAGCTAATTCATTTTGCTTCTTAACTTGGATTCCTTTTTTAAGAACAAAGTTTTCATAAAGAATTGATGCTCTCTTTAAAGAAAGCCCATGAACAGTTAAACTATCAGGTTTAAGCTTTAATATTTCTTCTTTAGTATGAAGGACTTCCTTTATCCCTTCACCTGGAAGACCTATTATCATATCCATATTTATATCATTAAACCCCATACTTCTAGCTAAATTAAACTTTTCTATAACTTCATTTGAATTATGTCCTCTTCCTATCATTTTTAAAGTATCATCATTCATAGTTTGAGGATTAATACTAATTCTTGTAACATCATAATTTAACATAGTTTGTAGTTTTTCTCTTGTAATACTATCAGGTCTTCCACATTCAACAGTAAATTCTTTAACATTTTTATCTTTAACAAAAGCTTCGTAAGCTTCTTTCATAACAATTTCAAACTCTTCATTGTTTACTGCTGTCGGAGTACCACCTCCAAAGTATACAGATTCTATATTAAGCTTTCTATCATTAACATACTTTTTCATTGCTTTAATTTCTCTAATTAATGCTTCTAAGTATGGACTCACTAGCTTTTTATTCCCTATTATAGGATTTGCTGCAAAAGAACAATAAAAACATCTTGTAGGACAAAATGCCATACCAATATAAATTGCAATACTATTACTGTTTTTATTTACAAACTTCTCTTCCGCTTTAGCTATTTCTATGCATAACTTTGCCTTTTCTTCATTTGCTAAATGCTTAGTTTTAAAAATTTCAATAATTTCTTCTTCTGTTTTTCCTTCTTCTAAATATTTAAGAGCTATTTTAGAAGGTCTTATCCCAACTAAAATCCCCCAAGGATATTCTTCTTTTGTAATGTCTTTTAATGAAGAAAATACCAGTCTTTTAATGTCTTCTTTAATATTTTCAAATATTTTAGTTTCATTATAGTACTCGTTGCACTTAAACTCTACCTTATCTTCTAAAATATTAACAATATAATCTCCATCATCTAAAAATTTAATTTCATCTAATGGAAAATAAATATTAAACATCTGATATACATCATATCTGTATTTCATGTCATTTAATTTAATTTTTACTTCCATAATATCTCCTTTTGTTTAGAAAATCTCAAATTCATCTTGTAGGAATGGATTTCTTAATCTTTCATACCCTATATTGGAAGAGTCCATATGCCCTGGATAAACCTTTATATCATTATCTAAAACCATTAATTTTGTTTTAATTGATGTAATAAGCTCATTAAAATCTCCACCTATAAAATCACTTCTCCCTACTGACCCTTTAAATAAAGTATCACCTGTAAATAAAGCATCTTTATAAAGATAGCACATTCCACCCTTAGTATGCCCTGGTGTATGAATACATTTTATTACATCATCGCCAAATGGTAAAGTATCTCCATCTTTAACAATGTTATATTCCTTTGGAAGTTCACCAAAAACTGTTTTATCAGTTTCCATAAAATGAACTTCATTTTCATTCATATATATAGGAGCTTTAAACTTTTCAGCAACTTCATTTAAGGCTTCTACATGATCAAAATGCCCATGAGTTAAAAGAATATATTTTACATTACAATTTAACTCTTCAATATTTTTAATTAATATATTTCCGTGACCTCCTGGATCAACTATGCAAGCATCTTTACTCTTTTCATCTACTAAAACATAAATATTTTCTTCATATACTCCTAAAGGGTAAGTTTTTATTATCATAAATTCACCTCACAAATTATATTAACTTTACTTAAAAAGCTTTGCTACTATCAAGTAATATAGTCACTGGACCATCATTTTTAATATCAACTTGCATGTGTGCACCAAAAATTCCAGTTTCTATTTTTAATCCCGTTTCCTTCATCATTTCTATAAACTTATCATAAAAAATCTTAGCATCATCCCCGCCTAAAGCATTCATAAAATTTGGCCTTCTTCCTTTTCTTGCATCACCATATAACGTGAATTGAGATATTATAAGAAGTTCACCTTTTACATCCAACAAAGATAAATTCATTTTATCATTTTCATCTTCAAAAACTCTAAGATTTATTAGTTTATCTTTAATATATTTCATATCTTCTTCAGTATCTTCTTTTGAAATACCTATAAGTACATTAAAACCTTTGTTTATTTCACCTACAATAGATCCATCAACTTTTACATTAGAATATGTTACTCTTTGTACAACTGCTCTCATTATATATCAACCTCTAATTATTCATTCTATATACATCCATTACTCCAGGTAATTTTCTTATTTTTCTCATTAATTCTTTTAATTGATCTACAGTATCAATTTTAACTTTAATATTAATATAAGCTAAATTGCCCTTTGCACTTTTTGCATTTAAAGCATTAAGTGGTAATTTTGTATCCATAATAATATTCATAACATCAGAAAGTATACCTGATTTATCTTCAGTTTTAACTTGAATTTCTGCCATATAGGCAACACCTTTAGATATACCCCATGATACATCTACAACTTTTTGTGGATCCTCATTGATAAGAGTCTTAAGATTGCTACAGTCCTTTCTATGAATTGAAACCCCACGACCTTTAGTTATATACCCTAAAATATCATCACCAGGAACGGGATTACAACACTTTGCAAATCTAACCATTAAGTTATCTACACCTTTAACTGTAACACCATAATTATTTTCTTTTTTCTTTTTCCCATTTTTTTGAATATTTTCTTCAATAGCCTTATTTAATATTTCTTCCTTTTCATCTTTTGCTAAATTTTCTTCCTTAAGTTTAGCTATGAATGCTGAAGCTACTACTGCTCCAAGTCCAACTAAAGCATATAAATCATCCATACAATTAATATTATATCTCTTTATAAACTTATCGTAAGATTCACCTTTAGCAATATCAGCGTAATGAACTCCTTGCTTTTTAAGCTCTTTTTCAAATACTTCCTTACCTTTTGTGATATTTTCTTCCTTCTTAGCCTTTTTAAACCAAGCTCTAATTTTACTCTTAGCTTGATTACTCTTGGCAATATTAAGCCAATCCATGTTAGGACCTTTAGAACTATTTGATGTCAATATTTCAACTATTTGACCAGTTTTTAACTTATAATCAAGTGGAACTATTTTACCATTTACCTTTGCACCAACACATTTATTCCCTATATCAGTATGTATTCTGTAAGCAAAATCTATAGGTGTAGCTCCATTTGGTAAATCTATTACTACTCCCTTAGGTGTAAATAAGAAAATTTCATCTGTAAAAAGATTAATTTTAAATCCTTCCATAAACTCTTCCGCATCTGAAGTTTCTTTTTGCCATTCAAGCATATCTCTTAGCCATACTAACTTATTTTCAAATGATTTTTCTTTAGTATCAGAAGTATCACCTTCTTTATACTTCCAGTGAGCTGCTATACCATATTCAGCTGTTTTGTGCATTTCAAAAGTTCTAATTTGAATTTCAAATGTTTTACCTAGTGGTCCTATTACAGTAGTATGTAATGATTGATACATATTAGGCTTAGGCATTGCAATATAATCTTTAAATCTACCTGGAATAGGTTTATATATTGTATGAACTATCCCTAGTACTTCATAACAATCCTTTACTGAATTAACAAGTATTCTTATAGCAGTTAAGTCAAATATCTGTTCTATACTCTTATTTTTTGTAACCATTTTTCTATAAATGCTATAAAAATGCTTTGGACGCCCATCAATATCTGAATCAATTCCAGCTTCTTCAAGCTTATTATATAAATCATCAATAATTTGAGATATATATGTTTCTCTTTCTACTCTTTTTTCAGAAATTTGATGTACTAAATCATAATATTCTTCTTCATGTAGATATCTAAAACATAAATCCTCTAGTTCCCATTTAACCTTAGAAATACCTAATCTATGTGCAAGTGGAGCATATATATCTAACGTTTCCTTAGATATTCTTTTTTGTTTCTCCTTTGGCATATATTTTAATGTTCTCATATTATGTAATCTATCTGCTAATTTTATAATAATTACTCTAATATCATTAGCCATTGCCAAAAGCATTTTTCTAAAATTATCTGCTTGCTGTTCTTCCTTAGACTTATATTCCATTTTAGTTATTTTAGTTACACCACTAACTAAATTTGCCACTTCTTCACTAAATATTGTTTTGATATCATCATATGTATAATCAGTATCTTCTATAACATCATGGAGCAATCCTGCAACTATGGTACTAGTATCCATACCTAATTCTGCTAAGATGATAGCAACATCTACTGGATGAATTATGTATGGTTCTCCCGATTCTCTCTTTTGCTCCTTATGTGCTTCAAAAGCAAAGTTAAATGCCTTATTGACAACATTTAAATCTACATTAGTACAATTTTCTTTTATTTTTTGTATCAATACCTCAACCATTAGGATCCTCCCTTTATATATTCTAAAATAAAACATTTTATTATTTAATTCTAAAAAGAATTTAATAATAATCTACTATATTGAAATTAATTATATCCATTATTTATAAAATTTTATTTAAAATTTATGGCTGGTTAAATAAACCAGCCACCTTTACAGTAATTATATATTAAAATTTAAGGTATTTCAATAAGTTATATATCATATTGAACTAATGACATTACTTCATAACCCTTTAATTTTTCTCTTCCTTTTAAATCTGTAAGTTCAATAGCAAAATCTAAAGCTACAACTTCTCCACCAGCTTCTTCTACTAATCTTGTTACAGCTTCAATAGTTCCGCCAGTAGCAAGTAAATCATCAACTATAGCAACTCTTTGCCCTTTTTTAATTGCATCTTTATGAATTTCTAACACGTCAGTTCCGTACTCTAAATCATAGTTAACAGAAATTGTTTCAAAAGGCAATTTACCTTTCTTTCTAACTGGAATAAAACCTACCCCTAATGCATATGCAACTGGTACTCCAAATATAAATCCTCTTGCTTCAGGTCCTAATATAATATCAACATTTTTATCTTTTAAATGTTCAGCAATAGCATCTATTGAATACTTAAATGCTTCTCCATCTGATATTAAAGTTGTAATATCCTTAAAGCTGATACCTGGCTTTGGAAAGTTTTCCACTATTCTAATGCTTTTTTTTAGATCCATTACAAATCCTCCATATTCACTTATTCTTGTATTTATTATAGTCAAAAATTATTATATTTATATTATACATTTTCCTTAGACTTATTTAAATACTTAGTTATTTGTTCTGCTCTTTCTTTTCTATTTGTAATTAATAACTCTATAATAATTCTAGCATTATCCATCATAGTAACAACATTAATAGTTGGTGTTATAACATCTATAATTTTATCTATACTTTCTTCATTTATGCTTATCATATTATAGGCTTCCATTATGGACCTTAAACCATAATTATTTGTATTAATTAAAAACTTCATTCCTTCTTTTATAATAACGAAGTTCTCACCCTTTTTAGGAGTCTTCGCCGACTTTTCACCTATTAAAATTAAATCCAAATACTTATTAATACTTTTAATATTATAATAAATTGCAATTGCTTGCATCAATTTAAAAGTTAATCCACTTATTGATAAATTTTTATATCTATATTGACATCCTTTTTGATTAGGATTTAAGTATATGTGATCATACTCATAATTTATGTCTCTATTTTCTATAACTATCAAATCTATACCAAGATTTTTACAAAGCTCTTCTTCTTCACTTGATTTTAAATCTATTCCTAAGGCTATAAGTAATTCTCCACCTAAAAAATGCACGTTATTAATTATATCCTTTGTAGTAATCTTCGATTTTACTGAAGAATCATCATGGACTACGTATTCAATATCTGCATTTAAATATTTCAAAACCAGTATAAGGGATGAAATAGCACATAATCCATCTACATTAGGTATCCCATAAACAACAATTTTTTTTCTATTATTAATTGCTGATACCATACGTTCTATTGCTTTATTCATATCTTTAAGTATAAAGGGATTATATCCACTTATGTAATTTGGACTATATATACTTTCCCAAAACTTACGCATGACAAACTCCTCCACTTTAATAAGAAAACATTTATATTATAATGTAATTTTATCTATATTACAAATGTTTTCTTAAAAAGAATGGCATTTTATAAGATTTTTCTGATTTTTTTTAATTCTACCTAATTATTTGTTATATAAAAGCTTTTCATTCCTACATCTTGCTACTATTTTATGTCATTATATCATATATTTTGCATGTCCAAATTAATATTACTCTTCAAATTTTAATTTCTTTATAATTTAATTATATATTTAAATCTCATTATATATATTTATAAATTAATATTAATACTTTTAAAAATTATTTATCTCAAAAAAATAACTACTCAAATGAGCAGTTATTTTTGTATTATGCAGTCTTTACTGACTTTTTCTTATTCATTTTATTCTTTAATATTACCCAAATAGGTGAAGCAATAAATATTGATGAATAAGCTCCTGCTGCTATACCTATTAATAATGGGAATGAAAACTCTCTAACTGTAGGGACAAATACATTTACTGCACCAATAATAATTAATGTAGTTAATGATGTATTAATAGATCTAGCTAAAGTTTTATTAATACTTTTATTAGCGATTTCTGCTGGATTACTTCTTCTCATACTATGATTATTTTCTCTTATTCTATCGAATACAACTATAGTATCATTTATAGAATACCCTACAATAGTTAACATAGCTGCTATAAATGAGCTATTAACTGGAATATCAAATATTGCATACACAGATAAAGTTATTAATACATCATGTATTAAAGCTCCAATTGCAGCAACACCAAATGTAAATTCAAATCTAATTGCTATATAAACTAACATAGCTACGCATGCTACTAATACTGCAATTATCGCATTTCTACTAAGTTCTTTACCAACTGATGGCCCAATTTGAGTTTCAGAAACTAATGCTGAATCATCTAAAGTATACTTTTCTTTAAGAGCATCAAATAATTCTGCAGTTTTTGTTTCATCTAATTCAGTTGATTTAATTTCATATTGAGTACCTTCAACAGTTTTTGTTACTGCATCAGAAGCATACTCTTTTACTATATTATCAACTTCTACCTTATCAAAATTATCACCAAGCTCAACTACTAACTTAGTACCACCTTTAAAATCTATACCAAAGTTTAATCCTCTAGTACACATTAAAACTACACCAATTAATATAATTGCAAGGGATATTGAAAACCAAATTTTTGACTTTTCTACTATCTTAAACATATCTCATTACCCCCTCTTTACTCTAAACTGCCAATTAGACTTTAACATTCCCATGTTAACAGCCCATTTCATTAATGTCTTTGTTACAACTATAGCTGTAAACATACTTACTGCTATACCTATCATTAATGTAACAGCAAATCCTTTTACACTACCTGTACCCATAAAATAAAGTACTAATGCTGCAATAATAGTTGTTATATTAGAGTCAACGATCGATGACAATGCATTACTAAATCCTTTTTCAACCGCAGATTTAACAGACATACCATTTTTTAACTCTTCTCTAACTCTTTCAAATATAAGTACATTTGCATCAACTGCCATACCAACTGTTAACAAGAAGGCTGCAATTCCTGGAAGTGTTAATGCAACATCAGCTTCAACAAATACTAATAATGTTAAGCATACATATAACGTTAATGCAATACATGCAATAACTCCTGGAATCCTATAATAAAGAATCATAAATAAAAATATAATTGCTATTCCTATAAGTCCAGCCTTAACTGCATTTGGAAGTGCTTCCGCACCTAATTGTGCTCCTACATTTTCAATTTGTATAGCTTTTACTGTTACTGGAAGAGCTCCTGCATTAATTAATCCTGCCAAATTCTTAGCTTCATCTATAGAACTACTTCCCTTGATAATAGCATTTCCACCAGTAATTACACTATCAACTGTTGGAGCAGAAATTTCTTCATCATCCATGTAAATATAAATCTTCTTATTAAGGTTGTTTTCAGTTGCTTCAGCAAACTTTTTTGTTCCTTCATCAGTTAACTTTAAAGTTACAACTGGAGCATTACTTGTAGAATCAAGCATAGTTCCTGCCTCTTCTACATCTGAACCACTTAACACTTCGTTTCCATCTTCATCTTTAAAAGTCAAATTACCAGTCTTAGATAAACTATCAACTAAATCTTTTGAATCGTATTCACCTGGAATTTCAACTCTTACCCTTCTGTCACCTTCCACTGTCACTGAAGTTTCAGCAACACCAAGCTTATTAACTCTTAAATCGATAAGTTGTCTTGTCTTTTCTAAGTCCTCTTTTGTTACATCTTCATCCTGTATCTCCATTAACACAGAAACTCCACCTTGTAGATCAAGCCCCTTAGTAATAGCTTTATTGAATGACTTAAATTCCCATCCTGCTATTTCAACGCCTCTAGCACCTGCAAAGGCAAATACAACTATAACAATTAAGGTAAGAATAAATAATATAGTACTTCTACCTTTTGTATGTCCTTTTTTCATGGTTTTCCCCCTTCTATTCTTTTTGTTTCAACATTAATTATATTATGTCTACTTTCCAATAGCAAGTAAGATTAGGATTTTCTCCATTTTTTACATATATTTTTTACGCTTCTTTCAGAAAAACTTCATTTACTATTTATATTATAGCATTAAAAAGCAAAATTATTCCTAATCTTGCTTTTCAATACACTTCAATATACTATTTTATACTATTTTTCATCAAACTTCATATTTCCTAATAAAGCTGCAAATGGATTATCCTCTATAGCTTCTTTTTCTGCTTCTTTCTTCATTTTAGCCATAATTCTTTGAGTTTCTCTCTTATCCACTTTTCCCTTTTTATCAAATCTCTTTTCAAAAGAAGATGCTTTTTCTCTAAAATTACAATTTGCCCCTGTGCAAACGTAAATTTTACCTTCTCCTTGCCCTCTAATTTCTAATTTTTTCTTACACTCAGGACATCTAGCATTTGTTAGCCTAGCAACATTTTCTCTATATCCACACTCTCTATCTTGACAAACATTCATTGTTCCATTTTTACCTTTAACTTCTAAAAGATATTTGCCACAATTAGGACATTTTTTTCCTGTTTTATTATCATGTACGAATTTACTATTTCCGCCCTTAACATCTTCTACTAAAGCAATAGAATAATTTTTCATTTCCCTAATAAATCCATTCCAATCTCTTTTACCTTTTGCAATTTCATCTAATTGACTTTCCCACTTTGCAGTAAGTAAAGGTGTTTTTAATTCAGTTGGTACTAATTCAATAAGTTGCTTTCCTTTAGATGTAGGTACGATTTCTTTACCTTTCTTTTCAATAACAAATGAATTAAATAATTTTTCAATAATATCAGCTCTAGTTGCAACTGTTCCTAAGCCTCCAGTTTCCCCTAAAGTCTTAGCTGCTTCTTTTCCTACATTTATATACTTATGAGGATTTTCCATTGCAGATAAAAGTGTACCTTCATTAAATCTTGCTGGAGGTTTAGTTTCTCCTTTATTTAAAGAAACATTTTCTACAACAAATTTATTCCCTTTACTTAATTTAGGCAATACTTGTTCTTTAATATCCTCTTCACTTGAGTCATCTTCCAATTTATCATAAAGCTTTTTCCAGCCTTTTGATAATATTACCTTTCCCTTAGCTATAAATTTTTCATTTTCAATTTTTCCTTCAATTGTAGTTTGTATATATTCAAAAGGTGGTAATAGTACACTTAAAAACCTTTTAACAACTAAATCATATATTTTTCTTTCTTCCGAACTTAAGTTAGAAAGATTAGGCTTTTCTTCAGTTGGAATAATTGCATGGTGATCACTAACCTTAGAATTATCTACAAAACCTTTATGAGCATTTATCTTTGTTTTTAATAAATCATCAGCAATACTTCTGTATTCACCAATTGCAACAGCTTTAAGTCTATCAGGAATAGTCGCTACTATGTCTGTAGTAACATATCTTGAATCTGTTCTTGGATAAGTCAATATTTTATGATTTTCATATAATCTTTGCATTATATTTAATGTTTGCTTTGCTGAATATCCAAAAATCTTATTAGCATCCCTTTGCAATTCGGTTAAATCATATAAAGCAGGTGCAAACTTCTTTTTATTTGTTGAAATAATATTTGCTATTTCACCTTCTGCTCCTTTTATTTTAGAAACAATTTTATTTGCAAAATCTTCATCAAATATTCTACCATTATTATCTTTATTTACCCACGCTAAACTATAACCTTTAGTTTTTGCATTTATCGTATAATATGGCTTAGGCTTAAAGTTTCTTATTTCCTCTTCTCTTTGAACTATCATTGCAAGTGTTGGAGATTGAACTCTCCCAGCAGATAATTGTGCATTATACTTACAAGTTAAAGCTCTTGTTACATTAAGTCCAACTAGCCAATCAGCTTCAGCTCTACAAACGGCTGCTCTATATAGATTTTCATATTCTTTACCATCTTTTAAATTTCTAAATCCATCTAAAATAGCTTTATCAGTTTGAGATGAAATCCATAATCTTTTAAGTGGCTTCTTAACCCCTGCTTTTTCAATAGTCCATCTAGCAACAAGTTCCCCTTCTCTTCCAGCATCTGTAGCAATTACTATTTCGCTAACATCATTTCTATTCATAAGTTTCTTAACTTCGTTGAATTGCTTTCCAGTTTTCTTTAATACTACTAACTTCATGTATTTTGGTAACATAGGAAGAGTTTCCATCTTCCATTCTTTATATTTATTATCATAACCTTCTGGATCCATAAGTCCAACCAAATGTCCCATAGCCCAAGTTACAATATATTTGCTTCCTTCTATATATGAACCTTTATTACTATTACATTTTAAAACCTTTGCTAAATCTCTACCTACTGATGGCTTTTCTGCCAATACTAACACTTTACTCATATTTGCTCCTTTTTCATTTGGAATTTTAACTAATTATATCATACTTTCCTAAAAACATATATTCTCTATAAAATCTTTCTAATCTTAGTTTCATAAATAAAGTAAGAACATATTCCTTTTAAAATACTAGATATACAAATACTAATCCAAATTCCACTTATCCCAAAAGGTTTAATTAATACTAGAGCAAGAGGAATTCTAAGACTTGTAAACACAATACTAATAGTTGCAGGAATATTAGGTTTTCCTATACCTGTAAACATTCCATTTGATATCATTTCAATAGCACTAAAAACTTGTGAAAAAGCTACTGCTTTTAAATAAGCTGATGCAATTAAAATTGTTGATTCATCACTTATAAATAACCTAATTAATGGCCTATTAAGCAATAAAAATACTCCTGCCATAACTATTGCATAACTTATTCCCACTACTAATGCACTTCTATATCCTTCCTTTATTCTGTTTGATTTTCCTGCTCCAAAATTTTGACCAGTAAAACTTGCAACAGCACCATTTAATCCTCCAATTATCATATAAGCGATAGACTCTATTTGAACTCCAATTTTTTGTGCAGCAATCGCTTCTGATCCAAACATCGCTATAATCTTAGCTAAGATAATATTTATAATTGTAAATAAAATTCTTTGAAATGCCATTGGAAAACCAAGCCTTATTATTTCTTTTATCTTTTCAAAATCAACCTTTAAATCATACCTATAATTAAGTATCCCATTTGTATTTATTCTAAATAAAATAAACATTATAACATTAGCTATTAAAGTACTAACCCCTGCACCAATGACACCAAAATTTAAAACATAGATACATACAGGATCAAGAATTATATTTAAAATAACTCCAACTCCATTTATCTTCAGAGCTAACTTATTATTACCAAAACTTCCCAATATTCTTGTATACATCATATTAAAAAAAGCAAAAAATAAAATAGGAGCATTTAAAGCTAAATAATAATAAGCATTACTTTCTACTTCACTATTATTCAAATTTAAAAATTCTATAAATCCTTTTCCTAAAAAGATTAGAATTAACCCAAAAACAGTACCAATAATTATATTTATTACTATTCCTGAATTTATATATTCCTTTATTTCATTCTCATTTTTTCTACCAATTGCATGTGCAACTTTAATTCCTGTTCCAATAACAACTAAAGAATTTAAAGCATTACCAATATTAATATACAAACTTGAAGAACCAATACTTGCTACAGCATTACTTCCAAGCCTTCCTACCCATATCATATCAATTAAATTATATGTAAATTGTAATAATGAACTACCCATTATAGGTAATGCTAGTGCAGCTATAACTGATATGACTTTTCCCCTAGTTAAGTCTATTTTTTTCATATTATCTCCATCCGCAAATCTTTCTCAAAATTTACTACTTTATAATAATCTCGTATTATAAAATTTTTCTTTTTAAATTTCGTTATTCTTAATCTTTTTTGCTAATTCTTTTACCTTTTCTTCTATTGCTTTAGCTACCTTTATGAACTCTTCATCACTTTTTCCCGTAGGATCTTCTAAGCCCCAATCTTCAATATGTTCTGCATATAGATGTGGACATATAACATTACATCCCATTTTTATCACTATATCTACTTTAGGGATATCACTTAACAATTTAGACTTTTGTGTTTTATTCATGTCAACTTTATATAAATCTTTTATTATCTTAACTGCTTGCTGATTAATCATTGGTTTTGTTTCAGTTCCTGCTGAATAACATTCAAACTCTTCATTACCATAAATTTTTCCTAATGCTTCTGCCATTTGTGATCTACAAGAATTGTGAACACAAATAAAAGCTACTTTTTTCTTCATTCCAATCATCCTTTACTAATTTAATCTTATTTATTTTTAATATATTTTTTATTTAATTTTTACATTTTGAATTATCCACATTTTCATTACTATGTACCTTCGTTAATATCTTCAATAAGCTAAATGCATATTCACAGCCCTCATTACTTATTGAATAATAAGTCCATTTACCTTCTTTTCTATTTTTAACTACTCCAGATTCACATAATATTTTCATATGATGTGATAAAGTGGATTGACTGATATTTATTTTTTTCAATAAATGACATGCGCATTTTTCTCCACTTTGAAGAATCTCAAGAATCATCAATCTATTTTCATCACAAAAAGCTTTAAATACCTTAGAATTGGCTTCATATTTATTCTCCATTACAACACCTCATATCTATTTTTTTCGATATGATGATTATATATATATACTAAAAATTTATCAATACATTTTATATTTAAATTCTATTATTCATAAATAATTATAAAATTGCTAACTTATTATTTTATTTGGAATGTTTTCCTTAAAATAGTATAATAAAGTATATTAAACAATCAAAGGAGGATGATTATGAAAAACCTAAATAAGTTGCTTTTACTTTTATCATTAATTATAGTAATAATATTTTCATTAGGTTGCTCAAAAACAAGTAAATATAATGAAGCTTTTAATTCCTATGTTGAAAAATGGCTTAAAAGTGATTTTTCTGGAATGTATTCCATGTTAACAAAAGAATCTAAGGAATCAATTAATGAGGAAACCTTTGTTAATAGATATAAAACTATCTACTCGGCAATTAACTTAGACAATTTAGATATTTCCTTAAATAAGGATCTTGAAAAAAAAGATAATTACTATACTGCCTCATTTACTTTAAAAGCAACAACTATCGCTGGTGAGTTAAATTTAACAAATTTTGACGTAGATATTTATAAAGAAGAGGACAACTATCTAATTAATTGGGATGAGAGTTTGATTTTCCCTAATATGATAAATGATGATAAAGTTTATGTTAGAACCACAAATCATTCTAGAGGTAAGATATTAGATAGAGATGGTAATATTTTAGCTGAAGATGGTACAATTTCAGTAGTTGGAATTCATCCATCTAAATTTAATAATGAAAATCGTAATTCTAAAATTACAGAACTAGCAAATACATTAGATATTAGTGAAGATACTATTATAAGCAAGTTAGATGCAAATACCGATCCTGAGCTTTTTGTTCCAATAGTTAGTATAACTACTACCGATGAAAAACTCCAAACTCTTACTAATAGAAATGAAGAAGGAATTCTTATTAATACTAAAACTTCAAGAGTTTACTATGGTGGAGAAGCATTCGGAAGATTAATTGGTTACGTTGGAGCAATTACTGCTGAAGAATTGGAAAATAAAAATGACTATAGTTATACTTCAACAAGTTTAATTGGTAAGGCTGGAATCGAATCTGTTTATGAAGATACTTTACGCGGTGAAGATGGAGCTGAAATTTACATTAAAAGAGGCTCTGATGAAATAAGTATATTAAAAAAAGAAGTTATTAATGGCGAAGATATTAAACTTACAATAGATTCAACTTTACAAAATAATTCCTATACACAGTTAAATGGAGAAAAAGGAGCTGTAACAGCTGTTGATCCTATTTCTGGTGAAGTTTTAGCTTTAGTAAGCTCTCCATCATATGATTCTAATATGTTTACAACTTATGTCACTAAAACTAAAGCTGCAGAAAGAGAAGCAAATAATTACACTGATACTGTAAATAGATTCAGTAAAACATATGCCCCTGGCTCTACTATGAAACTAATAACAGCTGCAATTGGCTTAAATACTGGAAAAATTAACCCTGATGAATCTATAGAAATTAATGGATTAACATGGCAAAAAGATTCAAGTTGGGGTAATTATAAAATAACTAGGGTAGAAAATGTTAGTCCAGTTTCATTAAGAGAAGCTGCTAAACACTCTGATAATATTTACTTTGCCCAAGCTGCATTAAAGATCGGTAGCGATGATTTAATTAGTGGTATAAAAGGATTTGGTATAGGTGAAGAAATGACTTTCGAATATCCAATGACTGATTCTAGTATTTCTAACGATGGAAGTTTAAATTCTGAAATTTTACTTGCTGATACAGGTTATGGTCAAGGTGAATTAATGGTTACTCCTTTAAATATGGCCTTAGCATATAGCGCTTTAGCTAACAATGGTAATATTATGACTCCTAGATTAGTTTTATCTGATAATAGTACTGCTTCTATTTGGAAAGAATCTGCTATTAAGCCTGAAAACCTTCAAACTTTAATTGAAGATTTTTCTGCTATGGTAAATGATGAAGATGGTCATGCATATGAAATGAAAATTGACGGATATAATATAGCTGCTAAAACTGGAACTGCTGAAATTAAATCATCTCAAGATGATACTAACGGAACTGAAAATGGATGGTTTGTTGCAGTAGATACTACTAGTTCAAAATTAGCTATTGCAACAATTATAGAAGATGTTAAAGATAGAGGTGGAAGTAGCATTCCAATTCCTATGGTTAAAAATATTATGGAAGAATATCTAAATAGATAGTAAAAAAATCTGTATCAAAGAAATATCTTGATACAGATTTTCTTTTTTATTACTATTTTTATAATATTAACATTCTTTATTATTTACACTTAAAATTAAATCTTTTATATTACAATTATCACTTATTTTTTAATTTATAATCTCCTCCTCAATACTGTTTCATTTATAATTTACATATATCATAAACTTCACTATATATAATTCCAATATACCAATTTTATTATTTACAGTTAAAATACTATTTAGTATAATTTTTTCAGTATCAACCCATATACCTTGTGGGAAACTATGAATAATCCTCAGATATTTTTTTCTAGAAAATAGGTGGTGAAAATTACTAATGAAAAATATTAATTTTTTTGTTTACGGAAGCTTAAGAGAAGGATTTTATAATTATAATAAGTTTTTAGCCGGAAAGATTTTTAAGAAAAAACAAGGAAAATTACATAATGTTAAATTATATCATATGCCCTATAAAGGTTATCCTGCAATAGTTCCAGGTGAAGATTATGTATTAGGTGAAATAATGGTCATTAATAAAGAGGATTATGATTCTACTATGAAGGCACTTGATAAAATGGAGGGCTTTATAAGTGAAGGAAATTCTGAAAATGAATACCATAAAATGCTTTTAGAAGTTGAAAATATTGAAAATAACCAAAATGAACTATGTTATGTATACTTTTATAATAAAGATAGGGATAAACTTTTTGATACTGAAGCAATCTACATTCCCAACGGAGATTGGAAAGACTATATGTTAAATAATTCAATTATTTAAATAGAACCATTTATATATAATAAGGAGATATTACTAAGAATATCTCCTTATCTTTAAAGGGAGAGTAGATAGATTTGTGTAAAAAACAAATCTATCTACTCTTTTTTTGTATGATTAGTTGGTAGATTTGGAATAATATACTATATAAATTT
>JABLTN010013131.1_pt1 | contig 34029 bp, 33 predicted proteins | sample 7160141 | NCBI WGS metagenome assembly JABLTN01 (sample SAMN14651226, study PRJNA627086) | human gut metagenome | isolation source: feces | host: Homo sapiens | reverse complement strand
TCATATTAATCACCATTAATACTGTGCTAAATTTTACCTTCTATTATACATAGACATATTAGCAACTCTGTACATTATTATCTTAGCATTTATAAAAGATTGCAGAAAACTAAATATTTAGGCTCTAATGCCCAAGATAGAGTGGAACTAGAACATAAGCAAAGAGTGCATAGGGGATTCTCGGAAACTTATAATAATTATAGCTAAACAGATGTGTTTCTAAAAAAAGTAAAATAGAATTTAAAATAGTACTATAAAATCATATTATTATGTCGATTTTTTTGTTAATAAAAACTTATTTTATGACAAAATATTACACAAATAATTATGGGCATAATATATAATTAATTGGTAAGGATTAGTTAAGGCGAAAAATGTATATAAATCAAAAAATTTGTCATACAGAAGTATATATAGTAGTTAGTAGAAGAAAAGGTAGAAAAATGAATTTTTTATGTGGGTACAACACTGATATTGGGATAAAAAAAGAAAGTAATCAAGACTCATTACTTATTAAAATAGCACAAAGTCATAGAGGAAATATTGGAATATTTGTAATATGTGATGGGATGGGGGGATTATCGAATGGAGAGTTAGCTAGTTCTACAGTAATATTAAATTTATCAAAATGGTTTACTGATGAATTACCCGAATTATTAATGAAAGAAAAGTTTAAATTAGAAATACAAAGAAGTATTAGTAATTTAGTAAGTAAAGTTAATAAAAAACTTGTACAATATGGAGAAAAAAATAATATTAAGCTTGGGACAACTATGAGTGCGTTAATAATTATAGATAATATATATATGATTTTTCATGTAGGCGATAGTAGAATATATAAATTAAAAGATGAAAAATTAATTCAAATTACAGAAGATCAGACATTTATTGCAAGAGAATTAGCGCTGGGAAGTATAACTGAAGAAGAGGCTAAAGTACATCCAAAAAGAAATACATTGCTTGAATGTATTGGAGTAAGAGGAAAGGCAAATATGATAATAAAAAAAGGAACTGTAGAAAAAGACGATGTGTTCTTATTATGCTCAGATGGATTTTATCACAAGATAAGTAAAGAAGAAATAGTACATAATTTTAATTCCGTTTCCAATGAAAATATTATAAATAATAATATTAGTGTTTTGGTCAATTTAGCAAAAACAAGAGGTGAGATAGATAATATATCATTAATAGTAACAAAGATTAGCTAAGTAATGTACATATAATTTAAGGAGATAATTAAAGTGAACAACTATATGTTAGTTAATTTATTAATAGCGATAATAAGTATAGTATTATTAATATTAATTATTTTTAAGATAAAGAAATTAATAAAGCTAAGAAATAATAATGTAAATAAAGTAGATAAGGGATTAAATGAGGTACTTGCTGAAATAACAGAAGAAATAAATATTCTAAATGAGGATACAGTTGAGAGAATTATTGAGGAGATAACTGATATAGATAATGAAAATGTAACGTCTTATTTCGAAGTCACAAATAGTGTAGTAATAACGAATTCTAATATTATTATATAAAAATTATTACCAGGGGGACAATAAATGATAAAGTACAAGGATAGTAAAAGTCAGTTAATTGAAGATGGAAAAGAAAGATACTTAGAATTAGTATTAAGAGATGTTCAATTAGAAGACTTTAGAATTAATATGATTAATAATAATGCAGAAAAAGGGTTTATAACACTTGAAAAATCAAAATTTAATGCAGATACAAAGTTAAGATATTGTATCACTGGATATGAAAGTTTAGATACATATATAAGTAAAAATATGCTTGATAAACAAAAAGTAATAAAAATTCTTAAGGGAATATCTGAAATATTGCTAAGAAGCAGTACATGTTTATTGAATGTAGAGAATTTTATACTTGAAAAAGAAAATATATTTATAAATAAAGAAAATTTAGAAATTAAACTTATAAATATACCTTTAAAAGAAAGTTATTGTTCAAACATTAATGAAAGCTACATGAAAATGGTAAAGGATTTAATGGACTATGCTTATTTAAATAATAAAGTACAATCTAATAGTGCTGCATTTGTAGTTAGTATTAAGAGTATTGTAGAAGATAGTGGATTAATTATTGATGATTTTATTAAGCGTATAGAAAGTGATATAAGTAGTAAACTTCCTAATAAATCAGATAAAAATAAAGTAGATAGCAATATTAAAAATGATGATATTAAAAAGACAATAGAACCACAAGTAAAGGCTAAAAATAATAAACCGGTATCTCATCCTATACAAGAACCTAAATCAACTGTAGATGGTTATAAGAATAAAGTAGATAAATCCAATAAACCAAATGGTACTGAAAATGGTAGTGATAAAGAAAATAATTTTGAAATTATAGAAAAAAAACAGTATAAAACATCAAGAATAATTACAAGTATAATAATTCAACCAATATTTGTTGGAATAATATTATCATTATTATTAATTAACGGTGTAACCACTGTTCAAATGATAGGTGGGGGAGTATTAATATTAGCTTTAGATGGTGTAATAATTAAAAATTTATTAGATCCAAGCAAAAAAGAAACAGTAAAAGTTAGAGTAAAAGTAGATAAGAATACAAAGAAAGCAGGTACTTTAAATGTACAAGCTGAAGATAAAAAGAAAAATAATAAAAATAAAGATAAAAAGGTAGAATTACCAAATAAACAAGCACAAGTGAAAAAAGTGCAAGCACCAGTACAAAAACCACAATCGATACAACCAATACAACCTGTTGTACCAAATGAAGGTATTGAAGAACCAACTGACATAGTAGAAGAACCAACTACATTTGAAGATGAAGGAACAGTAGTTGAAACAATTGCTTATTTAGAAGTTGATAACGGTAAAGAGGTAAGAACAGAAGAAATAACTACGGATAATTATATTATAGGTAGAAGTGGAAATTTAAAAAATTATATTTCAAGTACAAGTGTAAGTAGACAACATATTGAAATAGTAAAAAATAATGATCAATACTTTGTTAAGGATTTGAAATCTAAAAATGGAACTAAGCTAAATGGGGTTAGACTTAGTGAAGGTGAAGAAAAAGAACTGAATATAGGAGATGTTATAGAAATTACAGATTTAGTTTTAACGTTCAAATTATAATAAGGAGAAAACTACTTTATGAAAAAACTAAACTTAATTATTGCTGACTATGATGAAGAGTATTTAAATAGCTTGTATTTATATATATCATCAGAATATAAGGCAGCATTTGAAATTAATTGCTTTTCAAATGAAGAGTTGCTATTAGATGGACTAAAAGAAATAAGAAATAAAGATAACTTAGTTTTAGTAATTGATGAAAGAATGTATGATAAATCAATAGAAAATATGGGAATAAGTACAATTATATTATTAGTTGATTATGATATTGATGAAAATGATATAAAATTTATTCACAAATATAAAGGCATAGAGTTCTTTAAAGATAAGGTTATAAGAGCATATAGCGAAAATAATCCGGAAAATACAACTAAGCTACAATCAAACAATGCTGAAACAACTATAATTCCAATTTATTCACCAGTAGGAGGAAGTGGAAAAAGTACAATAGCAGCTGCTATAAGTGTTGCATTATCACAGCAAGGAAAAGAAGTATTTTATTTAAATTTAGAAGATATACAAAGTACTGATTTATATTTCAATGGTGAAAATAATAAGAACTTATCAGATGTAATTTTTGAAGTTAAAGATAGAGCAGAAAATTTTGCATCTAAATTAGTTTCAAGTATTAATGTTGATAAGAATACTAATGTATCATATTTAAATCCTATAGAGAGTATTTTTGATATTGAAGATATGACTGAAGAAGATGCAAAGTGGTTAGTTGAGGGGATTTGTTCAGTAAAAAAATATAACTATATAGTTATAGATATGTCATCAAAGTATAATTCTCTATACAATATGATTTTAAAATCAGACTTAACTAGAAATATAATATGTCCAATAATTAGCGATAATACATCACTAATAAAGTTAGAAAAGTATGTTAGCAATATTAGTTATAGAGATCAAAGGACAATAGAGAAATATTATTTCTTATATAACATTAATAATGAAAAATACCAATTAGAAGGTTTAAATAGTGAATATAATGTTAACTTTAATACTATAATTCCTGAAAATGATCAGTTAAGAAAATTAAGTGGGCAGGATGTTATTAATTCAGATTTTATTAGATATTATATGAATAAAATCATACAAGAGTTAGAGTTGTAGGAGGTATTTAACAATGAGTATTAATATCGAGCAACAAATAACTGATAGTATAAAGCAATTATTGCAAAGTGATTATTATGTACAGAGAGATTTAAGTGATGAGGAAATAAAAGAAATAATAAAAGAAAAATTATCAGAAGCATTAAGAGATAATGATCTGAGATTAAGTGTATCTGAAAAAAAAGTTTTACTTGATACTATCTTTAACTCAATAAAAAGATTGGATATATTACAACCATTAATTGATAGTAAAGAGATATCTGAAATTATGATTAATGGATGTGATGATATATTCATTGAAAAAAATGGTAGAATCCAAAGATATAATATGAAGTTTGATAGTGTAGAATCACTACATAATATAGTTCAAAAAATAGTATCAACCGTTAATAGAGAAGTAAATGAATCTAGTCCTATAGTTGATGCTAGATTAAAGGATGGATCAAGAGTAAATATTGTTTTACCACCTATAGCACTAAATGGGCCTATTGTTACTATAAGAAAATTCCCTGATACACCTTTCACAATAGAGAAGATGATTTCTATTGGAAGTATATCACAGGAAGCAGCAGATTTTTTACGTAAGCTTGTAGTTGCAAAATATAATATTTTCATAAGTGGAGGGACAGGCTCCGGTAAGACTACATTCTTAAATGCTTTATCAAATTACATTCCAAAAGATGAGAGAATTATTACTATAGAGGATTCAGCAGAACTTCAAATTAAGAATGTTGAAAACTTAGTGAGACTTGAATCTAGAAATAAAAATACAGAAGGTAAAGGTGAAATTACTATAAGGGATTTAATAAAGAGTTCCTTAAGAATGAGACCAGATAGAATAGTTGTAGGGGAAGTTAGAGGAGCTGAAGCGTTAGATATGCTTCAAGCAATGAATACAGGACACGATGGTTCATTATCAACTGGACATGCTAATTCATCAATTGATATGTTATCAAGATTAGAAACAATGGTTTTAACTGGTGCAGAATTTCCATTACCTGCTATAAGGAAGCAAATAGCGTCAGCTGTTGATATTATAGTTCAAATAGGAAGAATAAGAGATAAATCTAGAAAAGTACTTGAAATTAGTGAAGTACTTGGAATAGAGGATGGAGAAATACAATTAAATCCATTATTTGAGTTTGTTGAGGAAGAAGGATCAACAGATACTAAGGTAATATCAACATTAAGAAGAACTAATAATAAGTTCCATAACATTCAAAAGCTTAAGATGAGTGGAATTTATAATGGGGAATAGGGGGAAATAATGAATTTAAAACTTATAATCATTATTATGGCAATAATAGTGCTTTTAACTATTGGATTAGTTGTTTTCGTATTGATGAAAAACAAAAATAAGTATGAAGTTATTGAAGATGAGATTCAAGAAACCAAGGTAAAGCCAATTAAGGCAAGCAAAAAAATTAAGATAAAGAATAGCCTAAAAGAAGAAAATATTCAAGAAGTAAATGCTAATGGGCTTGTAAATTATAATACATATATTATGAGTAAAAAAGAAAAATTACAATGGTCGTTAATAGGAATGGCAGTGGTTTTTGTAGCAGGATATATTTTTTATCAAAGTTTAATTTGGTCACTAGTATTCTCTTTAATTGGATTAAAGTTTGTAGAGATAAAGAGAAAAGATATAATTTCCAAAAGAAAGCAAAAATTATTAATGCAATTTAAAGAAGCATTATATGTTATATCAACTTCATTGAGTGCAGGTAGATCTGTAGAAAATGCTTTTATTGATGCAAAACAAGATTTACAGAAGATATTTGATTTTGGTAAGGAAAATTATATTATAGATGAGCTTACTTATATAAGTAGAAGAATTCAAATGAACCAAACTATTGAAGAAGCATTAGAGGACTTTGCAGATAGAAGTGGTCTTGAAGATATAAGAACTTTTGCTAATGTTTTTATTGCTTGCAAATCAACAGGTGGTAACTTAAAGAGTGTTACAGAAATGACTTCTAGAATAATAGGGGAAAAAATAACTACTAAACAAGATATAGCAACGTTGATTTCAGGTAAAAAATTTGAAGCAAATATGTTAGCATTTATACCTTTTGGAATTGTATTATTTCTTAAAATATCAGCACCAGATTTTATAGCTTCATTATATACTTTACAAGGGAGAATGTTAGCTACTGTAGCCCTATTAGTCATAGGGATATCAGTATTATGGGGTAGAAAGATAATGAATATAGAGGTGTAGTATGATAGCAGGAATACCATTTATTATTTCAGTATTAACAACTTTAGTTTTGCTTTTAGTTAGTAAAAAAAATACTGAGTATGTAAGTGAAACTAATCAATTAAGTAAAGAACAATATCCATTTAAGGATATTATGCCTATGGGGCTTCTATTAGCTGATAAAGTAGGAATAGAGAAATTAAAAGTTAAAAATAAGGAGCTATATGAAAAAATGATTTCTATGTATGGAATTGAAGTAGAATTTAATTTTAGACTACATATGGCAAATAAATTTATGTTATCTATTATAGCAATAGATGCAGTATACTTTATTGTTTTAGCTAATGGTTCTATTAATTTGTTTATGATTATTTTAGGATTAATAGCTGGTATAGCTACTTATTTCTTATCAGATTCATTACAAGAAGAACAATTTAAGAAAAGAACTAAGGAAATAAAATATGATTTTCCAGAGTTTTTGACTCAGTTAGTATTATTAATTAACGCAGGATTAACAATAGAAAGAGCGTGGGGAAAAATTTTAGAGCATATTGATAAAAATACAGTACTTGCTACTGAGATGACAAAAACTTATAACGATATGAGAAGTAATAAGTCTATATCAAAATGTTTAAATGATTTATCTAGAAGATGTAAAGTTAAGGAAATAAGTAAATTTACATCTATAATATTACAAAATATTAATAAGGGATCATCTGATATGGTCTTTATGTTACAACAGCTTTCAGAAGAATGTTGGGTAGAAAGAAAGCTTGCAGCTAAACAAAAGGGAGAAGAAGCATCATCAAAGCTTTTATTCCCAATGATGTTAATGTTATTAGCTGTATTTGCTGTAGTTTTAGTGCCTGCAATGATGCAGATGTTTGCAATTTAAATAAAAAAATTAGTCTAAGGGGGATAAAAAAATGGAATTATTAAGAAGTTTTTTTAAAGAAGAAGAAGGAATTGGAACTATAGAAATAGTATTAATAGCTGTAGTTCTAATAGGATTAGTATTATTATTTAAGGGACAAATAATGGAATTATTTGAGAGAATAATGACAAAAATAAGTGGAGATACAGATAGTATACTTGAATAATATAAGTATTACTAAAGAGGGGATACCTATGAAAAAAATAAAAGGGTCTTTAACATTAGAGGCGGCATTAATAATGCCGCTTGTTATTTATATTGTTTTTATAATGATTTCATTAACATTTTTTATTTATAGCAGGATATATGTAGGAATTTCAATAAATCATACAATAGCTCAAGCAACATCACAATGGTATAACATTGATAGTGATTATGGAGCTGAAAGCAAAGATAGATATGGTGTTGTTGCAAATGCTATAGGCACAACATTGGCATCTAGTGCAAAAGTAGATACTTTTAAAAATAAATTGTCAGAAAAAATTGATAAAGGTGTAATTGTAAAAATAGATTATGATGTTGATGTAAAAAGATATAACTATTTAGTTGGTGAAAAACTTGTTATTAATATTAAATGTAAATATAATTTGCCACTTGGAGGATTATTTAAATTAATGGGATTATCAAAGGATGGAACAATAACTGATAATTTTAAAAAAGTTGTAATGTTATCTAATACAGAAGATAATATGAGAACTATATCCTACACAGCAGATTTAATAAAAAGAAAAGAAACACAAGAGTTAATAAATAAAATTAAATCTGCATTAGGAGGTAATTAGTTTATGAAACAAGAAAAAGGAGTAATAACAGTATTTTTAGCTTTAATATTCTCTGTTATTTTTGTATTTTTATGTTCAATGATAGAGGTTACAAGAGTTAATAGTGCAAAGAATCAGCTTATTATAGCAAGTGATGCAGCTATTACTTCTGCATTATCACAATTTGATAAAGAATTATATGAAGAGTATGGACTTTTAGCATATGAATATTCTGATGAGATAAAAGAGACAGTTAAAGAGATTATGTCAGAAAATTTAACTGATAGCGGATTATTTAATATTAGTGTAGATGATGATCAGATATTAGTTGAAGGAGATAAGAATCCATTTGAATCAAATGATGTATTCAAAAAGCAAGCTATATATTCTATGAAGTATAAAGGAACTGAAAATCTAGCTAGAGAAGTATTTGAAGAAATTAAAGAGCTTTTAGGAGCTAAAGATGTAATTAAAGAAAGTGAAACTATGGAAGAGTTAGATGAAGATGCAGAGGATGAATTAGGTGATGATATAGGTAAAATGCAAGAAGGAAAAATGGCAGCAATGAAAGCTATAATAGAGCTTGCAAAAAACAATAGCTATCCTAATTTAAAAGAAGGAACTATATCTTATATTGAAAAGATAACATCAGATCAATTATTACAAAAGTATAATAATGATACTATAAAAATAGCATTAAAAGCTCTTATTAATAGTGATAAGAATATTAGTAAATATAATGAAGGTGTAGTTTTAGAAAAAGCATATTCTAATAGATATACTAAGATGATATTAGAAATGTATAGTAAGTATATAGATAAAGAAAAAGAAAAATATGAAAAGGATAATCCAATACCAGGAGGAAACACAACATCTACAGATGGATTATCAGATGAAGAAATACAGGCTATTAAGAAGCAAGAAGAAGAAATAAATAAAAAGTTAAAAGAGTATGAAGATGCTAAAACACAAATAAGTTATGCAATTTCAAATTTAGATAATAATTTTAAGGGCATTAAAGATGAAATAAATAACTTAAATGATGATTTAAAAAAATATAAGAAAACTGTAACAGCAGGGATAGATGCAGTTGAAGATTTATTAAGTGATAAAAAAAGAAAAACTTATGAAAAAATAGTTAATGGATATGGAGAGATAGCTTCAAATGATGAATCTTCATTAAAGGAATCAGCTAGTGATAATAAGAAGTACTATGTTGAAGAATTAAATACAGAAAAACTAAATAGTATTATAAGTGATTTAAAAAATGTAGAAACTCTATTAAATACAGTAATAAATGAAATATCCCAAATAGTAAATAATATGAACTTAATAATTAAAGAGGCTAATGAATGGACAATTAACAATACTAATAATTCAGTATTTAATGAATTAAATAATGTAATTGGATTAGAATTTAAAGGAGATATAGCTTATATAGATTTAATTAATAAAATATGTGGTAATTCTAAAATAAAATCTAATGAAAAAGTTAAATCTATTATAGAAAAAGTTCAAATAGATACATTAAAAGGAATTATTATTTCTGAAGAAAGTAAAGTTGATGTACCAGAGGAAAATAATAAGTTTAAGGATTTTTATGAATTATTTAAAAATAATAAAAAAGATTCAAATAGTTCACCTTCATTAAAAGATGTTTTAAATAATATACCTAACGGTAACCCAGGAGTGATAGATAAGGGTGGACTTCCTAATGGAGATAGCAGCGGGAAGACAGGAGGAAAATTATCAGAGCAAATTGAAAAGGCTGAAGGAATGGGTGAAATTAGTGCTTTAGGTAGTTTACTTGAGGCTGGTGGTGGATTTGTTGATAAGTTATATTTAATGGAATATATAATGACCAATTTTAAAGATGTAGTTCAACCAAAAGAACCAGGCAAAAGAATACCAGAACTAACCGATAATGATAGTAAATTGAATTTTGAAATAGAGGCTATAATATCTGGTGAGTATAATGATGAAAAAAGCAAAACTACAATGAAAGACGATTTTTGGGGAATTAGATATATTCTTAATTTTGTTAGTTTTATGAAGTATGATCAGATAAAGACATTTATAAGTACAGTTGGAGCAACTGTATCGACGGCTACTTATGGGGTAATTCCAGCACCATTAGTTAAATGGGCTATTATATCAACCTGGGTAGGTATAGAGACAAATTATGATGTTATTGATTTATATAATGGATATGAAGTTCCTTTAATTAAAGAGAATTTTAGTGAATGGGTCAGCAACTTTGGATTAGATATAAGAAATTTTGCTAAGGGTAATGAAGATAAATTAATAGAGGATATAACAAATTCATTTACTGAAGATGCAACCAAAAAAGATGAAAATGGTGAGGCATATAATAATCAAAAGTATGAAGGTATTAAATTAAATTATACTGATTTAATAAGATTTAAATTGTTAGTAACAGGTGAAGAAAAGTTAGTTAATAGAGCACAAGATATAATTGTTGGAAATAAAGATTTGCAAGAAAAGTATAGCTTATATAAATCACAATTAGAAGTAAAAGTAGAAGAATCAAAAGTAAATGTAATATTTGATACTCCATCATTTAGTGGAGAAGGTGGAAGTCATAAATTCAAAGGATTTAGTTTTAAAAGAGAATACAATTAGATAGGAGAAAGATTTATGAAAAAATTATTAATTAGCATGTTAGTTTTAACAACTTTAGTAACGATGGTAGGATGTAATGATAAAAAAACAGGAGATACTAATAGTAAACCTGTTGAAAATGAACAAGTAGCAAATGATAGTGAAATCAAAAAAGGGAGAAGTAATGATGAGATGTATGAAATATACGAAGAATTGCTTCCGAGTATGAGATCATATTATGAAAGTTTAGGAGTTGATTTAAAAGAAGATAAAAGTGATAAAGCTAAAGATTATAATAGTGCTACAGGTATTTCATATACTAATTATGATAATAATAATATAGGGGAGTTTTCAGTTTTAGATTATGGATTGGCATTTGATAAGGATGGAACAGTAGATTTTTTAGCAGGTTCTATGTATATGAATATAAATGCTGAAGAATATAAAGATGGTAATTTTAAATTTGAAGAAACACCATTTTATGAATTAAGCAAAATATTTGGAGCTGATGAGTTAGATTATACAAGTATTAATGAGAAAGTTAACGATTATTTCAAGGGAAATGGTTCAGATGTAATACAAAGGGAAAAAGGACAATATTCTGAAAGAATTAACTTAAGTAATAGTCAAATAGCATACATGATTAATATAAATCCATAAATTTTACTAGGAGGAAAAGTAGTGAGAAAGAGAAAGGGTGTTTTAACCTTAGAAGCTGCTTTAGTAGTACCTATATTTGTATTTCTAATATTCTTTATGACTCAACTTATGAAGGTTGTATATATATATGATACTGTACAAGCTAATATATATAATACTGCAAGATTTGTAAATGGATATACTTATTTAGCTGAAGCTACTGGATTAACTGGTTATAGTGATGATCATAACTTTGATAATTTACTTCAAGAGGTACAAGGAATATTTAGTAGCAATGAAATGCCTAGCGGAGATACAGTAGATGGATTGGTTAATGAACTACTGCATACTATTTTATCTGAAAGTGCAAGAGGTGGAATAAATATGGTGGTGGGTAATATTGCTAAAAATAATTTGAAAGATGATTTTGAAAGTAGATTTGGTAGTGGCTATGTGTCAAATTTAGGTATAGTAAGTGGAGAATTTGACTTTAGCAATAGTGAAGTTACAGTAGGTTCAGATGGTAAAGTAAAATTAGTTGTAGATTATTCAATTAGAGTTGCAATACCAATAGTTAATGTAAAAAAGGATTTAAAGTTAACTAATAAAGTAGTAATAAGTAATTTTACAGGTATGTAAGTTTTAGGAGAAGGGAAAGTAATGAATAGCATTATAGGAGTTATAGCTATTATAGCAGTTACAATATTATTAAATATAATATTAGATTATTTTATATTAGATAGGGATAATGATAAGGGTAATTCAGATTTAATTAGCATTATAAAAAATAAAAAGAAAATAATAATATATTTAGTTATAGCCATCTTAGAGACAATATTATTAATTATTATGGGTGCAGGACCTATATTTTATCTGTATTATTTTGTAGTATTAATTTTTTATAGAATAACGTTAATAGATTATAAAACAAAGTATATAAATAATAAATTATTTATTCTAATGATATTAATAGCTTTTGCATCATTAGCAATAGATAATGGTGTTTCAATAAAAGAATCAGTAATTACAGGTGGAGTATCTTATATATTATTTGCATTATTTTCAAAAGCTACTAAGGGTGCATTAGGGATGGGAGATGCTAATATATTTGGATTATTAGGTGTAATATTTGGATATCAAGGTATTATGGGAATTTTAATGGTATCATGTATATTAATATTTATAGTAAGTGCGTTCTTATTAATCAAAAGTAGAGCAAACAAAAATAAAGAATTACCATTCACCCCATACATTTTTGCATCATTAATATTAATGTTAATAGTAAACAACATATAGGTGGCATATGATAATAAAAATAATATTACTTTTATGCATTGTAAGCATATCAGTATATACAGATATAAAAGAAAATAAAATAAAAAACAAATATTTATTAGTTGCACTTATTTTGGGACTAGCTATATCACTATTAACTGGTGGTATAGTTGGAATTAAAGATTCATTTTTAGGAATAATAGTACCGTTTATATTATTATTTTTATTCTTTGCAATGAGAATGTTTGGTGCAGGAGATATTAAGTTATTTTGTACCATAGGAGCAATAATGGGTTTAAACTTTGCATTAAATAATATAATATATTCATTTTTTTTGGCTGGAATTGTAGTTATATTAAAAATAATATTTACAGGTCAGTTATTTAAAATAATAAAAGGATTATATTATTATTTTAAAGCGATGTTTTTAAATAGAACTATAATAGAATTTCAAAGAATAGAGGGAAATAGATTTCCTTTTGGAATAGCTATATTTTTAGGTACAATTGTGCAACTAATTGCAAAATATAATTTTATTTAAGATGAAGATAATATGAAAATAAAAGAACATATAAATAATTTTAAAAATAGTACTATTGTACAAGATGCATTAGGAAAAATAAGACCTACTTGGAATGTTATAAAAAACGGTGGAGGATATAAGATATTAATTATATCATTAATAATTACAGCAATATTCATGCCTATAAAAGCAATTATAAGTTTTTTATCTAAGATATTATTAGGAGGAGCTGGATTATTAACATTTTCAAGTATAACAGATATAATCCAATCAATATTTAATGGATATTATTATTATGATAGTGAATATTTAGTGATGGCTATTATTTTAACTGTAGTATCCACAATATTATCTATTATCGCATTTATAATTACAACTTTTATTGTTTCTAATGCTAATTTTAGAGCATTTAAAATATTAGCAGAAGAAGAAAGAGTAGTATCAATAGGAGAATATTTTAGTTTAGCATTTAAGGATTTAATACCATATAGCTGGAAATTGTTTTTAAATGTTATACTACCGTTATTTGTAATTGAGGTTGTTGGAAAATTAATAAACTTCATCCCATATATAAGAGGAATAGCATTTGCTAATTTACTTATATCAATATTATCATTTGCATTAATATTTAGATTTTTTGCAATGATGATAAATGTAGATCATGAAGAAGCTGTACTTGATTTTTCAGCTTATTGGTTAACATTTGCAGTAATAGTTTATTTGATAAAAATTATTACAAGTTTATCAATATTAGTAACATTATTTGAAATGATATTTGTCTTATATACTCTGCTATTATTGACTGGAAGTAAGTATTATTATGGAGAACAATAAAATTTAATATAAAAATAATGAAGGGGTTGCATCAAGATATATTTAGAAAAGCTAAAAGCATATTTAGTATTTTATTAGTATTTTCTAAAATGATTTTGGTTCAAGCCCTTTATGTAAAGAGGGGAATTTATAATGATAACTCGCAATGATATAACATGTAGTCAATGTGGGGGTGATTTAGAATTTAGTATAAAATATCAAAATATTAAATGTCCATATTGCGGATGTGAGGAAGAAATAATAAAGAGTCAAAATATAGAAAGTCATAGATTATCACAAGCTAAAGAGTGGGCTGAATATAGCAATAGGAATAAAGAAAAAAGTGTTTCTTGTGAAAGTTGTGGTAGTGTTAGCATTGTTCCTTATTTAGCTAAAACAATTAGGTGTACATATTGTGGCTCTTCTAATTTTAATGTAGTAGAAGATAAAAATTTTATGGAACCGGATTGTATTATACCTTTTAGAAAGGATAAATATGAGGTAGATGAAATATTTAAAAAGTGGGTAAGTACAAGATTTTGGGCACCTAAGGATTTTAAATTAATGTATCAGGAAGGAAAATTAAATCCTAATTATAGCCCAGCTTGGAGTTACAATGCAAATACTAGGTATTATTATAGAGGCAAAGGTGGGAAAGTAACTTCTTATAAAGTTAAAGAAGGCGATAAAACCGTTACTAAATATAAGACTACATGGTATTCAACTAGTGGAAGTGGAAGTAAGTATTTTGAAAAGATATTTGTAAGTGATTCATCTAAAAATAATAAACTAATAAGAAGAATATTAGATGAAGGTGGATTAGATTTATATAAGTATGATCCTAAATATTTATATTCATTTGGATCAGAGCATTATTATAAAGGTGTTGAGGCCTGTTATCCAGAGTCTCAAGGAATAATGAGGCAGCAAATTAAATCATTAGTTAGAGAAGAAATATTAAGGCGATACGATAAGGCTGAAATAGAAAATCTTGATGTAAATTTCAGTGATGTAACTTTTAATCAAATATTAGTACCAGTATGGTCATCTATATTTTATTATAATGGAAAAGAGTATAGAGTGGTTATAAATGGATACAATGGAGATATTGAAGGGGATAGTCCAATATCGAAAGTAAAAGTAACTATTGCTGTAATAATATTTATATTACTAGCTATGATATTCTTCGTAAATATTAACTAATAATAAGGAGGCACTATTATGGGGTTATTTAGTAGACAATTTAAAAATGTTGTAGAGTGGAATGAAGTTAGAGATGATGTTCTTTTTTATAAATGGAAAAATAATGAGATAAAAAAAGATAGTAAGCTTATTATTAGGCCAGGGCAAGATGCTATTTTTCTTTATAATGGAAGAGTAGAAGGTATATTTACTGAATCTGGGGATTATGAAATATCAAGTGAGATAATTCCATTTTTAAGTACGTTAAAAGGCTTTTCTTTTGGATTCAATTCAGGGTTAAGAGCTGAAGTATTATTTGTTAACACAAAGGAGTTTACTGTAAAGTGGGGAACAAAGAATGCTATTAATTTGCCACATCCTAGTATGCCAGGAGGGCTTCCTATAAGAGCTTTTGGTAGTTTTTCATTTAAGATATCAGATTATATGAATTTAATAGAAAACATTGCAGGAGTTAAAAATCAATATACTGTTGATGATATTAAGATAAGAGTTATTTCATCTTTAGATCAACTTCTTATGAAATGGATAGTAAGAGAAGGAAGAGATATGTTCAATCTTCAGTTAAATTCTTTTGAGATAGCAAGAGGAATTAAAGACGATTTAGATATGGACTTATGCAGAATTGGGTTAACTATTACAGACTTTAGAGTAGAAAATTTTAATTATCCAGAGCAGGTTCAAAAGATGATTGATAAAAATGCTAGTTATTCAATGGTAGGGAATATTGGATATTATGGACAAGTTGCTGCAGTTGAAGCCATGGAAAATAGAAGAAATTCAACTATGAATAATATGGTCAATGCAGGAATTGGAATGCAATTAGGACAACAAATGATGAAGCAAATGAGCCAGTCAATGCAAATGAATCAATCTATGAGAAATAACTCAGGATACAATTCAAATCAAAATAATAATATGAAACAGCAAGTTAATAATGGTCAAGCTCAAGAATACGGACTTATTCCTAAATTCTGTCCTAACTGTGGAACTAAAACTAATGGTATGAAGTTCTGTGGAGAATGTGGAAATAAGTTAGCTTAGAAAAAATAATAAAAAACTAATATTAAAATAATAAATTTAAATAATATTAAAATGAGAGAAGGTATTAAATATGTCAATGTTACAAAGATTTAAAGATATAATGAGTTCTAATATTAATGCTTTATTAGATAAAGCTGAAGATCCTGAAAAGATGATAGACCAAATGATTAGAAACCTACAAAGTGATTTAGGAAAAGTTAAATCAGAAACTGCTACAGTTATGGCAGAGGAATCAAGATTAAATAGAGAATTAAATGAATTAAAAGCTGAAGCGGAAAAGATGCTTACTTATGCCCAAAGAGCATTACAAGCAGGAAGCGATGCTGATGCTAGAGTATTTTTAGAAAAGAAAAACTCTATTCAAACTAAGATTAGTGAAGTAGAGGGTAGATTATCAGTAGCAAAGCAAAATTCTCAGAATATGAAAGCTATGCATGATAAGTTAAATTCGCAAGTTAATGATTTAAATGCTAAAAGAAATGAAATTAAAGCAAAAATACAACAAGCTAAACTACAGGAAAGAATGAATAATATGACTTTATCAACTACTGGACAAGCAAGCATTTCCAAGTTTAATGATATTGAAGCTAAAGCAAATGCAATGCTTGATAAGGCAAATGCAATGCAAGAATTAAATAATGCTAACAATGATGGGATTGATGATTTAATGGCTAAGTATGATTCACCTTCTCAAGATACAAGTGCAGTAGATGATGAACTTGCAGCACTTAAGGCTAGCTTAGGATTATAGAAAAATTAATAAGCATACTAAATTTAAAATACCTAAAGTTAATAGTTAAATAACTATATAATTTTAGGTGTTTTATTGAGTAGAGGGAATATATATTAAATTGAAAATAACCTTAGGAGAAAGCTTTTAAATAGTTAATTGAAGGGGACGAAGAATAAATGCTCAAAACTATAGTTGGGGATATAACAAAAGCAAATACAGATGTAATTGTAAATGCAAGTAATGGAATTGGATTCATGGGTGGAATAATAGGAAAGCATATAAAATGTGAAGGAGTTGCAGAATCTATACATTATGAAACAAAAGGTATTGTAGAAAAAGAATGTAAGCAAAAGATAAAAATACACAAGTTTATACCTGCAATAATAACTCCTGTTAAAACAGGAAAAATAATAATAACAGGAGCAGGTTGTTTACAGTGTAATTGGGTATTTCATGCAGTAACAATGGTTTATCCAGGGACTTGGGCAACTTATAAAACAGTAAGAAAGCTAACAAAACAGATAATTGAAGAAGCAAGAAATATTGGAGCAAAGTCAATAGCAATACCTCTTTTAGGAACAAGAGTAGGTCATTTAAAAGCTAAGAAGGTGTTTGATATATATAAAGAGAGTTTTAGTGAAATAAATGATATAGATATATATGTTTATGTGTTAAAAGAGCTAAAATAATTTAAATGTGCATTTAGGGGGAAATATGAAAAGGTTAATGTTTAAAATTATATCTACCTTACTTGTATTTTTTTTAGTACTAACAGTTGGAAAAAAAATATTAGTAGTACAAGCTAATAAAATGGGTGGAGACTTTGATAAAGCTGTTGAATACATAAAAAAAGGTGAATATATTGATGCTGTAATGGCATTTACAGGAGATTTAAGCGTGATTGACGATGAAAGTGTACCAAATGAAGTTAGTGATGACACTAAAGAGTTAATTGATAAAAATAAGAATAAAAATATTTTTGATGCTTTAAAAGGTATGTTTATAGATATGGAGGGTAGTATAGATAAATTAATAGAATAACAAAAGTGCTTTGGCATAGGGGGACGTAATGCAAGTAGGATCAATATTTCTAGGTAAATATAAAATAATTAAAAGGTTAGGTAAGGGTGGAATGGGGACAGTTTACTTAGCCAAAAATGAAAGTTTAGGAAACTATTTAGCTATAAAAAAATAGAAAAAGTAGGTTCAAAAATAGATATAAAAACAGAACAAAAAATATTAACAGAATTAAATCACCCATCAATAGTAAAGATATTTGATGTAGCAGAAGATAATAGAAATATATATTTAATAGAAGAATATATTGATGGTTGTACGTTGGGCGATGTACTTTATAAGCAAGATAAATATGGTAGAAAAGTAGGGTTTACTGCTGTAGATGAAGAAGTAGTTATAGAATGGGCAAAGCAAATTGCAGAAGCATTAAACTATCTTCATACAAGAACTCCACACCCAATAATATATAGGGATTTAAAGTTAGGCAACATAATGTTGGATTCTAATGGAAAAATAAAAATAATAGATTTTGGAATAGCTAAGGCAGATACTAAAGATAATTCAAATGACAATAATAATGGATTAACATATCTTTTTGCAGCACCAGAACAAAAGCAAAGTGGAATAGCTAATGTTAAAACAGATATTTATAGTTTTGGGGTTGTTTTATATATTTTAGCGCTAGGAAACAAGGCAAAAATAACAAAGATATATAATGAAAGAGCTAAAAGGGAAGTAAACCAATTAATAGTTGAAGATATTAGGGAGTTAAATCCTAATTTATCAGTTGGTTTATCTATGATAATAAGAAAATGTTTAGAGGAGCAGCCTTCAAAAAGATATGAAAGTATCAAAGAGTTAATAAGAGATTTAAATAACATATATAAATATGACAATAAATATAAATCGTTAATTAAAAAAAGATATTTAACAATTGTTTCATCAGTAATATGCTTAGCAGGATTTGCAGTTTTAACAAAGGCTGGGGTAAGACAATTAGATACTGAGAAGATTGAGAAATATAATATGAAAATAGAAGAGGGTCAATCTTATTTTACTGAAGGAAGCTATGATGTGGCTCTATCTGCATTTAGAGATGCAATTAAAATAATCCCACAGAATACAGAGGCATATAGAGAAATTGGAGCGATGTACTTTAAAACAGGAGATTATGATACTTGCATAAGTTATTTGGAACAAGCGTTTTTAGAAGAGACAAGCATTTATAAGGATGCAGACTGTATTTACATATTAGGAAGTGCTTATTTTAAAAAAGAAGATTATTTATCAGCAATAAATAGATTTGAAAGTGCAGTTTCAATAAATCCTACTGCAGTTAATTATTTAAGAGATTTAGCTGTAAGTTATGCTAGAAATAAAAATATTGGAAAAGCAAAAGAAACGCTAGAAAGATTAAAGGATGAAAAGGCACAAGAAGATATAACTAATTATGTTAGAGGCGAAATATTATTAAAAGAAGGAAATATACAAGAGGCAATAGAGAGTTTTAATTTAAGTTTAGATCTAGAAACAACTGATGAAATAAAAACAAAATCAATTATATCAATTGCTGAAATATATAGAGATTATAGTGACTATTTAAGTAGTGGTATTGTTAATGAGGAAATAGCAATATTAGAAAAGTCTCAAAATGTATTAGAGGAAAAAAATAATTTAGTTATTACAGAAATGTTAGCTAAGGCATATTATGATAAGGCTATAGAAACTGATAGCAGAGAATATTATGAAAAATCAATAAATTCATTTAATACATTATTATCATTGGGATATAGAAGACCATATATATATATACAAATATTGCAATTATATATCAACAGCAATTAAGTGATTATGAATCAGCTGAAGATATATTACTTAAAATGAAGGAAGTATATCCTCAAGATGTGGGATGTTATACACAACTTGCACTATTAAATATTGAGATTGAAAATAATAAAGAGAAAGAAGTTAGGGATTATAGTAAGGCTTATAACTACTATGAACAAGCTTTAAAATATAGTAATGGCTCAAATGATAGTTCACTACAACAATTAATGGGACTAATTGGAGAATTAAAAGATAATGGGTGGATAAATTAAGGGGGAAGATATGCTAACTAAGGGAATGATTATGATAATTCAAAAAGAAAAGTAGCAATTATAATTACTATTATATTTACTATTATATTTACAATAGGTATTAGTTTTTTTGGAATAATGGCATTTCAGGATTATCAAAGTAAAAATGTATCTAAGAAATTAATAAAAAAAGACTTAATAGGAGCTACATTCTCTATAGATTCTATTGATGTTGAAGTTACAGAAGAGAATTTAAAATCAATGGAATTAACAGATAAAGAAGTTGAAACAGAGTTAGGGGTAAGAGGATGTATTTATTATGGAAAAATAAAAATTGAAGAAGAAAAATATAGTCTAGAAGTCCCTATTGAAGTATATTACATGTTTAATCCAAAGGGAAGATTTTGGTCTTTAGGATATCAAGAGTTTAGGAGAAGAGCTGAAGAAAGAGTTATAGAGATTAAAGAAGAAGCTACGGAAGAAGTATTAAGAAATTCATTTGTAGGGCAAACTATTAGTGGAATTGAAGTAACTGAAGAAATAGCGAAAAGAATAACTATAGATAATATAGAAGAGGATGAAAATAATAATGGAATAGTATATGTTGATGCTACTTTATATGATAACAGCAAAACTCCAGAAGAAATAATAAATATAGAATCAACTATAAAATTTAAAGAAACAGGATGGACTGTTAGTAGAGTTTATGGGAAGAGAGAAAAAAATACAGTAACAGCAAGTAATTTGTCAGGAAGTAGTAGCAATTCATCTTCAAATACTTCAATAACAAGTAGTAATAATAGTACTACTAATTCATCTACAACAAAGAGTTTGAAAGAAACTTATTTAGAAAAATACAATAAGCTTGCTGAAGAATTATCTACATTAGAAAGAAGTTATTCAAATAGTTCAACTGAAACCGAGAAAAAAGAATTAGCTTAGATCAGGCATTTAGTGAAGCAACTCATAGTAATGGTATAGGAATAACAAATCATTTAACAAATCAATCAAAAGTATTTTATGAAAGTAGGGATTTCCTAACTAGAGTCTATATTCTAGGAGATAATATATTGTTTAATATTGATTATGATAATAGACAAAGAATTAATGAAATAGATTTAACAACAAAAAGAGTATCAAATAGTATTTATATAGACATATGCAATTCAGATACAGTAAGCAGTGGTTTTTACAATTATTATTATCCACAATTATTTGAAGTAAAAGGTTATTTAGCTTATTTTAATGAAAATAATGAATTAACCATAGATAAAGATATTATAGTGAAAGAAATGAACAATAAAGAAGAGGAAGCTGAAGAAGAAAATATAGAAGAAACTACTTTAGAAGATGAAGAATTAAAAGAAATAATAAGATTTGTAAAAGAAGAGGTTAAAAATATTTGTAAAGAGGAAGTTGTTTTTCAAAGTTATAATGAAGATACCAATATTTATGATTTTCGCAATGTAAGGCAATATGCTAATGTTCTATATCATTACAATGCAAGTAATGGAGACATAATAATAGATGTTCAAGCTATTCAACTTGCAATAAATGATAATTTTAGAGTAGTGGCGGATCGTGGTAATGATGTAACTAGCTTTAGACAAATGCTTTTAGATGATATAAGTATGGTAATTATTGGTTTACCAAATGAAGAATTAAGAGATTTTGCAAAAGGTGTATTTGGAGAAGCGGTATTAGATTATGGAATTTCACCAACTGTATCAGTTGAAATTGATGGATATAAATATTATCAGGCGGCTGTTAATATGGGAACTCCTAATTACAACTTCTATCATGTATATATTAGAGAAGATGGGAAAGTTTATAAAACTACAGATATAGTAGCTACAAAGGATACATTAGTTGAAACAATTTTAGATTAAGAGATATTAATATAAAAAGAGTTATACTTTATGCGTAAGTAGAGAGTATGGCTCTTTTTTGATAACAAAAAATCAACTGTCCTGAACAAATAATTAAATTGTAGAATTTCAATGTAAAATTCAAAAATATTTCAAAAATACAAGTAAATATTAAATTATATTTAAAAAGAATATACTTATAAAATTTTCTGTAAAAAGAATGTCGAAACACTTTTGAAAAATAAAGAAAAAAAGTATACTAATTCTTATAATGCGCAAAATATGTAAAAAAATGATGAATATAATGGAAAATAATCATATAAAATAAAAAAGGAGAGCAAATTTGGAGTTTTTAATTTCATATTATACAGATAAAGGTATAAAAAAACGTACAAATCAAGATGGATTAATGATGAAATCAATTCGAACTAATAAGGGAAGAATTGGTTTATTTGCTGTTTGTGATGGAATGGGTGGATTAGATAAAGGAGAACTGGCAAGCTCAACTGTTATAACTCAGCTATCAAAATGGTTTGATGAAGAATTGCCTTCATTAATAACTAAAGAAGATTTAGAAATAGTGAATTTATTAAATGAATACATATATAAAGTTAATAAGGCAATAGTAAGCTACTCAATAGAAAATAATATAAAAATAGGAACTACTTTAACAGCATTACTTTGTATATATGATAAATACTACATAATTCAAGTTGGAGATAGTAGAGTTTATGAAATAAACAATACTATGGAGATTTTAACAAAGGATCAAACTTATGTTGCTAGAGAAGTTGAAAGGGGAAATATAACTAAAGAGCAAGCTAAGACTCATCCAAAAAGAAATATATTGCTTCAATGTATAGGAGCAAAAGAAAAAGTAGAAACATTAATTACAAGTGGATATTTGAAAAAAGATACAACTTATGTAATTTGTAGTGATGGGCTATATCATCAAATTTCAGATGATGAATTTGTACAAATATTCAACCCAAAAATAAATACAACTGAGAAAAAATTAGAAGAAACTGCAAAAAGTGCAGTTAAATTAGTTATGGATAGGAGAGAAACAGATAACATTACTGTTTTAATAGTTAGAACAAAGTAATAGGAGGTTAATATACTTGGTTCAAATAGGAGAAGAATTAAATGAAAGATACAGAATATTAGATAAAATTGGTGCAGGGGCACAGAGTGTAGTTTACAGAGCTAAATATAACAATTTAGATAAAGTCGTAGTTGTAAAAGAAATAAAAAGAAAAAATACATCAGCAGATGATAGACTAATGAAAAGTCTAAAAAAGGAATCTGATATTTTAAAGGATTTAGAGCATCCTTGTCTACCGAGAATATACGATATATTAGAAGAAAAAGATAGCACAGGCAAGATAAAGAGTATCTATATTGTTATGGACTATATAGATGGACAAACTCTTGAAAAAGTAGTAACAAAAAATCATAAAGGAAATGCACATAATGTTATAGAATGGGCAAAACAATTAGCGGATGTTTTATATTATATCCACACTAGACCTAATCCAATATTGCATAGAGATTTAAAACCATCAAATATAATGATAACTTCTGAAGGAAGAATAAAGCTAATAGATTTCGGAATTGCATCAATGGAAGATAGTGAAGATACTACTAAGGGTGGAATGACAGCATCTTATGCATCACCGGAACAAAGACAACATATGAGTTTAGATTGTAGATCAGATATTTATAGTTTAGGAGCTACTTTATATGCATTAATAACAGTAAAGTTACCTAAAAATATGGTTCCAATTAGGCAGATAGATGCTTCATTGCCGGAAGGACTTGAGTACATAATATCAAAGTGTACTGAAGAGAGACCAGAAAATAGATATCAAAACTGTAAGGATCTTAAAGATGATTTAGAAAATATAAAGAAGCTTACTAAAGAATATAGGGCTGGATTATTTAAAGAATTAAGAAAATTTATTATAAGTGCTTCATTGTTAGTAATATTTTTATTTATGACTTTAATAGGAACCAATGGAGTAAGAAGTAACAATTTAGCTAATTATAAAAACATGATTAATAAATCTGATAGATATCTAGTTGATGGCGAATACAACAAAGCTATAGAAGTATTGGATGAATTAATAATGGATATTGATGGTAGTAAAGAGGATGCATATATAAAGATACTTAATATATATTCAAATATGGGAAATATATCAGATGGTATAGAAAAGGTTGAAGGATACATTAATGATAAGTATGAAGGAGTAAATAAAAATAATGAAGTATTATTCAAATTAGCAATGACATACTTAGATACAAAAAATTATCCAATGGCATTAAAGTATTTCAGAATGGTAAATGAAAAGAAGATAGAAGATGCAAAGTATTATAAGACCTTAGCTACAACATTAAGTAGTATGAATATAGATTATGCAGAATTCCAAAATGAATTAGTTGAATTTGAAAATTATAATGAAACATTATCAAATAATGAGAAAAAATTAGCAAATTATAATTCCTTAGCTAATATATATATGTCATATAAAGGAAGTTTAGCAAATGCTAATAATAAAATTATAGAGATAGTAAATAAGGCTAAAGAATTATTAAATAATTTAAATAATGACACATTAACTTTAACATATGAAACTGAATTTATAAATAAAATTGCTCAAGCATATCATAGCAAAGGTATAAATGAAAATGATAAGTCAGTTGCACAAGAATATTTTGAAACAGCAATTGAAAATTATGAAGTTTTACTTGATATGGATGGTAGAGAAAGAGAAAGTACATTAATAAAAATAGGGGAAATATATAATGATTTAGGCAATCCTACTAGAGCAATAGAACAATTAGATAGAACAATAGTTGAATATCCTAATAGTTTAAAAGCCTATATAAAAATTATTAATATACTTTTAGACATAGAAGCTGGAAAATCTGAAGGTGAAAGAAATTATTCAGCAGCAGTATCAAGATATAACTCCGCTACTAATATTTCAGGAAGTAGTGAAGATTTAGAGTTTAGCAAAATAAGAAGAAGACTTTCTAATCTTGGATTGATATAAGAGGTAGGGGGAAAGAGTTATGTATAAGATTATGCTTATTGTTGGGATAATTGGTAGTATTGTCACTTTTATAAGTACTACAATTTTATTCTTTAAATGCAATGTTATAGAAATAGTTAAAGACCTTACTGGAATAAAGATAGTTAAGAAAAAAGAAGTAGTATTGTCTGGAGCAACAGATAATGGTTTAACTAAAATAAAAACTTCTATATCAAGAAGTACAAGCACTCCAAAGGTAAAGTCAAATAACGAAGAGAAAGTAAAAAATGAAGATATTATAAGAAAAACTAAGATTGATGATAAATATATAGCAACTGATATATTATCTACTAAAGATACTGAAATATTAGATTCAGAAACAGATTTATTAGAAGAAGAAACAAATATTTTAGAAGAGGAAATAGGACTGCTAGAAGAAGAAACTGGACTTTTAGATGAGGAGACTGGCATTTTAGACGAAGAGACAGGTCTTTTTGAAGAGGAAACCAATCTTTTAGAAGAAGTTCTTGAAGATGGTGAATATGTTAAAGAAATTGATATTGTAGTTGTAAATTACACGTCAATTATAAATATATAAAAAATTTATATACATATTTAATAATGTGTAACATTGGTAAAATAAAAATAGGGGGATAATTTAAATGACTTTAAAAGGAAAAAATAAATTCCTGCGTAGTATAATTGTATGTTTAGTTGCAGTTGCATTTGTAGCAGGGATAGCTGGTGTTGTTTACTCTCAGAATAATGCTAGCGTAAAAGTAGAATTTAAAGGTGATACTTGGAATACTAATAAAGAATTTGGTCAGAAACAATGGTTCATGAATGCTAATGAAAATGAAGTAAAATTCATTGTTGATTTATCAGATTATAAAATGGAGTCTACAGGTTCAGAAGGAAGTGGTGGAGAGGATACTACACCACCAGTAGAATCAGAAAATCCAGATATTGAAGAACCGGTAAATCCACCAGTTGATGGATCAGAGGATACTGAGATTATTGCTGAAGGTGAAGATATACAGCCAGATGAAGATAATGGAGATGTAAATACTCCAGAAAATAATGAAACAACAGATAAAGGTGAAGTTAAGTATCCAAATCTATCAGATGTAATGGATATTAATATAACCACTGAAAATACAACTATTGAGTTTGGAAACATAGAAATTGCTAAATATTCAGAAAAAGAAGTTATAGATGGAATGGAAATAGGAGTATTTAAAGGTAAATATGAAGTAACTATTCCATTAAATAAGAAGGATGATTTTGATCAGGATATTATGGTTGAAACTGATTTTAATATTAATGTAGAATTAACATTAAAAGGAGTATTAGGAACAGAAGATGGAAATGTTAAAAAGAGCTTTAACATAGTAAAGGATGTTACTACGCCTACAATAACAATTACTGGAGTAAGTGAAGGTTGTTCAGGTCCAGTTGAAGATATAAATATAAGCTTAGATGAAGATTCTAATATGTATGTAACTTTAGAAAAAATTAAAGATGATGCAGCTATTTCAGTAATAACTGAAGATATTAAAAATACAAAAGTATTTAATATAGATGCTTCAAATTATGAGGATGGTAAGTATAGGCTTTCAGTTGTAGCTATTGATAAAGCTGGAAATGAAGTTATAAAACAAGTTACTTTTAATGTAAATAAACATGCTCCAATTGTTAAATTTAATGGTGAATCTTTAAAACATTTTTATAATAGTAAAGAAACAGAAATTACCATAGATATAAATGATGGTAATAAAATAGATTATAAAAATAGTAAAGTTATTATTAAAGGACCTAATGGATTTAAGTATGAAGGAAATTTTGCTGGTGATAATTCAGAAGTATGGAGCGATATAGTTACACTTGGAGAAGATGGAGAGTACACTGTTTTTGTAAAAACTAAAGATGAATTATCAGAAGGTGAAGTAGATAAAGAAGATGATGTTGATAATTTCACTAAAATAGATGAAAAATTTATTTTAGATACAAAAGCGCCTCAAATAAATGTTTTAACATTAGATGGAGACGATTATAAGAATATAATAGGATATCCTACATTTGATGGAGTTATATATTTAAATAATGATAATATAAAATTTGAGTTAAATAAAGCAGATGAATTAAAAGAATTTAAAGCTAAATTTAATGGGGACTTAAATGAAGAAATTACAGATATTAGTGCACCAGTAAAGTTAGAAGATGGTACTTATGAGCTTACTATTACTGCAAAAGATGAAGCTGGAAATGAAGCAGAAGTACAAGTAATTAATTTTATTGTTGATACAGACCCTGTAGATGTTAAATTTGATGGAGATATAAAAAATGGTGAGCATTATAATACAGATAAGACTTTAGTAGTAACTTTAGGAGGTAATAATTTAAATTTATCTCAAAAAAATAATAGAGTTGAAATTGTTAAAGATGGTGGACAACCAGTAATAGAGTTTTTTGATAAAAATGAAGATACATTTATTAAAGATTTTACTGAAGAAGGAGCTTATACTGTAACTGTATTTGCTACTGATAAAGCAGGAAATGAAGCTATTGAAGAAAACACAATAACATTTACAATTGATAAAACAGAACCAGTAATAATAGTGGAGGATTATGCTACTTTACAAGGTTCATTTAATAAAGAAAATAAAACTTTAAAAATAATAGTAAATGAAGCAAATCTACAAGAAGATTCAGCGATAAATTTAACTTATACTATTCCAACGTATGATGAAGATGGAAATGAAGTAGAAGCTAAAGAGAAAGTAATAAATCTTTTAAAAGCAGAGCATTCAAGTGGAGTTTATAGAATTGAGTATGTTGTAGGTGAAGATATTAATTGGGATGTTATTGAATCAATAAATTATGCAGTTAAATTTAATGTTAAAGATAAATCAGGAAATCAATATATATTAAAAGAGCATGAAGGCGGAGAGAAAATTGAAATATCTGATTTAAACTTTACAATTGATAAAAAGCCAGCAAGAGTTTCTATAAATCATAATGGGAAAAAATATAATGAAGAAAATGAAGAATATTATATTTCAGCTAAAGATGATAAAACTGTACAAATAATCTTTGAGGATCAAAATTATGAAGACAGTAATACAAAGATAATTGTTAATGAAAAAGAAGAAACTGAAGCAGATGGTTGGAATAAGGTAGTAGAAAACAATAAAGCAACTTATAGCAAAAGTTTTGATGATAATGGAATCTATAATATAAATGTTTCAGCTAAAGATAAGGCAGGTAACAAATCTCCAGATTCTAATAAAGTTAAATTGATAGTTGACAATCATGCACCAACAGTAAGTATTAATATGGATGAAATTAATCTTCAAAATAAGATGGAACATTTCTTTGGAATAAGCAGTGCTAAAAGTTTTTCTATAAGAATAAAAGATGCTAATATTGCACAAGATGGTTTAAATGAAAAAGAAGCTGTAATTAAAATTTATAAAGATGATTCAGAAAAACCATTAGATATTAACTTTACCGAAAATAATACGTCATCAGATGATTGTAGAGAATTTACTACAGATTACTTTAGTAAAGACAAGACAAATGAAGAGTTAAATGGACTATATAAAGTTATTGTTGTGGCAACAGATAAAGCAGGGAATATTTATAATGAAACTGAAGAAATAGTAGCAGAATTTACTATTGATAATACTAGACCAATAGTATCCTTTGATGGTGTTGAAGAAGGAAAATACTTTGGAATAATTAAAGATAATGAAGATTTACAAAAGAAAAATAATATAACAGTTGTAGTTAAAGATGATAATATTTCAGAAATTAATAGTATCGAAATTAAGAATGGAACTGAAGATTATATTATTAAAGAGCTTAACTGGATTGTTGATAGTAACAGTGGTGAAGCAAGATTACCTCTAGCTTTAATAGAAGATGGACATTATGAAATAAAAGTAAATTCTACAGATAAAGCTGGAAATGAAGTAATAGAAAATAATACTATTAAATTTACAATAGATAATGAAAAGCCAGAGATAGGTATTTTTGCTAATGTTTTAAATAGCAATAATGAATTAGGAGATGCTATTAAAAATGAACAACACATTAACATAGAAGGAGCTCAAATAAATATAACTATTTCAGACATTAATTTATATTCAGATTTAAGCTTATTAGATGAGAATGCTAATAACTATGTATCAATAAAGAGAACTTTAGGAACTGAAACTAAAGATGTTAAAAAAGATGATGGTGTAGAAGTAAGAACTTATATGGATAAAGCTTCTGGAGCTATAACTGTAAGTGCAGATGTAGAATTAGAAGGAACTTATACTATTGTAGTCAATAGTAATGATAAAGCTAATAATAAAAATAATGCTTCATTTGAATTTACAATAGATAGAACAAATCCAGAAGTGGTGATATCTAATTATGATGAAATTAATGGAAAATTCTTAGGAAGCAATCAAAATGTAGAAATTAAAGTTACAGAATTAAACTACAATGATGGTGATATTAAAGTAAATCTTTCAAAGCAAAATACAAATGGTGAGTTTGATAAAAACTATGAAAGATCAGAAAAAGCTAATGTAAATAGTGCCAATAAATATACAACTACAGAAGATGGTAAGTATATTTATACAGTTACAGGTAAAGATAAAGCTGGAAATGATGTTGTATTAAAGGTGGGAGATAATAAAATACCTGTTGTTAATTTAACTTTTGTAGTTGATACTAAGAATCCAGAGTTTAAAATTAGTGGATTAGACAGAGAAAATAATCATTACAATGTAACTAAGGATTTAACTATAACTGTTACAGATGATAACCAATTAAAAAATGAAGTGAAAATATTTAAAGCTTCTAAGGAAGGTGAAAATCTTACAGAAATAGATAAAACACAATTTATAGTAGCTGAACCAAGTATAACAGAGCCTACTTTAGATAACTACGGAAACACAGAAAAAGTTAATGAATATAAGTATAACTTTAAAGCAGATCAAAATAATGATGGTTATTACAAAATAGAAATTGTTTCTACAGATATTATAGGAAATAATCATAATGTTTCTAAAACATGGATGTTTACAATTGACTCTAAGTCGCCAGTAATATCATTTAATGATTTCAATATTTTAAATGGTTCATTTAGACAAAGTTTTGATAAAGTAACTGTAAACATTGATGAAACTAATATTAATCATGATGATACGAACATGGTAGTTTCTTATACCAAAACAACTCCAGATGGAGTAACATCAGACTCGGTTGTATTTAGACAAAGAACAAATACTGCAACATATACAGTAGATAATGATGGAAATTCTCTATTTGCAGATGCAGATGCAATTTACACATTTACTGTAAGTGGTGTTGATGCTGCTACTAATGAAGCAGTTACAAAAACAATATCATTTACAAAAGATGCAACTAAACCAGAAGTTTCAATTACAGGTGTAGAAGAAGGGGAACACTACAATACAGATAAACATGTAAAGATATTAAGTCATGATGTTAACCATGAAATTAATACTGTAACTGTAACTAAAGATGGTCAAAGTTATTCAGTTGGTGAATTTAGTGTAAATGGAAGAGATGCTGTTATAAATCATACATTCTCACAAGAAGGAGAGTATGTAATAACTTTATACTCTAAAGATAAAGCAGGTAATGATAATACAACATCTAAGAGTTTTACAATAGATAAAACTGCACCAGTTATAACACCAGTATTTAAAGGTGAAAGTAGAGAAATTAAGCCAGGAGAATATATTAATAAAATATTTACTCCAGAATTTAAATTAGATAAAGCAGAAGATAAGTTTGACTTTATCACATTGAATGAGGGACAAAATGTTACAGGGGCAGTGCCAATGTCATCAACAGAAATGGTATATCATTACACAGGACAAGCTAGCGATAAAGCTGGTAATATAACTCCTCTTGATATTACATTTACAGTTGATGTAACTAATCCAGAAGTAAAAGTAACAGGAATCATAGATGGGTTCTTTAGTGAGGATATGAAGCCAGAATATGAAATAACTGATACTAACTTAGATAATGCTAATACTTCAGTAACATTAAATGATAAGGAATTTAAATCAGGAACAAAGATTGAAGAACAAGATTACTATAGCTTAAAGTTATTAGGTACTGACTTAGCTACTAATACTACAGCTAGAAATATAGTATTTGCTATAGATAAAGATAAGCCAGTAATAAAATTCTTAGAAGAAATGTCAGGAAAATATTTCACAGAAGATTTTATTCCAAACTTTATTATAGAAGATTTAACAGACTATACTATAATTGCAATGACTTTAGATGGTGTGGATTACGAAATTGGTGATCCAATTACTGAAGAAGGTAAGCACGTTTTATATATAGAAGTTAAAGATAAAGCTGAAAATATTGAAAGTATAAGTGTTGAGTTTATTTTAGATAAAACTCCACCAAAGTTCATAGTTAATGGAATAAAGAATAAAGAAATTTATGTTGAGCCAGTAACAGCTGAAATAACATTAGAAAATCCATTAGATAAGATTACAGGAGTAACTGTTAATGGAGAATTAGCACAAGGTGATGTTAAAGAAGAAAATGGACAACAAGTAATTAAATTAAATTTTACTGATATTAATGATTATGAAGTAGTTCTTAAAGCAGTAGATGAAGCTGGAAATGAAACAGAAGAAGTAATTAATTTTAAGATTGTGAAGAAGAATATTTTCACTACAATCTATGCTAATAAAGCTATATTTTATCCACTTGTAGCTGCAATACCAACAATAGCTGTGACAGGAGCAATAACAGTGGTAAGAAAAAATAAAAAGAAAGAAACTCAAGAAGAGGATTCTGAAGAATAATATATTAACTAGAACAAAAGGTATGATAGATTAATCTATTATACCTTTTATATGTATAAATACTTTATAGAGATATGCTGAAGTATTTGGTACCATAGGAGATTCATCAGGGAAGAATAAGATAAGTCTTATTATCCAAGTTATTATAAATATTCCTCCAACTATAAAAATTAACCTTTTGTTCATTTTCACAAATATATAAGGAAATAATGAAACTAAAGGAAATAGTGGATGATACCAAAAAGCATTCATAATATCAAAAGAAAGTAAACTTTTAAAAGCTCTTGTCATTCCACAAGCTGGACAAGGTATTGATGTATAATTGTAAAACATGCACATACTAGAGCTTTTAAATAAACTTATTATTGTGAAAAATGTACCAACTAGTATAAAAATTAAATAAGCAATTAATAGTTTCTTTTTTTCACTCATAATAATTACATTCTATCAATTACTTCATTCATGTTAGCTTGGATAATCCAAAGTGGTACCATAGGTAATCCAAAGAAAGAAATTATTAAGTATATAACTGAATTATCTGTAGCTCTTATACCAACTTTTTCTTGAACATCTGCAATTCTCTTTCCATTTTTGTAGTTCCAATAAAATAAATATAAGCCACAAGTGATGAAAATTAAGAATGCATCCATTGTACCATTTCTTTTTTCACCTAAGCAGTCAGAAATATCATTACTTAATGAACCTATCCAAAAAAAACTGTATATACCACAAGTAATGATTACAAGTAGTATTGATACCAATACGCCTCTTTTCTTTAACATTAAAAAGTCCCCCCTTAAAAGTAGTCATTAACATTATAACATAAAATTAGCGTAAAATATACATAATACTACAATAAATGATATTATTATACAATATAAGAAAATATTATTATAAAAAATAAGAAAAAGATTAGAATAATATAGTTTGTTAAGCTATATTATTCTAATCATCTAAGTGAAGTTAATGATTGTCATTAAACTTGTCCTTTGAGCTAGCTTTTAAAAGAGTAAATATAAAAATATATTTAATTATTAAAACTTAAAGACTTAATATTAATAGATAAATTATTTTCACTATTTTCTCCTAAGAATAAGAATTTAAGTATTCTAAATCTTCTAAGGATATATATTGAAAATGGTATACATAAAGAACCAATCAGCATATTACTTATAAAAAATATATTATAATTATCTATTTTAAGTATGTTATTTATTAATATCATGGATGCTATTTGAAAAAACCAAGATAAAAGATAGATATCAAGAGAGTGTTTTCCTAAAAATGATACGGTTTTTACAAATATTCTTAAGTTACATATTTTTTCAATAAACACAAGTATTAAAATCATTCCAAGTAATCCGCAAAGAAATCTTAAAGGGTTTAAAATATATCTATGTATATGTATTTGATTTGCCATTATATATGAATAAGAAAGTATGCATACCAGTGATAATAGGTATAGTGTAACTTTTTTAAAAGTAGTAATGTTTCTAATATTAATCTCTTTATTATTAAAGCAGTATTTTCTAAAATATAATCCTATAAGAAAATATACTAAAATAAATGATATTGTTAAAAATGGAACTGCTAACCTATAAAATTTTGCTTTTACAAAATTAAAATAGTTTTCTTTTAAATTCATATCTATAACTTTGTATGATAAGAATCCAGATACTAAAAAGAATAGTGGCATATGAAAAGAGTAGATTAATTGTACTATAAATTCATAGAAGTAAGGTCGTTATAGGAATGATGGTGTAGCTGCATGTCCAATAAAAACCAATAGTATAGCTATTCCTTTAATATAGTTAATTTCTTTAATATTATATTTATTGTGCATAAATATTTCCTCCTTAGGTAAAATTTCATATATATTTCATCATAGTATTGAAATATATGTAAAATATACATATATAGTTAGAGCAGGGTTAGATGGTATTATAAATAAACTTGAATAAAAGACATACATGAATTAAAATAGACTAGGAAGATTTATAATGACGAATTATGAATTATGAATGATGAATTAAAGAAAAAACTCCAACGGAGTTTAAGTAATTATAGATTAAAATTTAGGAGGATAACAAATTGGCAGATTACATAAATGAGATTAAGAAAAGAAGAACCTTTGCAATCATATCTCACCCTGATGCTGGTAAGACAACATTAACAGAAAAGTT
>JABLTN010008042.1_pt1 | contig 34563 bp, 28 predicted proteins | sample 7160141 | NCBI WGS metagenome assembly JABLTN01 (sample SAMN14651226, study PRJNA627086) | human gut metagenome | isolation source: feces | host: Homo sapiens | reverse complement strand
TTTCCATGTACTGCACGAGAAAGGTAAATGACGATTACACGTGGGTAGGCGCCGACGGGCGGCGGCTGGCCATGTTTGAGGGTGTGTTCGATGTACCCAACGGCATCTCCTTCAACAGCTATCTGCTGAGGGATGAAAAGACCGTGCTGTTTGACACGTCGGATGCGGCGGTGCGCCGCACCTTCCGGGAAAATCTCCTCCATGCGCTGGAGGGGCGGTCGCTGGACTACGTGGTGGTACACCACATGGAGCCGGATCACACGGCGGAGCTGGAGGAGCTGGTGCTGCGCTTCCCGGAGGTGCAGATCTATTGCAGCGCCATGGCCAAGACCATGATGACCCAGTTCTTCGGCACCGGCCTTCAGGAGCGCATCCATGTGGTGAAGGAGGGGGATACCCTCTGCACCGGGCGACACACGCTGCGCTTTATTGCGGCCCCCATGGTCCACTGGCCGGAGGTACTGATGACCTATGATGAGACGGATCGTCTGCTGCTGACGGCGGATGCCTTCGGCTGCTTCGGGGCCTTGAATGGCCGGCTGTTTGCCGATGAGGTGGACTTCGACCGGGATTATCTGGACGAGGCCCGGCGGTACTATACCAATATCGTGGGCAAATACGGCTCTCAGGTACAGGCGGTGCTGAAGAAGGCGGCGGAGCTGGACATCGCCATGCTGCTGCCCCTCCACGGCTTTGTGTGGCGGAAGGAGTTGGGGTATCTCCTGCATAAGTACGACCTCTGGAGCCGCTACGAGCCGGAGGAGCGGGGGGTGCTCATCGCCTATGCCTCCGTGTATGGCAACACGGAGAACGCCGCCAACATTCTGGCCTGCCGACTGTCGGAGCGGGGTGTGAGGGTGCAGATGTTCGATACCTCCGTGACGCCTACCTCTTACATTCTGTCGGCAGCCTTCCGTTACAGCCATCTGGTGTTTGCTGCCACTACCTACAACGCCGGGGTGTTCATCACCATGAAGGAGCTGCTCCATGATATCGCTGCCCACGATCTCCAGAATCGCCGGGTGGTGCTGCTGGAGAACGGCTCCTGGGCCCCGGCCAGCGGCAAGGGGATGCAGAAGATCCTCCAGCCTCTGAAGGGGTGGCAGCAGATGGAGGACACCTTTACCATCCGCTCCGCCCTGCGGGAGGATCAGACCATGCAGCTGGAACGGCTGGCGGCCATGCTGGCGGCGGACGTACAGGCTGCGGCCCCGGCGGAGGAAAAGCCGGAGGGGCAGCACCGCTATGTGTGCAAGGTCTGCGGCTATGTATACGAGGGGGACTCCCTGCCGGAGGATTATAAATGCCCCCTGTGCGGCGCCGGTGCGGAGTATTTCAAGCAGGAGTCGTAAAGAGCGCTTTTCCCCATGAAAAAACAGCAGGATGGCTATACCATCCTGCTGTTTTTATATTATTCCTCGGAAGAAGCTTCCGCCGGAGCAGCCTCCGCAGGTTCCTCCTCCGGCTCCGTCCACGGCTCCATGGTAGCCACGCAGCGGTTGATGTTCTTCCCCAGCTCATAGAACTTGGCCTCGTAGTCCGTCATGATCCCCACGGGGCCGTCGGCGTGGAGGTCATGGGTCACCTCCGACAGGGTAAAGCCATACTGGGGGATCTCCTCCACGGACCACTGGAACAGCTTGTCGTTGTCCGTCTTAAAGTGGATCTGCCCGCCCATAGGCAGCACCTGCCGGTAGCACTTGAGAAAATTGCCGTGGGTCAGACGGCGGCGCTTCTGGTTGCTCTTGGGCCACGGGTCGCAGAAGTTGATGTACAGCCGGTCCACCTCCGCCGGGGCAAACATATCCGGCAGCAGGGCGGCGTCCCCCACCACGAAGAATACGTTGTGCAGCCCCGCCGCCTGCGCCCGTTCCATGGCCACCACCATGGCGTCCGGCACCTTCTCCACGGCGATGAGCAGAACATCCGGCTCCGCTTGGGCCGTACCCACGGTGAAGCGCCCCTTGCCGCAGCCCAGTTCTACCCGCAGCTCACGGGCATCGGGCATCAGCTCCCGCCAGTGGCCCCGCATGGCGAAGGGGTCCTGTACCTGACAGGCCCGGCAGGCCTCCATCCGGGGCAGTAGATTCTTCTTTTTCCGCATACGCATGGTGTCGTTCCTCCTGAAAAACGCCGCATGGCGATGGTATCCGACTACCCAATATACCGGTTTTCCGGCGAAAAAGCAAGAGGGAACGCCGGAAAATCTCTCCCGGCAAGGGAGAGCCGCCGAAGCGACGTTTTCGTAGGACGGCGCATCGAAGAACAGGTGCGGCAAAAAGCTGGAAAAGTACGCAAAAAATCCGACGAAATTTGTGACTTCCTCTAAAAAGCAAAAAGCCGGGTGAGAAGTGCTTGATAAATTTTAGACGAACGTCTATAATGGATAAGGTATATGAGAAGGCGCATTTTGCGGGTGAAACACCCCTGTAGAAAGCGCTTTTTCCCATGACGCTGCCGCTGCTTCGGCGGCGGCTGCCACAGTAAGGAGGAACCATTGTGACGAACGTACTGTTGGAGAAAAAAGGTCCATATGCCGTGGCCACCATCCACCGTCCGGAGGCGCTGAACGCCCTGAATTCTCAGGTGCTGGCGGATCTGGCGGAGCTGCTGGACACCGTGGAGGCCGACGAGGAGATCCGTGTACTGGTCATCACCGGCGCAGGGGAGAAGGCCTTCGTGGCGGGGGCAGACATCGGAGAGATGAGCACCCTCACCAAGGCCGAGGGCGAGGCCTTCGGCAAGAAGGGCAACGACATATTCCGCCGGCTGGAGACGCTGCCCATCCCCACCATCGCCGCTGTCAACGGCTTTGCACTGGGCGGCGGCTGCGAGCTGAGCATGAGCTGCGACATTCGCATCTGCGCCGACACCGCCGTGTTCGGTCAGCCGGAGGCCGGTCTGGGCATCACCCCCGGCTTCGGCGGCACCCAGCGGCTGGCCCGTCTGGTTGGCCCCGGTATGGCCAAGCAGCTGATTTATACCGCCAAGAACATCAAAGCCGACGAGGCCCTGCGGATCGGGCTGGTGAACACCGTCTATCCGGCGCAGGAACTGCTGCCCGCAGCGGAGAAGCTGGCCGGGACCATCGCCAAGAATGCCCCCATCGCCGTGCGGGCCTGCAAGAAGGCCATCAATGACGGCCTGCAGGTGGACATGGATCGGGCCGTGACCATCGAGGAGAAGCTGTTCGGCAGCTGCTTCGAGACGGCGGACCAGAAGGAGGGCATGGGTGCTTTTCTGGAAAAGCGCAAGCATGAGCCCTACCAGAACCGATAAAGCTCTATCAGAACGTTGTTTTCCGGACATAACGTCCGGTGGGCAAACCAAGGACCCTATATATTCTAATTAGGAGGAATCATTATGAAGATCGCTGTTTTTGGTGCAGGTACGATGGGTAGCGGTATCGCTCAGGTGTTCGCCGGCAAGGGCCACACCGTCCTGCTGTATGCTTCCAGCACGGCCAGTGCGCAGCGCCACAAGGATAAGCTGGCTGCTTCCCTGAATAAGCGTGTGGCCAAGGGCAAGATGGCTCAGGAGGCCGCTGACGATCTGATGAGCCGTGTGCTGGTGGAGGAGTTCGAGGCCGCCGCTGACGCCGATCTGGTCATCGAGTGCGTGGCTGAGAACATGGCCGTGAAGAAGGAGCTGCTGGGCCGTCTGGACGCTCTGTGCAAGGACGAGGCCATCTTTGCCTCCAATACCTCCTCTCTGTCCATCACCGAGATGGGTCAGGGCCTGAAGCACCATCTGATCGGTATGCACTTCTTTAACCCCGTGCCTGCCATGAAGCTGGTAGAGGTCATTGCCGGCGGCAATACCCCCGCTGAGCTGGTGGACTACATCAAGAACCTGTCCACCGAGATCGGCAAGACCCCCGTGGTGGTCAACGAGGCCCCCGGCTTTGTGGTCAACAAGATCCTTATCCCCTATTGCAACGAAGGCGTTTGCGTTCTGCAGGAGGGCGTTGCCTCTGCGGAAGATATCGATATTGCCATGCAGCTGGGCTGCAACCACCCCATGGGTCCCCTGCATCTGGGTGACCTCATTGGCTGGGACGTGGTGCTGAACATCATGGATGTGCTGTTCAATGAGACCCACGACAGCAAGTATCGTGCAAACGTATTGATTCGGAAGATGGTTCGCGCCGGCAAGTTGGGCATCAAGTCTGGCGAGGGCTTCTTTAAGTATACCAAGTAAAATTTCGTAAAGGAGAAAAGAGTATGGACTTCCATCTGACTAAGGAACAGCTGCTCGTTCGCAAGATGTACCGCGAATTTGCAGAGAACGAAGTGAAGCCCCTGGCCGCCGAGATCGACGAGGAAGAGCGTTTCCCCATGGAGACCGTCGAGAAGATGGCGAAGCTGGGCATGATGGGCATTTACTTCCCCAAGGAGTATGGCGGCGCCGGCGGCGACGTCCTCTCCTATGCCATGTGCGTGGAGGAGCTGGCCAAGGTCTGCGGCACCACTGCCGTTATCGTTTCCGCTCATACCTCTCTGTGCTGCGCTCCCATTTTCGAGCACGGCACCGAGGCTCAGAAGCAAAAGTATCTGCCTGACCTGCTGTCCGGCAAGAAGATCGGTGCTTTCGGCCTGACCGAGCCCGGCGCCGGTACCGACGCGCAGGGCCAGCAGACCACCGCTGTACTGGACGAGTCCGGCGAGAACTACATCCTCAACGGCTCCAAGTGCTTCATCACCAACGGCAACGTGGCTGATACCTTCGTCATCATCGCCGTCACCGGTAAGACCACCGACAAGCGTGGCCGTGCCATGAAGGAGATTTCCGCCTTCGTGGTGGAAAAGACCGACCCCGGCTTCACTCAGGGTAAGCACGAGAAGAAGATGGGTATCCGCGGCAGCTCCACCTGCGACCTGATTTTCGAGGACTGCGTCATCCCCAAGGATCGTATGCTGGGCAAGAAGGGCCAGGGCTTCAAGATCGCCATGCAGACGCTGGACGGCGGTCGTATCGGTATCGCCTCTCAGGCTCTGGGTCTGGGCGAGGGCGCCGTGGAGGAGGCCGTCAAGTACACCAAGGAGCGTGTCCAGTTCGGTAAGCGTATCTCCCAGTTCCAGAACACCCAGTTCCAGCTGGCCGAGATGCACACCCGGATGCAGGCTGCTCAGTTCCTGGTCTACTCCGCTGCCATGAAGAAGCAGAACCACGAGCCCTACTCCATGGATGCCGCCATGGCCAAGCTGTTCGCTGCCGATGCCGCTTCCGACGTGACCCGTCGTGCCGTGCAGCTGTTCGGCGGCTACGGCTACACCCGTGAGTATCCCGTGGAGCGCATGATGCGTGATGCCAAGATCACCGAGATCTATGAGGGCACTTCCGAGGTCCAGCGCATGGTCATCGCCAGCCATCTGGGCGTTAAGTAATTGAGGAGGTATAAGGCAAAATGAAAGTTATTGTTACTGTGAAGCAGGTTCCCGATACCTCCGGTAAGGTGGCTGTGAACCCCGATGGTACTCTGGACCGTGCGTCCATGCAGACCATCATCAACCCCGATGATATGAACGCCGTCGAGGCTGCTCTGGCCCTGAAGGACGAGCTGGGCTGCAAGGTCGTGGCCTTCACCATGGGTCCCCCTCCCGCCGAGGGTATGCTGCGTGAGCTGATGGCCATGGGCGTGGACGAGGGTGTCCTGATTACCGCCCGTGAGTTCGGCGGCTCCGATACTTACGCCACCTCCCAGATCATCGCCGCCGGCATCGACACCTACGGTGTGGATGAGGACGACGTCATTCTGGCCGGCCGTCAGGCCATCGATGGCGATACCGCTCAGGTCGGCCCCCAGATCGCTGAGAAGCTGCATCTGCCTCAGGTCACCTATGCCGGTGAGATCAAGAAGGAGGGCAACACCTTCATCGTCAAGCGTATGCTGGAGGATGGCTACATGACCGTCAAGGTCAACACCCCCTGCATGATCACCTGCATCAAGGAGCTGAATCAGCCCCGTTATCTGTCCGTTGGCGGCGCCTTCGAGGCTTACAGCAAGCCTCTGGTCACCATGACCTACGAGACGCTGAAGGATCACCCCCTGATCGATGCCACCACCATCGGTCTGAAGGGCTCCCCCACCAACATTCTCACCTCCTTTACGCCTCCTCAGAAGGGCGCCGGCATGATGCTTGAGGGCGCCGGCAAGGAGACCACCGACAAGCTGGCTGGCATTCTGGCCGCCAAGCATATCATCTAAGGAAGGAGATAAGAAAATGGCTTTTAATAGTGCTGATACCGCTGCCTTCAAAAACGTCTGGGTTTTCTGCGAGCAGCGTCAGGGCAAGATGATGCCCACTACCTTTGAACTGATCTCCGAGGGGCGGAAGCTGGCTGACGAGCTGGGCGTTGAGCTGTGCGGCATTCTGCTGGGCGACAACGTGGACGGCATCGCCAAGGAGCTGGGCGGCTACGGTGCCGACAAGGTCTATGTCTACAACAGCCCCCTGCTGAAGGACTACACCACTGATGCCTACACCAAGGTCATCACCGATGCCGTGGAGGAGATCAAGCCTGAGATCCTGCTGTTCGGTGCCTCCAACATCGGCCGTGATCTGGCTCCCCGCTGCGCAGCTCGCCTGCACACCGGTCTGTGCGCCGACTGCACCCATCTGGACATCGATATGCCCATCTACAAGAACTTCCTGCGTGAGGCTTCCACGCTGGCTGAGGAGCGTATCGAGAAGCTGGGCACCGTGAAGATCAACGGTCAGGATCACGATGTCTCCCGTGACATCAAGATGACCCGTCCCGCTTTCGGCGGCCACCTGATGGCCTCCATCTTCTGCCCCCGCTTCCGCCCCGCCATGGCCACCGTGCGCCCCGGCGTTATGAAGAAGCGTGAGTTCTGCGCCGACTGCGCCGAGAAGGTTGAGATCCTGCATCCCGCTTTCGAGCTGTCTGCCAGCGACATCAAGACCGAGGTCGTGGAGACCGTCAAGGCTGCCAAGAAGCTGGTGGACCTGATCGGTGCCGACTTCATCGTGTCCGTGGGCCGTGGCATCAGCAAGGATGTCGAGGGCGGCATCAAGCTGGCTGAGGAGCTGGCCGAGGTTCTGGGCGGCGTCGTGGGCTCCTCCCGTGCCTGCGTGGACGCCGGCTGGATCACCGCTGACCATCAGGTCGGCCAGACCGGTAAGACCGTCCATCCCAAGGTCTACGTCGCCCTGGGTATCTCCGGCGCCATCCAGCACAAGGCTGGTATGCAGGACTCCGAGTGCATCATCGCCGTGAACAAGAACGAGAACGCTCCCATCTTCGAGGTGGCTGACTACGGTATCGTTGGTGACCTGTTCAAGGTCGTTCCCGAGCTGATCGAGTCCATCAAGGCTGCCAAGGCTGCTCAGTAATCGATCCCCTTTACGAATCAAGAAGGGCTGTCCCGCTGTGGGACAGCCCTTCTTTCATTGCTTGGATCATGATCAGGTGGTGATATGCCAGTAGGTGCTGGTATCCTCGATATCCATTTCCACCAGATAACCACCTACTCCGTCAGGGCAGAATACCGTGGGCCAGTTTTGATAGGTGGCAAAGTCGTTGATCACAAGGGGATCGGTCTGCTGCGTATCCGGATAGAGGGTATGGGCAGCAAAGGCATCGTCCACATACATACAGCTGCTGCCGCTTCCGGCCAGACGCCACAGGGGCACTGGGGAATCGGCGGTGGATACCTTTCCGTCGCTAATGCGGATCGTCTCATAGGAATATTTTTGGGTCTCCGGGTCACCCAAACCGCACACCATGTACTCGCCCGTTATGGCAAAGGTCGTGACCTGCTGCGAAAGCTCCTTCTGGTACAGAATACCGGACGCATTGCAGAGGAACGCCGTCCAGTAGGCGTCGTTTTGGGCAGAGGCCAAAAAGGCGAATTGCGTACCATTGGTGCAAACGGTCACATCGGACATGGTGTAGTCGGTGAGGTTCAGCACGCTGGAAACGGCACTGCCGTCCACACGATATACGGATATGCCGGTATCTTCTGATTGCAGATACATAGGCTGACCGTTCAGGCAGAACAACGCAGGGACCTGATCATAGGAAGCGGCTTGACCGGAGGCGAGAGTGCTTTTCCCTGTGTCTGTGGAGCGGATCAGAGACCATTTGAGGCCGGAATCCACGGCTTCATAGTCCACGTACAGAACATCGGACCCGTCCAGAGCGGCGGAGATAATATAGGCCGGGGAGGAAACGGGAAATTGTTTGGTGGTCCCGTCCGAATAATTCCAGCAAAGCAGATAATCGGTATTATAAAGAGGGCCGGTCTGAGCCGTGTTGCGATGCCCGACAGCCAACAGGACACTGTTTTCCCCGCAGCACTGTATAAGGGTGGCGGCCTCATCCTCGGAAAGCTCCAATGGCGAGGTGAGCCGCTGCACCGTGGGGGCGGGAATCTGTTCCGGCGCCTTGGAGCAGGCGGAGAGGGGAATGGCGCATATCAGGAAGAGAAGAACGATGAGTCGTTTCATGGGAACGATTTCTCCTTTCTGTTTTCTGTCTGTGTGTTTCTGCCTGTATGGTTTGCGAAGTGAAGCGCCAACCCTCCTTTCTTGATTTCAGATAAATTATATAAAAAGCGTTTACAGATGTCAACGGTTTTTGTGAAATACATATTCCATCACAATTAAACATAACGAAATTGTATGCAAAATTGTACAAGAGGGGCCGCCCCTGCGGGGCGCCCCCTCAGCATGGCGAAAAGATTTTTTCGCCATGCTGAGGCATTTTTCAGAGCTTCAAAAAGCTCTGAAAAATGGTGATCATCATCGTGCAGGACACCCTTCCGGGTTTCCCGCACACACCCTTCCTCCCCGTTGACGAAAGGTTCCCACTTTTTGACAGGCTCAGTGGCCGCCCATGTGGGGCGACCCCTCTCTTTTACCACGAAGCTCTCCCGCCTTTCGACTATTCGGATATGGAAGAATGTGGAAGATGATAAAGAATCTGCAAAGAGATAAAAATTCATAATTCTGTAACACTTCCATAGCGCTCCGGGGGTTGCAATTCCCGAAACGGAGTGCTACAATAGGCGTCGCTTGAGCGATAGAATCCTAAAAAGAGGCGAATTTCCTATGGTAGCTGAACTGGCAGCGTTGGTAATTTTTGTCATCATGTTCCTGCTGATCGTGCTGGACTGCATCCCCCGCCAGTGGGTGACGCTGGGCTGCGGCGCACTGATGCTGGTGCTGGTATTCGGCATCTGTATGCACGACGGCGGGGCCATATGGGATACTCTGAACCTGTCCGCCTTCGGCCAGAGTACCTTCTGGTACGGCGCATCGGAGTCCTCCGGCGGCATCAACTGGTCCACCATCGTGTTCATTGCGGGCATGATGGTGATGGTGGAGGGCATGGGCCACGTGGGTATCTTCCGCTGGCTGTGCCTGAAGCTGGCCAAGGCGGTCCATTACCGCACCGTGCCGCTGCTGGTGTGCTTCATGGTCATGGCAGCCGTGCTGTCCATGTTCATCGACAGCATCACCGTCATTCTGTTTCTGGCCGCCGTCACGGCGGAGCTGGGCCGCACCCTGCGCTTCGACCCGGTTCCCATGATCCTGGCGGAGATCTTCTGTGCCAATCTGGGCGGCAGCGCTACCATGTGCGGCGATCCCCCCAACATCATCATCGGCACCTCGCTGGGTCTGACCTTCTTCGATTTCCTCACCAACACCGGCGTTATCGTGCTGATCTGTCTGGTGGCCACGGTGGTGTACTTCTACTTCTGCTTCCGCCGCATCCTGCGGGAGAGTGAGAGTCAGCGCCCCACGGATATCACCTATCCAGACGCCGCCTCCGCCATCACGGATCGGCGGGCCTTCATCGCCTGCGGCGCCGTGTTCCTGCTGGTAGTGGTGCTGCTGGTCACCCACGCACAGACGGAGCTGACGGTGGCCACCATCGGCTGTATCGCCGCCGTATTGATGGCGCTGGCCACCCTCTGCACCTCCGGAGGCCATGCGGCAGCGGGGCTGTTCGCCAAGGTGGACTACCACACGCTGCTGTTCTTCATCGGCCTGTTCGTGGTGGTCAGCGGTTTGGAGGACACCGGCTGTCTGGATGTGCTGGCCGGCTGGATCAGCCGCATCAGCGGCGGACACGCCGCTGTGATGGTGGCCATCATCCTGTGGCTGTCGGCTGTGTGCAGCGCCTTTGTGGATAACATCCCCTTCTCCGCCACCATGGTGCCGGTGATCCAGTCCATGTCACGGTCGCAGGGGGTGGACCTCTCCCTGCTGGCGTGGGCGCTGTCCATCGGCACGGATCTGGGCGGCAGTGCCACCCCCATCGGAGCCTCCGCCAATGTGGTGGGTACCTCCGTGGCCGCCAAGAACGGCCACCCGGTGACATGGGGTACCTACTGCAAGTACTGCGCCCCGGCCACGGTGCTGGTCATCACCATTGCCATGGTCTGCCTCTTCGTGCGGTATCTATAATATAATGGGTATTATAAAAGCATCCCCGGCCTGTAAAACAGGCCGGGGATGCTTCATGATGCAAATCAGAACTTCGGATAGCCGTCCTTCAGATGCTCGTCGTAGATGGCACGCTCGCCGCCGATGAACTTGGGCCGCACACGGGCCGCCAGCAGGATGGCGCTGCCGATATGGTTCTGGGGCAGGCGCACCGGCACCGCCACTTTCTTCAGGTGCATCCCGATGAGGGTGCCGCCGATGTCCAGACCGGCGTCGGCCCGGATCTCCTCCAGCGCCACCGGATGCCGGAAGCTCTGGTAGGCGGCGGTGGCGAAGGAGCTGCCCGCCTTGGGCTGGGGCAGCACATTGACGATCTCCGCCCCAGGCACCGCCTCATGCTCCACGATCAGCGCCCGGTTCAGGTGCTCGCAGCACTGGGCGGCGATGTAGACGCCCATGGGGGCAAACACGCTGTTGAGTCCGTCGAAAATGGCCTGGGCGATCTGGGGCGTGGACCAGCTGCCCACCTGATGCCCCACCACCTCGCTGGTGCTGCAGCCCACCACCACAATGTGGCCCCGCCGCAGCCGGGCTGCCTCTGCCAGCTGCCGTGCGGCGTCCGCCGCCTCCTGCCGCACCTGTTCCAGCAGGTCGGTGCGCTCTACCTCATGAATGATCCCAGCCATAGCTATCTTCCTTTCCACGCATGAACGAAAAGCGGCGGATGATCGCTCCACCGCTTTTCGCAAAAGCAATTCTGCACCTTCAGTGTACCACGTCCGGCGCCATTTTGCAACCGTTCTTACGCCAGCTTTTCCAGCGCCTTACTGCGCTTGAGTACCACCAGCAGCACCAGACCGATGACCATGCCCATAGCGCCCTGCACCAGATTGCCGGGGATGCTGGCCGCAGCGCCCCAGCCCTTGCCCAGCAGCAGGGAGGCGTAGCCGAAGTAGCCCAGCACCATGATGGCCTCGCTGACCACGGCGCTGATGACGTAGGAGGCCTTGCTCTCCTTCATGGCCTTGACGATGAGGGCCGCCACCAGAGCCATGCAGCCCTTGATGATCAGCGTGCCGGGCGCATAGTGACCATAGCCGCCCAGCAGATCCACCAGCATGGAGCCGATGCCGCCTGCCGCAGCGCCCCACCACGGGCCGAGGATCCAGCCGCTCAGCAGCACGATGCAGTCGCCCAGATTCACATAGCCCTGCATGGGGGAGGGAATCCGCACGATGGAGGTGGCCACATAGGTCAGTGCGGCCATCAGGGCCGCCAGAACCAGTTTCTTGATTTTCGCATCTCTCATGGGAAAAATCTCCTTGCTTTTATGTAATGTCTGTATTATAGTAGGAATTGGTATTATTAAAATGCCCATATCGATATTATCGGATAATACCAGATGGAGGAACTATGCTGACCTATCCCCTGAGCAAAGAGAGCGGCCGGAGCCTGTATGAGCAGTTATATGAGGGCATCCGCCGGGATATCCTGTCCGGGACGCTGCCGGCCCACCAGCGGCTGCCCTCCAAGCGGGCGCTGGCCCAGCATCTGGAGGTCAGTATCATCACCGTGCAGAATGCCTATGAGCAGCTGGCGGCGGAGGGCTACATCTACTCGCAGGAGAAGCGGGGCTACTACGTCAGCCCCGTGGAGCGCCCCTTACAGGCGGCGGCCCGGCAGCCTGCCCCGCTGCCGCCGGAGCCGGAGCAGAAGACCTATTTTCTGGACCTTGTGACCAATTCCATCGACCGGGCGTATTTTCCCTTTACCGTCTGGGCCCGCCTCATGCGGGAGACGCTGCTGGAGCGGGACAAGGCCCTGCTGCAGGCCGCCCCCTACAACGGGGCGGAGGAGCTGCGCCGGGCCATCAGCGACTATCTGCGCCAGTTCCGTGGCATGAACGTGGACAGCGGCCAGATCATCGTCGGCGCCGGTACGGAGTTTCTGTATTCGCTGCTGATCCAGCTGCTGGGCCGGGAGAAGTGCTACGCCGTGGAGGACCCCGGATACAGCAAAATTGCGGAAATTTACCGCAGCCATCAGGTGAATCTGCGGCAGGTGGGACTGGATGAAAAGGGCCTCTCCACCCGGCTTCTGCGCCGTCAGGAGGCGGACATCGTCCATCTTTCTCCCTCCCACCACTATCCCACGGGTATCGTCATGCCCATCGGACGGCGGCAGGAGCTGCTGCGCTGGGCGGAGGAGCAGGAGGGACGCTGGATACTGGAGGATGACTACGACAGCGAGTTCCGCTTCGTGGGCCGCCCCATCCCCACGCTGTTCTCCATCGACGAGGCCCAGCGGGTCATCTACCTGAACACCTTCTCCAAGACCATCGCCCCCTCCATCCGCATCAGCTACATGATCCTGCCGCCCCGACTCATGGAGGTCTATCGGGAGAAGCTGGGCTTCTACGCCTGCACGGTGTCGGGCTTCGAGCAGTATACTCTGGCCAAATTCATGGCGCAGGGCCGCTATGAGCAGCACCTGAGCCGCATGAAGGCCCGCTACCGCCAGAAGCGGGACGCCGTCATCGCCATGCTGCGCTCCAGCCCGCTGGCGGACCGGGTGGAGATCATGGAGCAGGACGCCGGTCTGCACTTTCTGGTGCGGCTGGATACCCGCCTGCCGGATGCGGTGCTGCGGAGCCGGGCGGCGGAGCAGGGGGTGCGTCTGGCGCTGCTGTCGGACTATTACAGCGTCCCGGAGACAGCGCCCCAGCATATCGTGGTGGTAAACTATTCCGGCATCGACCTGGAGCGCCTGCCGGAGGGACTGCGCCGTCTGGCGCAAGCTTGGGAGGAATAACGATGTACGATGAATTGACCCGTGGCGACGTGCAGAAGATGCAGGAGGAGATCGACTACCGGACGCAGGTGCTGCGTCCCAAGCTCATCGAGGACGTGCAGACGGCACGGGCCTTCGGTGACCTCAGTGAGAATTTCGAGTATAAGTGCGCCAAGCAGGAGAAGAATCGCAACGACAGCCGCATCCGCTACCTGCAGCGGATGATCAGGACCGCCCGCATCATCGACGACCGCTCCGGTCAGGACACGGCGGGCCTCTACGACACCGTGGAGATCTTCATGGAAAACACCGGCAAGAGCCGGAGGATCCAGCTGGTCACCACCCTGCGGCAGGATGCACTGAAGGGACTCATCAGCAAGGAGTCCCCGGTGGGGAAGGCCGTGCTGGGCCACCGGGCCGGGGACCGGGTACAGGTGGATATGGGCGGCGGCCGCAGCTACTGGATCACCATCCGCTCCATCGAAAAAGGCACCGACGACGGCTCCATCCCCATCGGCAGCTTTTGAGCCCCTGTACAGAATACACAGCTTTTGTTGCAGGAAATCGCCTTTTCGCCCATTGTATCCAGAAAATGGCTGTGATAGAATGAGAAAAAAGGAGGTCTGTCCTATGAGAAAGCACCTTTCCCTGATGCTGCTTCTCCTGATCGCCTGCACCGCCTGCGGCCAGCGCCAGACAGTACAGCGGATGGCGGCGGACCGCATCACACAGGCCGAGAGTGTCTCTCGGCTTCAGGAGGTCAGCGACCTCATTGTGGTGTTCACACCGGAGCGTCAGGAGAACGTTCTGTCCTATTTCAGTGACGGCAATGTCTCCGGCGGCTATACGAGGACCACCGGCACGGTATCGCAGGTGCTGAAGGGGGAGCCCCCGGAGCAGCTGGTCATCACTGAGGAGTGCTATCTGGCGGACAATGTTCTCTGGACGCAGGGCGGCTACCTCCCCATGCAGGAGGGCGAGTCCTATCTGCTGTTCCTCACCGCCTACGACAGGGACTCCGTCTACGCCGGGATGTACTTCCCCACGGAACTGGAGAAGGGCAAGTATCCCCTGACGGACAAACCCCTTACCGCCTCCGACTCCGCTGATGCGTGGGAGGTATATGTGATCGAGGGAGACGACCTGTACGACTATCAGGACTGGTATCAGCAGATCACCGCCCTGTATCCGGAGCTGTTTTAACGACCCCAAGTCCTCTATATATGATAATGTAAAAGCCCATCCGGCCCGCATTCAGCGGGCCGGACGGGCTTTCTGAAATTCTACGGTGCTTCTCGGTGCTCTTAGCCCGGAGGCCAAGTCATATCCCGACCGGACAGCACATGGAAGTGCAGGTGGTGGACGCTCTGCCCCGCCTGCTCCCCGATGTTGGATACCACCCGGTAGCTCTCCAGCCCCTTCTCCCGGCACAGTCTTGCGATGACCTCGAAGATGTGGGCCACCACGGCGCTGTTGCCGCCATCCACCTCCGCCACGGAGGCGATGTGGGCCTTGGGGATCACCAGAAAATGGGTAGGTGCCTGAGGGGCGATGTCATAAAAGGCATAGCACAGCTCGTCCTCATACACCTTGTTGGAGGGGATCTCCCCACCGGCAATGGCGCAGAACAGGCAATCGTTTTTCATAGGATGCTCCTTTCGTCTCAGCCCAGCTTCTCGGACACGAAATCGTCCACGGAGGCCAGCGCATCGTCCACCTTCAGGGGATCGCTGCCGCCGCCCATGGCGGAATCCGGCTTGCCGCCGCCCTTGCCGCCGCAGATGGCGGACACGTGCCGCACCAGATCACCGGCCTTGATGCCACGGGCCACCGCCTCCTTGCCGCACACGGCCAAGAAGGTGATCTTTTCGCCATTGATGCTGGCGATGACCGCCACGGCCTTGGGGTCCTTATCCCGCAGGAAATCGCCCATGGTCCGCAGCTCAGCGGTGTCCACGCCGTTGCGGGTGGTGGCGAGAACATGGAGGTCCTTCACCGTCTTGGCGGAGGCCAGGAACTGCCGGGCCTCACCCAGAGATGCCTCGGCCTTGAACTTCTCCAGCGCCTGACGCAGCTGCTTCATCTCGTTGGCCTGCTGCTCCATCCGCTCCAGCAGCCCGGAGGGGGCGGTTTTCAGGAACTGGGCCGCCCGGCTCAGCACGCCCTGACTGCTCTCCATAGCCTTCAGGCTCAGCTTGCCGCAGGTGGCCTCGATGCGGCGCACGCCGGAGGCGACGCTGCTCTCACTCTTGATGCGGAAGGGACCGGCCTTGGCGGTGTTGTCCACATGGGTGCCGCCGCAGAACTCCACGGAGAAGTCGCTCATCTCCACCACCCGGACGGTCTCGCCGTACTTCTCACCGAACATGGCCACGGCGCCCTTCTTTTTGGCCTCCTCGATGGGCAGTATCTCCGTCACCACGGGATAGCCCTCCAGAATGGCGTCGTTCACCAGTTCCTCCACCTGCCGCAGCTCCTCCGGGGAGATGGCCTCAAAGTGGGTAAAGTCGAAGCGCAGGCGGTCCGGCTCCACCAGAGAGCCCGCCTGATGGACGTGGTCGCCCAGCACCTTTTTCAGCGCCGTATCCAGCAGGTGGGTGGTGCTGTGAGCACGCTGGATAGCCTTGCGGCGCTCCATGTCAATGGCGGCGTGAACGGTGTCTCCCACGTGGAGCACACCCTGTGCCAGACGGCCGTAGTGCATGAACTTGCCGCCCTTGTTTTTCTGTACGTCCGCCACGGTGAATACCACGCCGTCGGCGGTGATGGTGCCGTGGTCGGCCACCTGACCGCCCATCTCGGCATAGAAGGGGGACTGATCCAGCACCACCACGGCCTCGGCCCCGGCGGCCACCTCGTCCCGCAGCTCCTCATCGGCCACGATGGCCACGATCTTGGCGTCGCACTCGTTGTGGTCATAGCCCACGAACTCCGTGGCCGGCACGTCCTTGCCGAACTCCACACCGGCCCAGCCCAGATCGCCCAGAGCCTTCCGGGCCTCACGGGCTCGCTCCTTCTGCTCCTTCATCAGCTTCTGGAAGGCGTTCTCGTCCACGCTGAGGCCCTCGTCGGCTGCCATCTCCATGGTCAGGTCGATGGGGAAGCCGAAGGTATCGTACAGCCGGAAGGCGTCGGCACCGGAGAAAATTTTCTCCAGCTTCTGCTTGTGCTCTGCCAGCAGGTCGGAGAAGATCTTCATGCCGCCGTCGATGGTGCGGCCGAAATTCTCCTCCTCCGTGCGGATGACCTTGGTGATATAGGTCTGCTTTTCCCGCAGATCAGGATACTGGCCCTCATTTTCATGGATAACGGTGTCCACCACCTGATACAGGAAGGGATCGTTGACGCCCAGCAGCTTCCCGTGGCGGGCGGCCCGGCGCAGCAGACGCCGCAGCACATAGCCCCGCCCCTCGTTGGAGGGCAGGATGCCGTCGCAGATCATGAAGGTGGCGGAGCGGATGTGGTCGGTGATGACCCGCAGGGACACGTCCCGCTTCTCCGTCTCGCCGTAGTGAGCGCCGGTGAGCTCAGACACCTTGTGGGTGATATTCATCACGGTGTCCACGTCGAAGAGGCTGTCCACGTTCTGGCACACGCAGGCCAGACGCTCCAGACCCATGCCGGTGTCGATGTTCTTCTGCTTAAGCTCCGTGTAGTGGCCGTGGCCATCGTTGTCGAACTGGGAGAACACGTTGTTCCAGATCTCGATGTATCGGTCACAGTCGCAGCCCACGGTGCAGCCGGGCTTGCCGCAGCCGTACTCCGGCCCACGGTCATAGTAGATCTCGGAGCAGGGGCCGCAGGGACCGGAGCCGTGCTCCCAGAAGTTGTCCTCCTTGCCGAAGCGGAAGATGCGCTCGGCGGGGATGCCCACCTCCTTGTTCCAGATGTCGAAGGCCTCGTCGTCGTTCAGATAGATGGAGGGGTACAGCCGGTCAGGCTCCAGCCCCACCACCTCGGTCAGGAACTCCCAGCTCCATGCGATGGCCTCATGCTTGAAGTAGTCACCGAAGGAGAAGTTGCCCAGCATCTCGAAGTAGGTGCCGTGGCGGGCGGTCTTGCCCACGTTCTCAATGTCGCCGGTGCGGATGCACTTCTGACAGGTGCAGACCCGGCGGCGGGGCGGCTCCTCCTCGCCCTTGAACCACGGCTTCATGGGGGTCATGCCGGCGTTGATGAGCAGGATGGACTTGTCGTTCTGCGGCACCAGAGAGAAGCTGGGCAGACGCAGATGACCTTTGGACTCGAAGAACGACAGGAACATCTCCCGCAGCTCATTAAGCCCGTGATAGGGATGAGACATGATACATTACTCCTTTTGCTTGCAATCAGAATTGCAGAATTTTCTTTTGTGACAGTTCCTGTGACAGACCTCTGTGATTGGATGCCGTCACTCCTCTGCCTGCCAGCTGTCTGCCAGCGTCTGAAGCTCCCGCTCCAGACCGGCGAAGAACTGTGAGATGTGCAGCCCGTCTGCCAGGGCGTGGTTTACAAACAGCGACACCGGCAGGGTAGTGCGTCCATGATTGGTGACAGCCTTGCCCCAGCTGATGCGGGGGTTGGAGTCGTCGGCGCTGACGGCGGGATGCTCCAGCTGGGAATAGTGCAGCCACGGCAGACTGGACACAAAGAAGAAGCTCAGCACATCGCCGTCCTCGGTGAGGGTACCCCGTCGAAGTACCTCCTCCTGTCGCCGCTGACCCAGCACTACGAACGACTCATAGGGCAGATCCCCCTCCACCGTGCAGTATACGTATACCCCGTCGGGCTTCATGGCGGTGTAGGAAGGGGGACACCAGTCGTATTCCACCACGCTGCCATCCGCCCGGATGCGGCGGCGCAGCTGGGGGACGGCGTTGGCGGCCCGTACCACGGCATAGAGGAAGCTCAGGAAGAAGGGCCGCCCCTGCCGCCGTGCGGCGAAGTCCGTGATGTCTACCTCCGCCGTGACCCCGGCGAAGGGAAAGAGCATTTGACGGAAATAGGCAAACTGTCCGCTGCGTGGGTCCTTGGTCATGTCGATCAGCTGATAGCTCACAGGCCACCTCCTGTAACATAGGGCTGTGGGGAATACGGGAACGCTGGAAAACCGGGACGCAGGAGGGCTGCCGAAAAAACAAAAAGCCCCCGCCCACACATAGGGGCGAAGACTTGCTTCACGGTACCACCCTAATTGAACGGCCAAGGCCGCCATCTCGGTCATCCGGTAACGGGGATGGGGCGTGCGGCTCGTCGCCGCCTGCTCGGAAGTGGCTGTCACACCGGCCGGACAAGGGGCTTTCACCGCTTCCCCTCTCGCTTTGGGCGGCACATGGCGGACTCGTTTCGTCAGCGCATTTCACGCTCTCTATTTTACCACAGATCCCGCCGTTGTCAACACAAGAAACGCCGCATTTTTGCGGGATTTTTATGCAGTTTTTCCCTTGCGGAAACGCCGCAGGCTGATATACTAACGAAGGATTATTTTGTCGTTATTTATAGGAGTTATACCATGACGGAACAGAAGCTTCTTCCTATCGATCACTGCCGCCATCTGGCCTTTGCTGCAATAGGCGGCTTTTTCGGCGGTTACGCCCTGCTGTGCCGCGGCGGGATACTGGGCAGTTCCCAGACCATGAACCTGCTGGAGCTGGTCAGCGACGCACTCTTTGGCCGGGGGAGCAGTGTGCTGCTGCATCTGCTGTGTCTGGTGATCTACGTGGTGGGCGTCATGTTCTCCGTCATCGTCCCCCACGTGTTCCATGTGGATATGCGGCGGCTGTCGCCGTGCATCACGGCGGCTGCGGCCATCGCCATGGGCTTTTTTCCGGCGGATATGCCCCCGCTGGTGGCACTGTATCCGGTGTTCTTCTCCATGAGCATCCAGTGGAGCACCTTTGCCGGCGCCAGAGGCTTCCAGAGCGCCACGATCTTTAACAGCAACAACACCAAGCAGGCATCTCTGGCGCTGGCCCACTACCTGTGCGAGGGAGAGCGGGAGCAGCTGACAAAGCTGTGGTTCTACGGCTCCACCCTGCTGGCCTTCCACGCCGGAGCCGTCTGGAGTTGGCTGGCGGTGAAGTGGCTGGACGTGCGGGGCGTCTGGGGCGTGCTGCCTCAGCTGGCACTGGCCTACTATCTGGTACTCCGGGAGGAGCAGGCGGAGCGTGTCCTGACCCCGGCACAGATCCGGGAGCAGGAGGTTCTGGGCGAAGCCGAGGAACTGGTGGAGGAAGCCCAAGAGCTGGTGGAGGAGGAGAAGGAGAAGTAATTTTTCCCAATGTGTTCCTTCTCACGATATTCTGGTTAAAACTTGAAAAAGGCACGGGGCTGCACCGCAGCCCCGTGCCTTTTTCAAAGCGACGATCGATTTTTCGGAGACCCCTCACTCCTCTGCCATATCCCGCCGCAGCTGCGCCAGCACCTGAGGCGTATCCACATCCGTCAGCTCCGGAGCCGGGACCTCCCATAAGAGCAGGTCCTCCTCATGGCGGCGGATCACCTGATTGCCGCCGTGATCCCCCTGCAGAGCCAGCAGCTCCGGGAACAGCCGTGCCGGGAACAGGCAGGGGTTCCCCCGGACACCGTCGTGACCCAGCGCAGCGATGTGCTCCGGATGCTCCCGGTAAAAGTCCACCAGCATCCCCACGCTCTCCCGGCGCAGCAGGGGCTGATCCGCCACCTGAAACAGCGCCGCATCCATCTCCGGCAGCTTTCCCAGCCCCAGCGAGATGGTGTGGCTGATGCCCCAGTCCGGATGCCGGTTGGGCACCGGCACGAAGCCCATGCGGTGGGCCAGCTCCAGTACCTCCGGGTATTGGCTCACCACCACCGTCCGGACGAACCGCTCCGCCGGCACAGCCTCCAGCGCCCGGCGGAACAGCGTCTTGCCCTGCACCTGCACCGCCAGCTTGTTCTCCCCGAAGCGCCGGGCATTTCCCGCCGCCATCACCACGCATCCGATCCGCAGCTGTGCCATGCCGCTCCCTCCTTTGTCCCGTCATTTTCTTACAGTATACCCGGAAATGCCCATTCCAGTCAACCACCGTTATCCTATAATTAGTATTACGAAAAGGACTATGCAAATGACAAATTTTGTGCTATGATATCTTAAATTTATAGGTACTTTTGCCGGTAACTCCGGCTATCGCAGCGACGCTGACATAAGGAGGAACACTACATGGCTGAAGTAGGAAAAGCCGAGGTGCGGGTAGACGCCTTTGACAAGGCCACCGGCCGCACCAAATACTACGAGGACCTCATGCCCCGTGATGCACTGTATGTCCGCATCAAGCACGCCACTATCGCCCACGGCTTCGTCAAGTCGGTGGACACCTCGGCGGCGGAGCAGATCCCCGGCGTGGTGAAGGTGCTGACCTGTTTCGACGTGCCGGAGCACCCGTTCCCCACGGCGGGCCACCCCTGGTCCATGGACCCCGGCCATCAGGATGTGGCGGACCGCCACCTACTGAACCGACACGTCCGCTACTACGGCGACGACGTGGCGGTGGTCATCGCAGAAAACGAGGTGGCCGCCATGCAGGGCGTCCGGGCGCTGCAGGTGGAATACGAGGAGCTGCCCTTCGTGCTGGATGTGCAAAAGGCCATGGAGCCCGGCGCTCCCCAGCTTCACGAGGCCTACCCCAACAACATCCTCAAGCATACCGATATGAAGACGGGCGACTATCAGGCCGCCATTCGGGAGCCGGGCCTCATTAAGGTGGAGGGCTGGTATGAGACGCCCACGGTGCAGCATTGCCACATCGAAAACCACGGCTGCTTCGCCTACGAGGAGAACGGCCGTATCACGGTGGTATCCTCTACCCAGATCCCCCATATCATCCGCCGTGTGGTGGGGCAGGCGCTGGGCCGCCCGTGGAGCGATATCCGGGTGGTGAAGCCCTATATCGGCGGCGGCTTCGGCAATAAGCAGGACGCCCTCTATGAACCCCTGTGCGCTTGGTGCTCCACGCAGGTCCACGGCCGCTGTGTCCGGGTGGACTGCTCCCGTGAGGAGACCTTCGTCTCCAACCGTGTGCGCCACGCCATCCGCTTCCACATCGTCTCGTGGCTCCGCAAGGACGGCACCTTCGCCGCCCGGAAGGTGGAGCTCTACTCCAATCAGGGATCCTATGCCTCCCACGGCCACAGCATCGTGGCCAAGGCCATGGGCTCCTTCTCCCAGCACTATCCCTGTGACAACATGGAGTGCGATGCGTGGACGGTGTTCACCAACCGCCCCGCCGCCGGAGCCATGCGTGGCTACGGAATGCCTCAGGCTTCCTTTGCCGACGAGTCCAACGTGGACGAGTGCGCCAAGGCCGTGGGTATGGACCCGCTGGCCTTCCGGATGCAGAACCTCATGCCCAAGGGCTTCGAGGACAGCTTCTCCCACAACGTCAACTATGAGGATTCCTTCCGCCAGTGCCTGGAGGTTGGTAAGAAGTACATCGACTACGACCGCAAAAAGGCGGAGTTCGCCAAGGAGACCGGCCCCATCCGCCACGGCATCGGCGTGGCCACCTTCTGGTATAACACCGCCGTCTATCCCATCTCGTTGGAGACGTCCTCCAATCGGATGCTGCTGAATCTGGACGGCAGCGTCACCATGCAGTGCGGCGAGACGGAGATCGGTCAGGGCGCCGATACCGCCTATGCCCAGATGACCTCCGACGTGGTGGGTCTGGGCGATTACCGTAAGGTCCATGTGGTGTCCTGTCAGGATACCGACATCACGCCTACGGGCTTGGGTGCTTATGCCTCCCGCCAGACGTATGTGGCGGGCTTCTCCATCCGCCAGACGGGCCTGATGCTGAAGGAGAAGATTCTGGATTATGCCTCCAAGCTCACCCGTCAGGCGGTGTACAACATGGATATCGTGGACGGCAATATCGTCCGCAACACCGACGGCAAGGTGCTCATGAGCCTGTCGGAGCTGGCCATGCACGCCCAGTATGACCCCGCCGACTCCCAGCACATCACCGCCGAGAGTACTTATACCATCCGCAACAACGCCTATTCCTTCGGCTGCACCTTTGCCGTGGTGGAGGTGGACATCCCCATGTGCAAGGTGACACTTCAGGAGATCATCAATGTCCACGACTGCGGCAAGCTGGTAAACCCGGCGCTGGCAGAGGCGCAGGTCCACGGCGGTATGTCCATGGCCATCGGCTACGGCCTGTCAGAGCAGCTGCTGTTCGACGAAAAGACCGGCCGGCCTCTGAACAATAACCTGCTGGACTACAAGCTCTCCACCATCATGGACCACCCCCATCTGGAGGCACAGTTCGTGGAGAACGCCGAGCCCACCAGCGTCTTCGGCACCAAGGCCTTGGGCGAGCCCCCGGCCTGCTCCGGTGCGCCCGCCATCCGCAACGCCATCTACAACGCCACCGGCGTGGCCATCGATCAGGACCCCATCACCCCCCACGTCCTCTTCCAGCGCTTCACGGAAGAGGGCCTGATCCGGGACTAAGGAGGAAATACCGCAATGTATGATATGTCAGCGCTCTATCAGGCGGAAAGTGTACAGGACGCCATCCGCCTGCGGCTGGAGCATCCCGAGGCCCAGATCATCGCCGGCGGCACCGACGTGCTGGTGCAGATGCGGGAGGGCAAGCGGGCCGGAAAGGCCCTTATCAGTATTCAGGGCTGTGGTGAAATGCGGGGCGTGACGCTGGATGAGGAGGAGAACCTCCGCATCGGCAGCCTCACCACCTTCAGCCACATCACCGCCGATCCTCTGATCCAACAGTATATCAACGTGCTGGGCGAGGCGGTGGATATGGTGGGCGGCCCTCAGATCCGCAATGCCGGTACCATCGGCGGCAACACCTGCAACGGCGTTACCTCCGCCGACTCCGCCTCCACCCTCCACGCATGGGAGGCCATCGTGGAGATCACCGGCAAAAACGGCGCCCGCCGGGTACCCATTAAGGACTTCTACCTGAAGGCCGGCACCGTGGACCTGCGGGTGGAGGAGGGCGAAATTCAGACCGCCATCCTGATCCCCAAGGCATCCTACGACCGCACCTTCGGCCACTACATCAAGTACGCCATGCGCAACGCCATGGATATCGCCACGCTGGGAACCTCCGTTAACGCCCGGCTCAGCGAGGATAAAAAGACCTTCGACCGGGTGCGGATCGCCTTCGGCGTGGCGGGGCCCGTCCCTATGCGTGCGCCTCACGCCGAGGAGTTTATCAACGGCAAGCCCGTGACGCTGGAGAACATCGAGGACTTCGGAAAAGCGGTGCTGGAGGACATCCATCCCCGTGACTCGTGGCGGGCCAGCAAGGCCTTCCGCTCTCACATCGCCGTGGAGAGCGCCAAGCGGTGTCTCATGGAGTCTGTGAAGCTGGCGGGAGGTGAGCTGTAATGGCAAAGAATCAGTATCAGCTGGTGACCTTCTTCCTCAACGGCAAGGAGGTGGAGCGGATGGTGGACGTCCGGGCCTCTCTGACGGATATGCTCCGCAACGACTTCTCCATGACCTCCGTGAAAAAGGGCTGTGAGGTGGGGGAGTGCGGCGCCTGCAACGTCCTCATCGACGGCGAGTGCTATAACTCCTGCCTGTATCTGGCGGTGTGGGCCGAGGGCAAGCATATCACCACGCTGGAGGGTCTCATGGGTCCCAACGGCGAGCTCTCCGACATTCAGCAGGCCTTCATGGAGGAGACCAGCATCCAGTGCGGCTTCTGTATTCCCGGATTTATCATGACGGCGGTGGAGATTCTGGATCGTGGGGTATACTATACCGATGACCAGCTCCGCAAGCTGCTGTCGGGCCACCTGTGCCGCTGCACCGGATATGAGAATATTTTCAAGGCGGTGAAGAAAACCATGCTCCGCCGCTTGGGTCGTCTGGATGACCCCTTCCTCAACACCTGACCGAGTGCTATCCTAAAACCGGATACCGGTCGATGATTCTGCCGGACACCGGCGGGATACTTGACCGATCCCGATGGGATACCAGCCGGACGATGGCCGGACACTGGCTGGATATCTGCCGGATACGGACGGGATACCTGTGGGACGGCTGCCGGACAGTCCGGTGGACGTCCACCGGACACGAACCGGACGACTCGGTGGACGTATAGTTCCGGCAGAATGGACACGCCCTGACAGGGGAATTTGCCCCGCCGCACGGAGGCAGCTGAACCGGCCGCCGAAAGGAAGAAAACTTCCAAATTATGGGAAAAGCCCCGCTTCGCCATCTGGCGAAGCGGGGCTTTGCTGTGTCCAGCAGGAATGGGGGGCCGTGACTTGGCGGGAAAGTGTGAACGGAGCGTAAAGGCTGCGAAAGTTCACACTTTGTTCATAATAATATAGTATATTACACACTACACTTTGCTGGATGGATGCCGTGAGGAGGGCTTGTATGAAAAAATTCCGGCTGAGGGATTACCTGCCGGTGCTGATCATGGTCCTGTGTGCGGCGATATTTGGCGTGCTGCTGGCCACAGGGGTCATGGATCTGGATACGGTGCCGCAGCTGGTGGCAGACCGGCCTGTGCTGGCGGTGCTGGTGGTGCTGGGACTATATGTGCTGAAGGGCTTTTCCGGAGTGGTGGTATACAATGCGCTGGTGGTCGTGGTGTCCATGGTGCTGCCGCTGCCGGCGGCGCTGGCCGTCAACGGCGTGGGGACGGCGGTGTGCTTATCCATCTCTTACGCCATGGGGCGGTTTACCAAGACGGAGAGTCTGGAGTCGGTGCTGGACCGGCATCCCAAGATCAAGCGCTATTTCAGTGCCACGCAGGAATATGGCTTTGCCATGTGCTTCGCCATCCATATGCTGGGGCTGAACATGGAGGTGCTGGGCCTGCTGCTGGGGATGCTGCGGGTGGATTACCTGACATACCTAGCGGGGTCGTGGCTGGCCATTGCGCCGGGGATGGTGTGTCTGGTCATCGCCGGAAATTCGCTGGATTTCAGTTCTCCGGTGTTCTGGATCTTTCTGGGAATCAACACGGTACTGGTGGTGTGCAGCGTGGTGTACACCCTGCGAAAGCTCCGGGCCGCCAAAGCCAAAGGGGCGGAGCGGGAAGAATAGAGGGCTGCCGAACCGGCTGTGGCTTCGATATGAGGCAAAGATACAGGCGGCTGTTTAGAGGTGTCAGCTGCGCAGGGAGAGCGGCGGCTGGGCGACAGGGAGCGACGATGAAAAGCGGCACCTTTTGCAAGGACTGCCCATGGAATAGAGAAACCCCATAACAGAGACGAATCCCCCGAAGCGGTATGGTCGCTTCGGGGGATTTTTGGGATTATGGGAGATGCTTCGAGCGGGGAAGTGCCGGAAACGAATGGCGTACCGGAGTTAGGCGGCATACCTGACCGGACGGGGGATATAGGGGCAGACAAGGGATCAGGCAGTATATCCGGGCAGAGTGTACCGGGACATATGAAACACCGGGATCAGGTGATGCCCGGTAATTGGACGGTATACCGGGGGCAGGGGACGGGGCGGAGGGATGGGAGGTCAGATGACGTAGTTGTCGCCCTGCGGAACGGCCATCAGATCCGCCAAGGTGATGCCGGAGAAATATTTCCGGGTCAGGTCATAGTAGCCCTCCCACACCGAGAGGGTGCGGCACTCCCCGGCCCGCTGGCAGGGGGAGGCGTCCGTTTGCAGGCAGGACACCGGGGCCAGCTCGCCCTCCGTCACCCGCAGGATCTCCCACAGGTCGTACTGCTCCGGGTCACGGTTCAGCCGGTAGCCGCCGCCGATGCCGTGGCTGCTGTCCAGCAGGCCGGCGTTTTTCAGGGCGGGCATCAGCTTCTCCACATATTTCAGGGAGATGCTCTGCCGGGCGGCTACGTCCTTGATGGGGGTATAGCCCACGCCCCGATGCTCGGCCAGATCCAGCAGGATCCGAATGGAATAACGTCCTTTGGTGGAAATCATGGTGTATGCCTCCTCATTTATTAAATCCATTATACCACTAAGATGGTAGGAAAAGCAAGCGCCGTGACAGTTGTCTTGCGAAAAATTTCGGGGCAGTTTTTCCGGAAAAAGCCCACCGGGGAGCGCAGCGGCTCTCCGGTGGGCGTTGATGATAGGAAAATTATTTGGTGTGGAAATAGAGGATGCCCAGCGTGCGGGGGCCGCAGTGACTGGAGACGGTGCAGCCGGCCCGTGTGTGCAGCACCTCGTCAAAGGGCTGGCAGCTGCGGACGGCGGCCTCCACCTGCGCCAGCTCCTCCGGGGTGAAGCCGCCGGATTCGGTGATGAAAATGCGGCGGGTGTCAATGTCATCCCGGCCCTTGAGCCGCTCCCGGATGTACTGGAGCAGGCAGCTCACATAGGAGCCACGGTACTTCTTGCCCACCATCATCTGGCCGTCCTTCACCTGAATGCAGGGGCGCAGGTTCAGCATATTGGCCCCCAGCAGGGCAACGCCCGAGCAGCGGCCGCCCTTGTGCAGGAAGTCCAGCCGCTCCACCAGAAAGCTGACGTCCAGCAGCTCCCGGCGGCGCTCCATCTCGTGGGCGATCTCCTGAGCGGTGAGCTTGCCCTCACGGGTCAGCTGCACCGCCTCCAGCACCAGCTGGCCGATGCCGGTGGAGAGGCTGCGGGAGTCCACGGGGTAGACGTTCCCCACCTCCTGAGCGGCGATGCAGGCATTCTGGTAGCAGGCGGACATATCGCCGGAGATGTGGAAATGCACCACGGCGTCGCAATCCTCCAGCTGGCGGCGGAAGAACTGGGTGTAGTCGTACACCGACACCGCCGCTGTGCTGCACATTCCGCCGCCGGAATTGACGTGGGCGTAAATTTCGTCGGGGGTGATGTCCTTGCCGTCTACCAGAGACTGGCCGTCCCGGACGATGTACAGGGGGGTGATGCGGATGTCGTATTTTTCAATAAGCTCCGGGGACAGATCACAGGTGCTGTCAGCGGATATTCTAATATTCATGATTAGTAGATGCCTTTCTGTATATTATTAAATCTCGCAAATTGGAAACAGAAATATTATATCACACGAATCCTATCATGGCAATCCCCTTTTTGCAACGAAAAATGGCGGTTTTGTTCGGTATCCTGCACAAGTGCGGCGGGGCGTTCGGGAGGATGGACAGTGGGGCGAAAAAGAAGCGGTACATGGCTTGCCATGTACCGCTGAGGGGGATAAGGGGTCAGTCCATAGTGGGGCGCTCGTCGCCCAAGAAGAACACGGCCACCGTGCCGGGGCCGCTGTGGGAGCCGATGATGGTGCCGATGTCGCACAGGCGGATCTTGCCCTTCAGGTGGGGGAAGCGCTCCTCCAGCGCCGTGATGAGCAGGGCGGCGTCCTCCGGACACCGGGAGTGGCAGACGAAGCAGCGCTGGTCGTAGTCCCGGCCGCCCTGAGCGTGCTGCTCCATGACGTTCACGGTGGTCTCCACTGCCTTCTTCTTGCCCCGGACCTTGCTGTAAGCCTTGATGGCGCCCTTATCATCCAGCCGCATGATGGGGCAGATGTTCATGATGGTGGCCACCATGGCCGCTGCGCCGGAGACACGGCCGGTGCGGCGGAACTGGGTCATGTTGGAGGAGAAGAACTGGTGGTGAACCTTGTTGCGGTTTTCCAGCACCCACCGAGCCGTCTCCTCCAGCGTGGCGCCGCTGTCCCGCAGGTCCGCCGCCGCATCCACCAGCAGGCCGTAGCCGGAGGAGGAGCACAGGGAGTCGATGACCACGAGTTTCTTATCAGGGTACTTCTCCTGCAGGAGCTTGGCCGCCGCCACGGCGTTGTGGACGGAGCCGGACTGGCCGGAGGTGAAGGCGATGTGCAGCAGATCGCCCTTTTCCAGCTGGGCCTCAAAGAAGTCCAGATAGGTGCCGACATTGATCTGGGAGGTCTGGGGCAGCTTGCCCGCCTCCAGAAAACGGTAGAACCGGGGCAGAGCTTCCGGGTCACGGCCCATGTCGTCCACGTACTCCTGCCCGTCCACCACGTAGGTATAAAACAGCACGGGAATGTCTCTGCTCTGCATATAGGAATAGGGAAGGTCCACGGTAGAGCAGCAGCTGAGAGTGAATTTACGTTCCATATGTCCTCCTCCGGTCAATACACAAGATACGCACGCAGGCGGGTATATTGCAACACACTGTCTATTATATCACATTTCGCCGCCGTGTCAACGAAAAGTCCCTGTGGTTTCCCCGTTGCAATCCGGGGCGCAGTCCGATATAATAAAGATTCAGATCATGATCCCGGAGGCGGCATATGTTCATTCTCACAGAGAAAAATCAGGCGGCGGCGGTGCAGCAGGCGCTGCGGCAGCGGCTGAAGGACACCGGCGTCACGGTGGCGCATCCCGGCGGGGAGGTGCTGGTGCTGGAGGGGGAGACCTTTCGGCTGGACGGGGAGAGTCTGCGGCTTCTGCCCGGCGTACGGGCGGTACAGCGGCTGACGGAGCCGTATCCGCTGGCGGCTCGGATGGGGCATCCGGAGGACACGGTGGTATCCGTGGGCAAGGCACGCATCGGGAGGGACTTCTGCCTCATTGCCGGACCCTGTGCCGTGGAGTCGCCGGAGCAGGTGACCTCCATCGCCCGGCAGGTGTCCGCCGCCGGGGCGCAGCTGCTGCGAGGCGGCGCCTTCAAGCCCCGGACCTCCCCCTATACCTTTGGAGGGCTGGGGGCCGAGGGGCTGGAGCTGCTGTGCCGTGCGGGCCGGGAGACGGGGATGCCGGTGGTGTCGGAGATCACCGATCCCCGGCAGCTGCCGCTGTTCCGGGAGGTGGACGTCCTGCAGGTGGGCGCACGGAATATGCAGAACTTCGAGCTGCTGCGGGAGCTGGGGCGGCAGGAGAAGCCGGTGCTGCTGAAGCGCAGCTTCGGGGCCACCGTGACGGAGCTATTGCAGGCGGCGGAATACATCCTTGCCGGCGGCAATGAGCGGGTGATCCTCTGCGAGCGGGGCATCCGCACCTTCGAGACGGACAGCCGGGCCACGCTGGATGTGGCGGGCATTGCCGCCCTGAAGGAGCAGTCCCACCTACCGGTGCTGGCCGATCCCAGCCATGCTGCCGGGAGGCGGGAGCTGGTGGCTCCGCTGGCGCTGGCGGCGGCAGCTGCCGGGGCGGACGGACTGATGATCGAGGTCCATGAGCGGCCGGAGGAGGCCCTCTCCGACGGACGGCAGGCCCTGACCTGCGGCGAATTTGCCCGGCTGGCCCGACGGGTGCAGGCACTGACGGCCCTGCTGCGGCAGGAGGAATGACAAAAGGTGAAACAGCCCTCACGGCGCTGCCGTGAGGGCTGTTTTTATGCGGAAAAGGACCCGGCGGAAAAGGCGGGTTCAAATCTACCATATCACGCCGAAGGCCGGGATGCAAGAGAAATTTTCTCCGGGAGGGAAATTTCAGAGGACTGCCCCATGCACAGGGGGCGGGAGGGGAAAAATCTTGATGATTCTGCGGGCTTGACGGCGTTTTTCTCCGGCGGTAAAATCGGTGGGTAAAAAATCAGAGGGCGGAGAAGCGCCCCGCTGTCAAAAGGAGAGGGAGCCATGAAGTATATTTTTGTCACCGGCGGTGTGGTGTCCGGGCTGGGCAAGGGCATCTGCGCCGCATCTCTGGGGCGGCTGCTGAAGCAGTGCGGCCTGCGGGTCAGGAACCAGAAGTTTGACCCATACCTCAATGTGGACCCCGGCACCATGAGCCCCTATCAGCACGGGGAGGTATTCGTCACCGACGACGGGGCGGAGACGGATCTGGATCTGGGCCACTATGAGCGGTTCGTGGACGAGGCGCTGGACGCCAACTCCTCCGTCTCCTCCGGGAAGATCTACTGGAGCGTATTGAACCGGGAGCGGCAGGGAGGCTATCTGGGCGGCACGGTGCAGATCATCCCTCACGTCACAGATGAGATCAAAAACCGTATCTATGCCATGGACGACGGACAGACGGACGTGGTCATCTCCGAAATAGGCGGCACGGTGGGCGACATCGAGAGCCAGCCCTTTCTGGAGGCCATCCGGCAGGTGGCGGCGGAGAAGGGCAAGGAGAACGTGCTGTACATCCATGTGCCGCTGATCGTGTCCATCCCCGGCAGCGGGGAGCTGAAGAGCAAGCCCACCCAGCACTCGGTGAAGGAGCTGCTGAGCATCGGCATCCAGCCGGACATTCTGGTGTGCCGCACGGACAGCCCCATCACCGGGGATATCCGGCGGAAGATCGCCCTGTTCTGCAACGTGGAGGAGGACTGCGTCATCCCCAACGTCACGGCCTCCACCCTGTATGAGGTGCCGCTGCTGCTGGAGCGGGAGGGGCTGTGCCGGGTGGCCTGCCGCAAGCTGGGGCTGCCGGTGGTGGAGCCGGATATGGCCCGGTGGCGGGCCATGGTGGAGAAGATCCACGGGGTACACCGCCATGTGACCATTGCGCTGGTGGGGAAGTACACGGGATTGCACGATGCGTATCTCAGCGTGGTGGAGTCCCTGTTCCACGCAGGCACCGCCTGCGACGCGGAGGTGACCATCCGGTGGGTGGACTCCGAGACCCTGACACCGGAGAACGTGGAGCAGATGCTGGCCGGGTGCGGCGGCGTGCTGGTCCCCGGCGGCTTCGGGGATCGGGGCATCGAGGGGATGATTTTAGCGGCTCAATATGCACGGGAGCATCAGGTGCCGTATCTGGGCATCTGCCTGGGGATGCAGATCGCTGTCATCGAGTTTGCCCGCCACGTGGTGGGCTGGGCCGATGCACACAGCGCCGAATTCACCGCCATGACGGCCCATCCCGTCATTGATCTGATGTCCGATCAGGTGGGCGTTACCGCCAAGGGCGGCACCATGCGGCTGGGCAAGTACCCCTGCCGACTGGCGGAGGGGAGTCTGGCCCGGAGGGAGTACGGCACGGAGGATATCTCCGAGCGCCACCGGCATCGGTACGAGTTCAACAACCGCTTCCGCTGCGAGATGGAGGCGGCGGGGCTGCGGCTGTCGGGCCTGTCCCCGGATGGCAGCCTGGTGGAGATCGTGGAGGAGCCTGCCCACCGCTGGTTCGTGGGGGCGCAGTTCCACCCGGAGTTCAAGAGCCGTCCCGACCGGCCGCACCCCCTGTTCCGGGGCTTTGTGCAGGCATCGCTGGAGACGGCGGAATAAGGCGTATCCGAAAAGCGGCAGGAGGGATAACCCTCCTGCCGCTTGTGACTGTCGATAAACCCTCCGGTTTTTTCGACAAAAGGCTTGCAGTCTGCTGTGCGCATAATTTGTGTGCCATAGGCGCACAAATTCCACACTGGCAGCCTGAGAAGTATTTTCTCTCACGCACATATCGCAAGAGAAAATGATTTCAATTCTTTGCCGCCTGCGGGCGGCAAACTCTGCGAGGCTTTTTGCGGGGCCAAGGGGGGTGTGCTTTGAAGCGGGAGGGGCGGCTTTTTGTGAAAAAATCCCGGCTGTGCCTTGAAAGACGGAGGGAAATTGTGGCATAATGGAAAAAACAGCATCCATCCGGCGGGAGGTCACACCATGAACAGAAAACGCATCCGACAGATGAACACGGCCCTGCTGCGGCGGCTCACCGGCCGTCCTACGGCGGAGTATTTCAGCGGCCAGCCCCTGCTGGAGCGGCTGGAGAGCGAGAACTACATCCAGCGCTTTGCGCCCCTTTACGACGGCACCCGGCTGCGCTGCGGCGACGTGCTGGAGCTGTGCCGCCCGGAGCTGGCGGAGCTTTCCGGCGGGGAGCCGGAGGGCGGGTGGCTGCGCTTTGCCTATGACTTTGCCCGGCGGCAGCTGTTCCCGGAGAAGGAGGCCCCTGCGGCCTATGACGCCGGGGCGGTGTTTTTCCTGTCGCTTTTGCAGGTGCTTTTTGCCGCCGAACGGGAGAAGCTGCCCTTTGACCCGGCATGGGATTTCGACTTTCTATCGGAGACAGAGGCGGCGGATTGCGCCTGCGGCGCCAGCTATCGACAGATGCTGCGGCAGTGGAAGCGGGAGTACGTCTATGAGATGATGCGGCTGGGGCTGGAGGTGACCCCCTACCGCACGCTGGAACATATCGCCGGGGTGCATCACATCGCATTGACCTGCGGCCGGGCGCTGCGGCGCAGCGGCACGGCGGTGGATCTGGCACTGGTATCCGGCAGCGCCGCCGGACACGACATCGGCAAGTTCGGCTGCCATCCGGGGGAGCGGGTAGCGTATCTGCACTACTACTACACGGATCTGTGGTTCCGCCGCCACCGGCTGACGGACATCGGCCATGTGGCCGCCAACCACTCGGTGTGGGATCTGGAGCCGGAGTATCTGTCGGCGGAGGCGCTGCTGCTGATCTATGCGGACTTCCGGGTGAAGCAGACCCACGACCCGGAGGGGCATGAGATCACCCACATCTCGTCGCTGGCGGAGGCCTTTGACGTGATTTTGAACAAGTTAGACGACGTGGACGGGGAGAAGCGCCGCCGCTACACCAGAGTTTATGCCCGCTTGCAGGACTTCGAGGCGTATATGATCCGCCGGGGAGTGGACGTGACCATGCAGGGGGCGGACACGCAGCCGCTGCCGGAGCAGGCGGTGGCCCTGATGGAGGATGCGGAGGTGCTGGAGTCCCTGACCATGCAGTGTGTGGCCCACAACATGGAGCTGATGGACCGGCTTACCGGGCAGCGGAGCTTTGCCTCCCTGCTGGAGCAGGCTCGTGGTGAGACCAACTGGCGGCGGCTGCGGGCCTATCTGGGGGTGTTCGAGTCCTACTCCCTGTATCTGCACATTCCCCAGAAGGTGCAGACGCTGGCCTTTCTCTATGAGCTGCTGATGCACCGTGAGGGGGATATCCGCCGTCAGGCGGCGGCCCTCATGGGGGAGATCATCGCCGGGTTCCACGCAGGCTACGCCAAGGAGCGTCCGGCGGACAGCCGTCCCGATCTGCGGACGGTGACGGATCTGGATCAGTGGAGGCTGTATCTGGAGAAGATCATCTATCCGGATCACAAGCTGATGCCCCAGCACCGGGGGTGGATCCGGTTCACCCTGAAATTCTGCGTGAAGTCCCTGCTCTCCCGCTGCCCCGGACGGGAGGAGCGGTTTCTGGCGCCGGTGCTGGCGTATCTGCGGCGGCCGGAGCAGTTGGACGATCAGGTGGCATTGCAGCTGCTGGATGCGGCGGCGGACCTGCCGCTGGAGCTGTGTACCCGGCCCCAGCTGAATGCACTGCTCCGTGCGGCGGAGGTACTGTCTGGGCGGGAGAGCCTGACGGTGCAGGCGGCGGCCATGCTGCTGCTGGATCACGTCCACACCTCCATGCCCCGGCAGAAGAGGCCCCTGAAAATTTTGCAGGAGATGGACTGCGGCAATATGTCGCTGGCCCTGCTGCGGGAGGATATCTGCGCCGGAGGCTTGACCTTGCAGGAGACGCAGGTATCGGATATTTTTCTGGATAACCTCAAGACCGCCACGCCGTGGATCATCAAGCAGGTGAACCTGCGGCTGCTGACGGACGATGCACGGAACGACCACGGCTCGGCCCTTCACATCGCCACGCATCTTTCTAACCTCATCAAGGTCAGCGATCGGGTCACGGTGCGCCACGGCGCAGGATTGGCGCTGTTGGAGATCGCTCCCCGGCTGACGGTGGATCAGCGCAATGAGGTCTCCGTGGAGCTGTGCCGGGGGCTGGAGCTGGGGCAGCAGGAGTTCACCAAGTACATTCCCGACTATCTGGGGCGGCTTGCCCTGTGGCTGCCGCCGGAGCAGCTGGACGAGTGTCTGGCGGATCTGGGGGTGACCCTCAGCGCCTCCAGCAGCCGCATCGTGGCCCCGGTGCTGGACACCGTGGGCGTCATCTATGAGGAGTACGACATCTATCACCAGAGATTTCCGGAGGAGCCAGAGGAGGCGTGCCTACGCCGCCGGGACCGGCTGCTGGGGATGCTGATGCGGGGACTGGCGGGCATCGACGGAGAGACCCGGCAGGAGGCCATGCTGGTGCTGGGACAACGGGTGTTTGGCTCGGCACAGCTCAGCAACGGCGAGAAGAGCCGGGCCTTCCCCCTGACGGCCCGAAAACTGCTGACTACCTGCCGTCAGGAGGACGGGGATGCACTGTCCTTTTACTATCGGGCCTCCATGCTGGGGAGGCTGTACCGCTTTTTGACGGCCCAGCGGCTGCGGGGCGGCTTTACCTTTGAAGCGCCACGGCCCATCGCCTTTTTCCCCGGTACCTTCGACCCATTCACCCTGTCCCACAAGGCCATTGTCCGCACCATCCGGGATCGGGGCTTCGAGGTACTGCTGGCCATCGATGAGTTCTCGTGGTCCAAGCGCACCCAGCCCTACCGCATCCGGCGGCGCATTGCCGCCATGTCGGTGGCGGACGAGTTCCATGTGCAGATATTCCCGGAGGACTTCCCGGTGAACATCGCCAACCCGGAGAACCTCCA
>JABLTN010067394.1_pt1 | contig 34639 bp, 29 predicted proteins | sample 7160141 | NCBI WGS metagenome assembly JABLTN01 (sample SAMN14651226, study PRJNA627086) | human gut metagenome | isolation source: feces | host: Homo sapiens | reverse complement strand
TCCAATCTTCATAAGCTTTTAGCTTTTGTTCATAAGTTAATTTCATATAAAAAGTGAACCTCCTAAGTTTGTCCAACTTTAGGGGTTCACTTCAATATGATACAATCTCAAATTACTTATTCTTGTGTTTGTACTTCTTCAGCAGTTTCAGCTTCTTCTGTATCAGCTACATATCTAATACAGATATGTCTGTCACTTCCAACACCTTCACTGTCTGTTCTAATATTATGCCAGTTTCCTAATGCTTTATGAATTACTTTACGTTCATCATTTGTCATTGGATCAAGTTCAGCATCAACGTGTGATCTTTGAACTTGTTTAGCTGTACGTTTAGCTAAAGAAATTAGTTTTGAATATCTATCTTCTTTATAGTTGTTTACATCAATTAGAACATCTATTCTGCTCTTAAATTCTGAATTAATAGCACTTCTAACTACTGTATTGAATGCTGCAAGCGTTTTACCCATCTTGCCAATTAATACAGCATTATTATCAGCGTTTAATCTAACAACATAGCTATCAACTTTATCTTCGATAGATACTTCAATGTCTTGATCAATGCCAACAAAGAAATTTCCTAAATAATCAAATAAGAATTCTTTAACATCTTCCATTGTGTAAGCACCAATTGTTACAGAAGAACCAATACCAAGTATTCCTTTTTTTTCTTCTTTAACAAAGTACTTTAAATCTTCTAAATCACAACCTTTTTCTGCTGCTGCACTAGCTAATGCATCTTCAACTGTTTTATCTGTATAGTAATTCATGTTTATGCCTCCTGTGATTTTTTATTGATAATCTTTTGAACCAAGAGTGTCTTAACAATTGTTACTAATGAGTTAACAGCCCAGTAAATGCTCATAGCTGTTGGCCACATTAAACCAAATACACCAATCATTGCAATCATATAAATTTGCATCATCTTTTGTTGTGAACTCATTGTTGTATCTTGTGGTTTACGATGATGCTTTTCAGCTTCTTCTTGAGCTTTCTTCTTAGCTAATAGTTGAGGTAAATATGTAGACATAAATTGGCAGCCTAACATAATTACAAACACAATTAGATAGAAGAAATTGAAATTCTTGATACCAGCAAGAGGTGTAACATCTAAGTTATTACCTAAGAATGTACCAGTCTTTAATAATGCACTTCTCTGTACTGCTTGATACATTGCGATAATTACAGGGAATTGAATAAACATAGTTAAGATAGTAGCGAATGGATTAACATTATACTTCTTATATAATGCTTGCATTTCATTAGCTTGTTTTAGCTTAGATGCTTCATCAGTTCTACCTTCATACTTACGTTGTAAGCGATCCATTTCTGGTTGTAATAATTGCATTTGTTGTGTAGCAATCTGTGACTTTAATGTAAACACTAATAAGATAGCATTAACAAGTACTGTTAAGATAATTAACGCACCAACAACACCAGTTGTAGGAATTAATTTGTTTAACATTTGTGCACATGGCCATACAAGTAAAGCATTGAACCAGTTTTCTGAACTCATTGTTTCTTTAAATGTTGTTGTTACATCAATTAATTTAATTGTTCCATCACCATTTGTTGGAACTGTACAACCTGTTGTTGTAATTACTGCAAATAGTAATAGTCCAAAAATTAACATTTTTTTCTTTGAACCTGAATTTTTCATGAAGACTCCTTTTATACATTTATAACTATTTAATTGTAGCTTTTATAAGTAGTTTTTCCAAGTTATTTTTATTTGTTTGATAGTTATTATCTCTGTATCCAAAGCGAACGATTAAGATGATGTCATATGGATATTGTTTAAAATCCACTAATTCTTGACACATCATTCGTATTTGTCTTTTATAGAGATTACGATCTACTGCATGTCCAATCTTTTTTGAAAGGGTAATTCCAATACGAGCTTCTTCTTCCTTTTTTTCTGTATAATAAAAAACGAAAGATTCATTTGCTTTCTTTTTGGAATGATGAATCATTTCTTTAAATTCTTCTGATTTTTTTACACGATTTTTTTTCTTCATAATAGTTAAAAAAGCCACCTCATCGGTGGCTTATTTCTTTAAGCAGATAATACTTTTCTGCCTTTAGCTCTACGCCTTGCTAAGACTTTACGTCCGCCGACTGTGCTCATACGAGCTCTAAATCCATGAGTCGACTTTGTTTTTCTTTTACTTGGCTGGTATGTTCTTTTCATTCACGCCACCCCTTCCATTTTGAACATTTGCTCTAATATTCTACTTTTAGCACTATAAAATGTCAAACTATGAATGGCCTATTTATCAAATTTTTTATAATTTTTTCATAAAATTTATCATTTTCTTTTTCATTATTACTTTTCAAACATAAAAAGTAATAAATATACTTATAATCTATGACAAATTTATAACTTTGTTTCACATATATAATAAGGTTATAATAGTAGGGCTGTTGGAGGATACACAGATGAGTAAAATCTTTTTAATTGCTCTTATCGCAATGATTATATTTCAAGTAATGGGAATTCGCATGCAATCAAAACGTTCTTCACATTTAACAACATTAATGGATAACATTAATAAAGAAGATACATTCTTTGAATTAGCAGAAAAGTGTGAAAAAGAAGAAAAAAATGCAGAATACCTACAAAAATGCAGAATCATTCGTTTATGGGGAGCTGCATATTATAATAAAGATGAAGATTTCAAAAATACCTTAGATAAAATTGATTTAAGTGTATTAACTGGAAAAGACGGTAATGTTTCTTTAAATGAAGATGCTTTCTTCTATTTATATTTGATTATTCCTCATTTCTTGTATACAGAAAATAGAAGTGAACAAATCAATTTATTAAATAATAAATTGAAAGATGTAAAAGCCGATGGTACATTAATTTATACTTTAGCTAAAGAAAATGTAAAGTTCTATAAAAATGAAGATGATTTAGGTAAGACTTTCTATGAAAAAGTAATTGAAGGTGACTATGCTGATTATAAATATTCCAAGCAATTAATTGGTTTATATAAAGATATCATCAGCTCAATGTTACTAGCTATATATAAGAAGGAAGAAAATACTAATAAATATAACGACACTTTACCTGTAGTACGTGAATTTACTAAATCTCCATTAGGAGATCGCTGGGTAAAAGAACTTGGTTTAGATGTTTGTGAAGAAAAATCAGTAGAAAATAAAAAAGAAGAGGAAAATAAATGAAATTAATTGCTGGACTTGGAAATCCTGGAAAAGAATACGAAAAAACTAGACACAATAGTGGCTTTATGGCTATGGATAAATTAGCGAATAAATTATCCAATGTAACCTATAGCGAAAAATGGAATGCATTATGTGCCAAAGTAAATATCAATGGCGAAAACGTATTATTAATGAAGCCATTAACTTATATGAATGAATCAGGACACGCTGTAAGTCAGGCAGTGAATTATTTCCACATTGATAAAGAAGATATTTTAATTATGCATGATGATATGGACTTACCTGTTGGTTCAGTTCGTATTAGAAGTAAAGGCAGCAGTGGTGGACAAAAAGGAATGAAGTCTATCATTGAACAATTAGGAACTAGTGATATTACACGTATTCGTATAGGTGTTGGACATAGTAATCGTGGCGAACATGATAAAGTACCTGATTGGGTATTATCTCCTGTACCAAAAGCTGAACAGGAAGAATTTGATAAAGCATTAGATTTTTCTGCTGATGCAGCTCTTGCTTGGGTAAATGAACCCATAAATGTTGTAATGTCAAAGTATAATATTAAAAAATGATTAAAGAAGAACTACTACATTACCTTGATGATAATCCTGTTGTCTTAAAATTAGACAATAATAAAGGTCCATTACCACTTATTTCTTTTATTGAAGAAGCTCTTGTAATCGCTACTTCATATAAGAAAAATCCAAGACCAATGATTATTATCAAAAATAACTTATATAACGCACAACGTCTTTATGAAAGAATTATTTCTTTCTTGTCCGAAGAAGAGTGCGCTCTTTTTGGTGCAGATGAATCTCTAAGAGTAGAAGCAATTGCATCAAGTCCAGAGATGCGTGCAAATAAAGTAGAAACACTAGCTTCTTTATTAAAAAATCCTAATCAGATTGTTGTAACTTGTCCTAGTGGTATTTTAAGACACTTACCTTCACCTGAATTATTTAAAGAAGGTTGCTTTACTTTAAAAGTTGGTAATATAGAAGATCCTGAAGAACTAAAAAGAAAATTAATTAAAATTGGTTATTATCAAACATCACATATTGATCAACCTCTTACTTTTGCAAGCCGTGGTGGTGTTATTGATATTTTTTCTATCAATCATACTCAACCAGTGCGTATTGAATTCTTTGATGATGAGATTGAAAGTATTCGTTTCTTTGATGTTGAAACACAAAAAACAATTGTACCAATAGAAGAAATAGATATAGTTCCTGCTAATGATTTATTATTCAGTGATTCAGACAGTGAAGAAATCATTAAAGGAACGAAAGAATTATTAAACAAATTAGATGATGTTATTCTCTCATCAACGATTGAAAGTGATCTTGAATTAATCAAACAAAATATATGTGATACTCGTTTATATCCATATACTACTTTTTTAAGTAAAAACTATGGTATATGGGATTATATGAATCATCCTCTTATGATTTATTCTGATGAAGAAGTCATAGAAGAAAATATAAAACATATCATTACTGAAACTACTTCTTACATTCAAGAAATGGTTCAAGAAAAGAAATTACTACCTAAATTTACAGTATTCCATGATTATCATCATATTGGTGATAAATGTCCTAAGATTATTGAAGATCCTATTCATAATGAACTTGTAAATATTGAAGAAGTACATCTTCCTAATGAACCACTTAATATAAAAATAAGATTACTAAAAGATTATAAAAAAGTAGTCATTGCGTTAAATGAAAAAGAATTAGATAGAATTAAACACGCTTTTAATGAAGAAAAAATTGAATATCATACATTGACTGATGAAGAATCTATAACTGATGGTTTTAATATTTGTATTGAGTCTTTTACACAAGGTTTTATTTATCAAGATTTAGCTGTTATCAGTGAAAGCGAATTATTTGAAATTCATCGTCATTCCGGTAGATATGAGAATAAATTTAAAAATGCTGAAGTAATTCATAATTATGATGAATTACAAAAAGGGGATTACGTTGTTCATGCTCAACATGGCGTTGGGCAATACTTAGGTATTGAAACCCGGGAAATACAGGGAGCTATTCGTGATTTCTTACGTATAATTTATCGTGGAAATGCGGAATTATTAGTACCTTTAGAACAGTTTAGATTAGTTAGAAAGTTTGTCTCTAGAGAAGGGGTTGTTCCTAAATTAAATAAGTTAGGCAGTGATGAATGGGAAAAGACAAAGAAACGTTTAGAAGAAAATGTTAATAATATCGCTGAAAGACTTGTTAATTTATATTCTCAACGTGAAGAACATATTGGTCATGCCTATCAAAAAGATAGCGAACTGCAAAAAGAATTCGAAGATGAATTTGAATATAATCTAACAATTGACCAAGCTAAAGCCGTCAATGATGTAAAAAAAGATATGGAAAGTGATAAACCAATGGACCGTCTTGTTTGTGGTGACGTTGGTTTTGGTAAAACAGAAATTGCTATTCGTGCTGCTTTTAAAGCTGCAAGTGAAAATAAACAGGTAGCCGTACTTTGTCCAACGACAATTCTAGCGGAACAACATTTCCATACTTTTGAAAAAAGATTTAAAAACTATCCTTTTACAATACGTGTATTAGATCGTTTTGTTACGGCAGAAAATGTTAAAAAAACACTAAAAGAATTAAAAGAAGGTAAAGTTGATATCCTTGTTGGTACACATCGATTATTAAGTAAAGATGTTATCTTTAAAGATTTAGGATTACTAGTCATAGATGAGGAACAACGTTTTGGCGTTGAACATAAAGAGAGAATAAAAGAAATGAAGGTAGGTATAGATGTACTAACATTAAGCGCTACACCTATTCCACGTACTTTACAGATGTCTTTGATTGGTATTCGTCAATTATCGCAACTCGAAACACCACCTGATAATCGATACAATGTACAGACTTATGTTGTTGAGAAAAATAGAAGCCTAGTTGTTGATGCGATTGAAAAAGAATTATCACGTGATGGACAGGTATTCTATCTATATAACAATATTGAAAGAATATATAATGTCGCACGTACTTTACAATCTGAAATAAAAGACGCAAAAATTGGGATTGTCCATGGCAAAATGAATCGTGATGATATTGAAGATGTCATGATGCGTTTTACAAATAAAGAACTGAATATTCTTGTATGCACAACAATTATTGAAAATGGTATTGATATCCCTAATGCAAATACAATTTTAATTGATAACGCTCAGGACTTTGGTCTTGCACAAATATACCAAATAAAGGGAAGAGTAGGTAGAAGTAACCGTGTAGCTTATGCATATCTTCTTGTTCCACCAAGAAAACAATTAAGTGAAACAGCCGCAAAGAGACTACAGGCTGTAAAAGAATTTGCTAAACTAGGCAGTGGCTATAAGATTGCCTTAAGAGATTTAACTATTCGTGGTGCTGGTGATATTCTTGGACCTAATCAATCTGGATTTATTGATACTGTAGGCATTGATATGTATATGGAAATGCTGGAAGAAGCTATCAATAAGAAGAAAGGTATTCAAAAGGAAGAAAAACAAATCATCAAACACGCTAATATCAATAGCACAAGTTATATTCCACAAAAATTCGCTCCTGATGATTTTGATAAATTATCTATGTATCAGGAAATTGATAGAATCACTTCTGAAGAAGACTTATCTACATATGAAGAAAAAGTAAAAGATGAATATGGTAGACTTCCTGTTGAAGTAGACACTTTATTTACAAAGAGAAAGCTAGATATCTTATTAAATGATGATGACGTAGACAGTTATAAAGAAATTAACAATACCTATGAAATCACTTTCTCGAAAGAATTCAGTGATCATGTTGATGGTGTAAAACTATTTGAAATCTTTTCTAAAATTTCAAAAGATATTAATTTAAGGTATAAAAATCAAAAAATTACTGCTACTATTCCTAAAGTGAAAAATGGTTTAGATTTAGTAATTGATGTAATAAAAAGAAGTAAAGAGGCTAAAAAATGAGAATTGATAAATTTTTAAAAGTTTCCCATATTCTGAAAAGAAGAACGATATCAAAAGAACTTGCCTTGAATGAACGTATAGAAATTAATGGCCGTGTAGCTAAACCATCTACTGATGTAAAAGTAGGCGATGAAGTCACAATTACATTTGGTAATAGACAAATGACCATTCGCGTCCTTTCGGTTGAAGAAATAAAAAGAAAAAAAGATGCTGTATCCATGTATGAAGTAATAAATGAAGATACGGTTTCTTGATTATGATAAGCAAAAATGATTTAATGTGAATATGACAGACGTAAAGAAAAAGAAGAAAAAAAACAAAAGAAAACTAACACCAATTTCAAAACTATTATGTTTAATTGTTATTGGTATTAGTAGTTATGGAATTTGGATTGGTGTTAATGAGATTTTAATTTACCAAAATTTAAAAGAAGAATTAAAAGAAGCTAACACTCGTTATCAGGAAGTAAAAGACGAAAATTCGTACTATACAAGTGAAAAAGAAAAGCTTCAGGATCCTGATTACATTCAAAGTTATGCACGTGGCAACTATATGCTCTCTAAAGATGGAGAACAGATTTTTTACCTACCTGAAAAAGATAACTAAATATTAATAAATACTTTCTAAATTTAATATTTATGCGTGCTATATTTTTATAAAGGAGGGATTAACTATGAAATATTGTCCTAACTGTGGTCAAGCTTGTAGTGACGCTGATCGTTATTGTACAAATTGTGGAGAACCTTTATCCATTAAAAATACTTACGCTACTAGACCAATTATTGATGCTGGTAATGTAAAGAAAAGATCTATTGTAGTATGTGTTATTTTATCCTTTATAACTTGTGGATTTTATTTTATTTACTGGCAATTAAAGTTAAATACAGAAATCAACTATTTATCTGGTGAAGAACATGCTGCTTCTTCTGGTGTAGTATTCTTGTTATCACTATTTACCTGTGGATTATATTCCATTTACTGGGCATATAAAATGGGTGAAAGAAGTGATGTAATTCATGGATCAAATAGAAGTTACCACATTTTATTCCTCATTTTGCAGATATGTGGATTACCTCTTATCTCAGCAATACTCATGCAAGACACAATTAACAACGTTTTATAATCGGGTAGGTAACTGAGGATGTTATTCGTCCTCAGTTTTCTTTTCCCTCCCACACCACCGGAGAAGCCGTTCGGCGTCCGGCGGTTCAAAAAATCAACACTTGTTGTTCATTTACTGTGTGCACTTTGCAATAATAGTTATATGCACTGAATAATCCAATTTTATCTAGAAGTTCATTTGTTATCCATCTTCCTAGATATTTACCCATTGCATATATTCCTTTTCTGGTATTTTCATACCTCCAACACCAATATTTCTTCATACCCAGTCTCCATAAGTGATTTGCTCTGTTTCTTACTGTTTTCCAATCTTTCCAATAACACATACGAATATGTATTCTGATGTTGGAGTCAATTTTCTTCATCCAGCTGCTCATCGTTGCTATGCGGTAATAGTTTATCCATCCACGTAGTACTTCTTTTATTTTCGAACATCTGTATGACGTTGACACTCCCCAGTTTCTTTTCAAAAATGGTTTCAGCTTGTATTGGAGTTTCTTTATTGACTTGATATGTGGCTTGGGTCTCCACTTGTTTTCCTTGTAGTAGAAACCAAAACCTAAGTATTTAATACCATCCGGTTTGCTGACTTTCGTTTTCGTCGCATTAACCTGTACTCTTAAATGTTTCTCCAGCCATTTTGTAACAGAATTCATCACTCTATTCGCTGCTACTTCGCTTTTCACACATATAATGCAGTCATCTGCGTATCTTGTGAAATGTAATCCTCTGCTTTCGAGTTCTTTATCGAATTCATTCAGATAGATATTTGCTAACAGTGGACTTATAGGGGAGCCTTGCGCTGTGCCGAGTTTTGTTGGTTCAAATGTTCCTTCAATCAGCACTCCTCCCTGCAGAAATTTTCTTATGAGTGATTCAGTATCAGGGTCTTTAATTACTTTGTGTACCAATATCATTAAAATATCTTGATTTACATTGTCAAAGAATTTTGACAAATCTAAATCTACTATCCAGTCATATCCGTCATTCATATACTCTAATGCTTTTAGTACTGCCTGTTCCGCCCTTCTTCCCGGCCTAAATCCATAACTGCTGTTTGAAAATTCCTCTTCAAATATTGGTGTTAGTATCTGGGTTACTGCCTGTTCTATCCATCTGTCTTTTACTGCTGGGATTCCCAGGTTTCTTTTACTGCCGTCATCCTTTGGTATCTGCACTCTTTTGACCGGCAACGGTTTATACCTTCTTTTCCGTATCATTTCACAAATTTCTTCTTTGTGTTCTGCTACGTATTCCGGTAGTTTGTTTGTTGGCATATGGTCTATTCCTGCAGCTCCTTTGTTTGACATTACTGCATGCATTGCTTCTGCTAGATTTTCATCTGACAGAATCTTCTCTAGTAATTCCATACTTGTGTTTGCTTTCTCCTTTCCGTCGCTTGGTAGTTCCCAATCTTCACAACCTTGAAGGTCGAACACAGATTGTTCTGAGAAACTACTTTACATTCATGATTCTTGAAGCAGATTCTTTGTTCAGCCCTTCGCTCCATCTCCATTACGAGATTTCTTTGCTACTACGGCTTCTGCTGACTTCTCATCGTTCGTTGTTACTACAAGTTTCACTGCGTAGCGTTCTCTACCTCGTCTTCTTGTCGATGAGACCTCCCCGAAGAAGGTGTGATAACTTTCCTCTCGTGTAGCCTCCAAATTTACTGTTTCGTCATGTTCGGTGACTTGGATTTCTCTTTGTTATGAAAGGTCATCCAGACTGACAGCCTTATATTTGGTTTCTGTTCGTAGGCCCAAGATTTTGCCCGGTAATTGCATTTATTACCATTCAACTTCCTTCAATAAATACCTCACGATATTCATCTTGCCTTCGGCTAGCGCTTTGTTTCATGTCACCATATACGCGCAATGGACTTTCACCATTTAGCTATCACCCATGTCGGGTGTACATAAAACTGACGGTTTTCCACAAGAAAATCGTCTTTTTTTATATTTTATTTATATTTTCTGTATTTTACACACAGATTATCCACACCTTATACACAAACAAAAGTTTTCAGTTTTCCACATATGTTAATTATTGTGGAAAGTAAAAATAATGACTTAATCATGCAGTTTTTTAATGTGTATAACTATATGTTTTAAAAATACTATTTTTGAATTACCCACAAAATACACACTTTTCCACACTGTTAATTACTATCCCACATTTTATAAACAATTTAATTTTGTGGAAAATTGTGGATAAGTGGAAGAACTATGTTTTATAGGCGAATATTCATTAATCTGTTTATTGTGGATAATTTTTTTAACCACAATTTTGTTGTGGATTATTATATTTTTTGTGCTTAGAATAGTAATGCTTAGAAAGTTTTAGGTGTTTTAAATGAGTATAAAAAAAGAGCAATACTACCTTAGTATTTGGCAAAAAGTTATAGATTCTTTAAGGGCGAGCGGAAATGTTTCGCCAGAAGTATTACAAAGTTTTTTTTCCACAAGTTATATTGAAAGTATTAATCAAACAAATAATAGCTGTAAAGTTATTATTGTTGCAGATAATATCATCAATAAATCTATTGTCAGTCAATCAGATGAACTTATTTCTTCATGCTTAATCGAAATATTAGACTTGGATTGTCCTGTTTCAATCGATATTATTCTTGAATCAGAAATTGATACAAAACCTAAACAAACCTTATCTGATGACGTCGTCAATTTATTTAACAGCTCTGAATTTGCAAGTATGCCTATTCAGCCAGATCGTACATTTGATAACTTTGTCGTTGGTGATTGTAATAAAGAAAGCCAGGCTGCTGCTTTAGCTTGTGCTTTAAATCCTGGACGTTATTTTAACCCTTTATTTATCTATGGTAATAGTGGCCTAGGTAAAACACATTTACTAATGTCTATTGGTAACTATGTTAAACAAAATTACCCTGATCGTAAGGTATATTATATCGAATCATTAAAGTTTGTAGATAAAGTTGTAAAAGCCATACAAAACAATAAAATTGATGAATTCAAACAGTTTATGTGCAGTATGGATGTGCTGTTAGTTGATGATATTCAATTCTTAGCAGGAAAAGAAAAATCCCATGAAGTCTTCTTCTCTATTTACAATGAACTAGTCAATAACCGTAAACAAATATGTATCGCATCTGATAGATTACCACGTGAAATTAGAGGTCTTGAAGAAAGATTAATCAGCCGTTTCAATCAAGGTTTAAGTGTAGGTATCGATTCTCCTGAATTTGAAACATCACTTGCTATTTTACGTATGAAAATTAAAAATAGTGGAAATGATATTGAAGAAGTTGATGAAAGAGGTTTATCTTATATCGCTTCTAACTTCTCAGGTAATATTAGAGATCTTGAAGGAGCGTGGAATAGAGTACTATTCTATGCCATTATGTTTCAAAAAGATAAGAACTGTATCAAGTTTGAAACTGTTGTTAACGCATTAAAAAATCAAGCTGTAGTAAGTGATAAAGATGGTTTATCACCTAAGAAAATCATCAAATGCGTAGCAGATTATTATGGCTTAACTAAACAACAAATTACCGGTAAAACCCGTACAAAGAATATCGCAAACGCTCGACATATTTCTATTTACCTATGTCGTAAAATGTTAAATCTTCCATATATCAAAATTGGTGATGAATTTGGAGGAAGAGATCATAGCACAATTATCAGTGCCTGCACTAAAGTAGAAAAACAAATGAAGAAAGAACCTGCTTTTTCTGCAGCAGTTACTGAATTAGAGAAAATGTTAAACTCATAGTTATAAACAAGTTATTAACAAATTAAACACATAGAAAAAGTGTTAAAATAGTGCTTGTATAAGCTGTATATTACAGTTTTCCACATTTTCCACAGTCTTAATAGTAATAAAACAAATATTTAACATATATAAAAGGAGCTTAAAATGAATTTCAAAATTTCTAAAACCAAATTCTACAATGCATTACAAATCGTATCTCGTGCTATTTCTCCTAATTCACCTGTTCCATCATTATGTGGTGTCTTAATTGAAGCTGGTAATGACGGAATTACATTAACAGGTAGTGATGGTGATATTTCAATTCGTATGCATTTATCAAATACAATCGATGAAAATCTAAATTTATCTGTACTAGAAGAAGGCAGTGTAGTTATCGATTCAAGATATATTACTGCTATCGCATCTAAAATGAATTCTAATGATATTCAAGTTGAAATTATCGATGGTACTTTGACTAGATTTTCTTCTTTGAAAACAGAATATAAAATTAATGGTTATAGAGCATCGGATTATCCTTCAATTGATTTCAATACACCTGCAACAAACTTCACAATTAAATCTTCAGATTTAACAGAAATTATTGAAAGCACTGCATTTGCAACAAGCGTAAAAGAAACTAGACCTGTTTTAACTGGTGTAAATTTCCAAAGTAATGGAACAGAAATAGTCGCTACTGCTACAGACTCATATAGACTTGCTAAAAAGACATATCCATTAACAGCTGAAGCATTTAATGTCACAATTCCTGCTAAGAGCTTAAATGAAGCTAAATCAATCTTCAATAGTGAAAATGATGATATTCAAATCTCATTAGACACAAAGAAAGTTCAATTCAGCAATGATTCTATCTTAATGCAATCTAGACTATTAGAAGGTGGTTTCCCTGAAACAGAAAGACTTATTCCAAAAGAATTTGCATATAAGTTAGTTATTAATAGACAAGATCTAATTAGTGCTATTGATAGAAATATGTTTATTAAAAATGAAAAAATGACATTAAATAGATTACAAATTAATAACAAAGATGATATCAGTTTAACAAACAAATCACAGGAAATTGGTGAATCTATTGAAACAATGAACGCTATCAGCTATGAAGGTGAACCAATAGATATTAGCTTTGCTGGTAACTATGTTATGGACGCAGCTAAAGCACTTGATACGGTAAATATTAAAATTCAATTTACTGGTTCAATGAAGCCATTTGTATTAACAAATGACAGTGAAGATAGCAGTGTTTTACAACTAGTTTTACCAGTAAAAACTTATAACTAAAATAATGTAAAAGAGGAAAAATTTAAACCTCTTTTTTTATGCTTTTTCCGCATGGTAAAGCCATTTTTTGAATGATTAATAGGCCATTTTATGGTATAATATTTAAGGTTTTGTAAGGAAGGAAAAACTATTTATGGTTGCTATAAAAACAGAGTATATTAAGCTTTCACAATTCATGAAATTTGCAGGTATTGTTAATACTGGTGGTGAAGCAAAAATTCTATTAAGTGAAGCTGATATTACCGTAAATGGAGAAGCTGAAAATAGACCTGGAAGAAAATTGTATCCAAATGATGTTGTCATAATTGATGGAAGAAAGTACGTTATTGAATGATTGTAAAAAAACTTCAATTAATAAACTTTCGTAATTATGAAAAAGAAGAAATATCATTTGATCCTGGAATAAATGTCATTACTGGTGATAATGCTCAGGGCAAGACAAATTTATTAGAAAGTTTGATTTATCTTTCTTTAACAAGATCATATCGTATTCATGAAGATAAAGAATTAATTATGCACGGTAAAGAATATGCAAGAATTAGTTGTATTTATGAAGATGATAGAGAAAAGAGAATAGAAGCAATTATTAGCTCAAATGGTAAAAATTTATTGGTGAATAAAGTACCAATGAAAAAATCAAGTGAGTTTATTGGGTTGTTAAATACTGTTCTATTTTCTCCAGATGATTTAAGTATCTTTAAAGATTCACCTCGTACAAGAAGAAGACTAGTAGATCAAGAAATTACTAAAGTATCTTCTAAGTACTTAGGTGCGTTAACGAGATATCAAAATCTATTAAAAAATAGAAATTCTATATTAAAAGAATTTCATCCAGATGAGAATTATTTGAATATCATTGATAATCAAATAATTCAGGAAGAATTAATTATTATCAATGAGAGAAATGATTTTATTAATCACATAAATCGTAATATGGTTCAAATATATCAAACACTTTCTAACGATGATAATGTAGTTCAAATTTCTTATTTATCTTGTGCAGATGTAAATGACTTAGAGAATAACTTGAAAGCTATGTATGAGATCTCTAGAAAGAAAGATTTAGAATCTCACGTTACAACAACAGGAATACATAGAGAAGATATTCTATTCTGTATGAATGATAAAAATCTTATTTATACAGCTAGTCAAGGACAAAAGAGAATGACAATGTTGGCCTTTAAAATATCTTTACTTTCTTACATAGAAGAAAAGATACATAAAAAGCCAATATTACTTTTAGACGATGTATTAAGTGAATTAGATCAAATAAGACAACAAAAACTGATAGAGATGGTTCAGGGACCATACCAATGTTTAATTACTTCTACAGATATTCCTGTAGCGTTAAGAAACATTGTAGGAAATGAATATATTGTGAAACAAGGAAAGATTTTAAAGAAAGGCAGGACTTGTAATGAGTGATGAAACAAAAGATATCTCAATAGAAGAAGGAGATTTTGAAACTAAGGTAACTCATTCTTACGGAGATGAAGATATTCAAGTATTAGATGGACTTGAAGCTGTAAGAAAAAGACCTGGTATGTATATAGCTTCTACAAGTTCTAAAGGTTTACACCATTTAGTTTGGGAAATTGTAGATAACGGTATCGATGAAGCTATGGCAGGATATGCTTCTACAATTACTGTTACTGTAGATAAAGATAACGTTATATCTGTAGAGGATGACGGTCGTGGTATGCCTACAGGTATGAATGAAAAAACTGGTAAATCTACTATTGAAACTATTTTTACGGTATTACATGCTGGTGGTAAATTTGGTGGTGGTGCGTATAAAGTATCTGGTGGATTACATGGTGTAGGTGCTTCTGTAGTTAACGCATTAAGTGAATGGTTAGAAGTGCAGGTATTCCATGAAGGAAAGGTATATTGTGTACGCTTTAAAAATGGCGGTCATACAGTTGAACCATTAAAAGTATGTGGTGAATGTGATCCAAGCAAACATGGTTCATTAGTTAAATTTAAAGCTGATCCAACAATCTTCAAAGAAACAACAGTATATGACTATGAAGTATTAAGAGATAGATTGAGACAGCTAGCTTTCTTAAATAAAGGCATTCGTATTGTTTTTAATGATGAAAGACAAGAGGAAGAAGATAAAAAGAGTCATACATTCTATTTTGAAGGTGGTTTAAAACAATATATTGAATATTTAAATAAGAATAGAACAGTTATTCATCCAGATATCATTTATTGTGAAGGCCATGAAGATGGTATTGAATGTGAAATAGCTGTTCAATATAACGATGGATATAATCCAAATGTTTATACATTCTGTAACAATATCAACACTGGTGAAGGTGGAACACATGAAGAAGGTTTCCGTCTAGCTTTAAACCGTGTTATCAATAAATATGCAAGAGAAAATGGTTTCTTGAAGGAAAAAGATGACAATTTAACATCAGACGACTGTAGAGAAGGTATTACAGCTGTTATCAGTGTTAAGCATCCTGATCCTCAATATGAAGGACAGACTAAAACAAAACTTGGTAATACAGAAGTAAGAAAGATTGTTTCTGATATTTTTGGAACACAATTAGAAAGATTTTTATTAGAAAATCCTGATGAAGCTAAAATTATTATTGAAAAAGCAAGTCTAGCATCACAAGCACGTATGGCTGCGAAAAAAGCTAGAGAACTAACAAGAAGAAAGAATGTATTAGAAATTAGTTCATTACCTGGAAAACTTGCAGATTGCTCAAGTAAAGACGCTACTATTTCTGAAATTTATATCGTCGAAGGAGATTCTGCCGGTGGTAGTGCAAAACAAGGACGTGATTCTCATTATCAGGCTATTCTACCTTTAAGAGGTAAGATTCTAAACGTAGAAAAAGCTAGACAACATAAAATATATGAAAATGCGGAAATCAGATCAATGATTACAGCTTTTGGTTGTGGTGTTATGGATGAAGTAGATACATCTAAACTTCGTTATCATAAAATTGTAATTATGACCTATGCCGACGTCGATGTAGCGCATATTCGTACATTACTATTAACTTTCTTCTATCGTTATTTAAAACCAATTATTGAAGAAGGCTATGTATATATTGCTCAACCACCTTTATATAAGGTACAAAAAGGTAATGCGGTAAGATATGCATATACAGATAGACAACTTGAAGAAATAAAATCACAAATGGGTGACAAGCTAAGTATTCAACGTTATAAAGGTTTAGGTGAAATGAACCCTGAACAATTATGGGAAACAACAATGGATCCGAAGAATAGAACACTCATTCGTGTAAATGTTGATGATGCTGAAGCAGCCGATCAAGCATTCAGTATGTTAATGGGTGAAGAAGTTGAACCAAGAAGAAACTTTATTATTGAAAATGCCCACTTTGTAGAAAATCTTGATATTTAAGGAGGTCAAATAGAATGGCACAAGATGAATTTATGGAATTTGATGAAAAAGAATTTGACCCGGGAAATATTACAGAAACAGAATTAACTAAAGAAATAAAAAGAGACTTTCTAGATTATTCAATGTCCGTTATTGTAGCTCGTGCTTTACCGGATGTAAGAGATGGTTTAAAACCAGTTCAAAGAAGAATTCTATATGCAATGAATGAAATGAACAACGGTCCTGATAAACCATACCGTAAATGTGCTCGTATTGTTGGTGATACCATGGGTAAATATCACCCTCATGGTGACAGTTCTATTTATGGTGCATTAGTATACATGGCTCAACCTTGGAATATGAGAAGTGTTCTTGTTGATGGTCATGGTAACTTTGGTTCTATGGATGGTGATGGAGCTGCGGCTATGCGTTATACCGAAGCTCGTATGTCTAAGATTGCTGTAGAAATGCTTAGAGACTTAGATAAAGAAACAGTAGATATGGTAGACAACTATGATGGTGAAGAAAAAGAACCATCAGTTCTTCCTTCTCGTTTTCCAAATCTAGTTGTAAATGGTTCAAGTGGTATTGCCGTAGGTATGGCAACAAACGTTGCTCCACATAACTTAGGTGAAACAATTGATGCAATTAAAGCATTAATGGATAACCCAGAGATGACAGTTATCGATTTAATGGAATATATGAAAGGTCCTGACTTTCCTACAGGAGCATATATTTTAGGTAGATCTGGTATTAAATCATCTTTTGAAACAGGTAGAGGCTCTGTTATTATGAGAGCTAAAACAACTGTAGATGAACTTCCAAATGGTAAACCAAGAATTATCGTTACAGAATTACCATATATGGTGAATAAAGCAGTTCTAGTAAAAAGAATCGCTGATTTAGCTAGAGAAAAAACAATTGATGGTATTACAGATTTACGTGATGAATCTAATATGAGTGGTATTCGTATTGTTATGGAATTACGTAAAGATGTTCAACCTGAAGTTATTTTGAATCAATTGTATAGAATGACACCATTACAATCTAACTTTGCTGTAAATAATGTCGTTTTATTTGATGGTGCACCAAAGCTTGTTGGTATGAAGGATTTACTAAATGGTTATATTCATTTCCAACATGAAGTTATTACACGTCGTACACAATTTGATTTAAAGAAAGCTGAAGCTCGTGCGCATATCTTAGAGGGATTAAGAATTGCTGTAGATAATTTAGATGATATTATTCATACAATTCGTAATTCAAAAGATGCTAATGAAGCAATGCCAAGATTAATGGATGGTTTTGGCTTAGATGAAATTCAAGCTAAAGCAATTCTAGATATGCAGTTTAGAAGACTAACTGGCTTAGAAAGAGAAAGAATTGAAAATGAATATCAGGATTTATTAATTAAAATTGCTGATTTAAAAGATATTCTTGCTCATGATGAAAGAATTCGTCAAATATTAAAAGATGAATTAACAGAAGTTAAAGCTAAATATGATACACCTAGAAGAAGTGAAATCATTGAAGCAGATGCATCTATGGAAGATGAAGATTTAATACCTGTACAAGATATCATGATCACTTTATCAAGTAATGGATATATCAAGAGAATTACAAGTGATACATACCGTGTTCAAAATAGAGGTGGTAAAGGTATCAAGGGTATGGAACTTAATAAAGATGATGTGATTGATCAGTTTGTAAGTCTTTCAACTCATGACAATTTATTAATCTTTACAAATCTTGGTAGAGTATATAGAATCCGTGGTTTCAATGTACCTGAATACAGTAGAACTTCAAAAGGATTACCTATCGTTAACTTATTACCAATGGATAAAGAAGAAAAAGTTAAAGCTCTTGTACCATATGGTAGAGAAGATGAAGCTCAATTCTTATTCTTTGTAACTAGAAAAGGTCTTGTAAAGAGAACTACTGTTGAAGAATTCTCTAATATCAATAAAAACGGTAAGATTGCCTTGAAGCTAAATGAAGATGATGAACTTGCCTTTGTTAAAGGAACTAAGGGTAATGAAGATATTCTTATTGCTATATCAAATGGTAAAGTAGTTCGTTTCAAAGAAGATACATTAAGACCATTAAGCCGTACTGCAATTGGTGTTAAGGGTGCAAATATTGACGGTGGTGAAGTTATTGGAATGGCTACAAGTGAAGAGGGTAATAAAGTATTAACTGTAACAGAAAATGGTTATGGTAAGTTATCTGAACTTGAAGAATTCCGTGCAACAAATCGTGGTGCAAAAGGTGTTAAAGCTTTAACAGTAAACGAAAAAACAGGTAATCTTGTTTGCTTGAAAGCTGTACAAGGTAATGAAGACTGTATGATTATTACTAATGATGGTATAGTTATCCGTATTTCATTGACACAGGTATCTGTATATAGTCGTGGTGCTCAAGGGGTAAGACTCATCAATGTAGGTGATGATAAGATGGTTTCTAGTGTAGCAATTGTTTCTCCAGAAGAATCAGAAGAAACAAGTGATACTGAAGAAACTACAGAAGCAACAACTGCTGAAACAACCGAAGAAACAAAAGAATAAAAATGAAAAGAGAGTAATGAAGTTAGTCTTAATGGGATAGATTACTTCAAAACTCTCTTTTTATATTTTTTAATTCATAAATGCGAATGTAACTGATGTATTATATGTCTTTCGACTATACCATGAACTAGAAGGTGAATCATTTATTGTGAAACCTAATGTTTTTAAAGTTTCAAGATTTGTAAGGCTTATCGCATTTGTTTCTATAACACCATTTATATCAATTTTTACTTTTCCATTAGGATATGAAGTAGTAGCTTCAAATGATTGAGTACCTTCTAATGAATATAAATCACTATTGCCTGAAGAATATTCATATTCAAGGAGTTCATCACATTGGCGCCAATAATTACCTGAACTGATTTTAATTCTAGCTTTTAAATATGCTTGGAAATCACTTCTTCCACCAACTAAATTAATCATTCCTTCTACTATTGATTCATAGCTAATTGTATTAACTTTATTAAATAGAATAACATCTTGAATATCCATATCTTTAATTGTTTCAGAATATCTAGAAACTTCATTTCCTTTTTCATCTAGAATGATAGCTGTATATTTATTTCCTTCTGTTTTGTAACGAACTGAATAATCAGCAGGATTATAAGTGGTTTGAATGGAACAAGATATCAATTTTATAGTAATCCAACTTTCTGGATAAGATATGATTTCTTCAGCTTGAATAGGAGTAATTGTAAACATGAATAGAAATATAAAATACGATAGTAAAATATTAATTATTTTATGTAGTTTATTCATATAAAATTTCCTTTCTTTGTATTGTATTTGACTCTAAATAGATGATGATTTCCATTTAGAGTAAGATATATACAAAATCATTATTCTTTTCATATACTTGTCCTCACTTAAAATATATCAAAAAAAGAGAAGTAGTTTAGTATTACTTCTCTCATCAATATTATTTATCTTTTTTATAGTCATCCAAGAAATTATGCCATCTATCATCTGTTTTATAAGCAATGACATTATGAAGATTTATATTTTCTACACTTTTAAATATATTTTTTTCTATTACAGGATTTGTTTTCTTTAACTGTTCGATAAGTTTTTTTGTTTCCATGCGTTTTGAGTTAGATGTACCATCCTCTCTGCATGAAGAACATGTATCTGTAAAATGACAAGCGCATTGAATGAAATGAAGATTATTATAATCACGCCAGTTCATAATATCTTTTTCTCTAATTAGATACATTGGTCGTATGAGTTCCATACCTTCAAAGTTTTTACTTTTTAATTTAGGCATCATCGTTTGAATTTGACCAGCATACATCATTCCCATAAGAATTGTTTCGATTACATCATCATAATGATGACCTAAAGCAATCTTATTACAACCAAGTTCTTTTGCTTTGTTGTATAAATGTCCTCTTCTCATTCTTGCACATATAGAGCATGGTGACTTATCCAAACAATATACAACATCAAATATTCTAGATTCAAATATTGTAATAGGTACGCCTAATACTCTTGCGTTATATTCAATTACTTTTCGATTTAATTCACTGTATCCTGGATCCATTACTAAAAAGACAACATCAAATTTAACTTTTGTAAATTTATGCACTTCTTGGAATAGTTTAGCCATCAACATTGAATCTTTACCACCAGAAATACAAACAGCTATTTTATCTCCTTCTTCTATTAATTGATATTTATCTAAAGCTCTAAGAAAAGGGGATAGTAATTCTTTGTGATATGTTTTGATAATACTTCTTTCTGCTTTATATTGAATTGAATCATCAAATACAAGCATAGATTTTTCTAAGTATCCTGCATATCCATTGATTAAGTCTATTGCATCATAACCAAGTTGTTGTAATTCATATACAAGAGAGATACTCTTTCTTCCATTCATGCAATATAAAACATAAGATTTATTTTTATCTAATGTATGATTTATAGCTTGTTCCAATATATCTTGCATGCATATAGAATTAGGTATTGCTCCATATTCATGAGAAGTTATGTCTCTTGTATCTACTAATGTATATAAAGATGGATGTATATCAGATAATTCATCAATTGTTATTCCATCAGGGTATTTTTCTTTTAACATCTTTTTCTCCAATTTATTTCATTAACATATCCATTTTAAGAGGAAAATAGAGTATTTGGGAATATTTAATTGAGGGAATAATTAGGTATAGATATAATTTAGCCAGTTTAATGTGTACAAGCATGGTTGCTTATTCTGGTGGAGATGAAGGCGGAAAATTTAAAGCTGGAACTTATACTGGAGAAGCTGATGGTTTCGGAGGAAAAGTCACAGTTACAATTACAACAGATGCAAAATCAGTTACTGAGGTAAAACGTGAAGGACTAGAAGAAACAGAAGCAATCGGTGGTGTTGCTTTAGAAGAATTAGCAGAACAAATCAAAACAGCAGGTAGTGCTGAAATTGATGGTGTATCAGGAGCTACTGTAACTTCTACTGCTGTTAAAGATGTTGCAGCTAAAGGGTTTGAAAGTGCTAATAAATAAACTGATAATTTAAATTTGATGAAAAAAGTTTCAGATTCTAATATATGGGCTGGCATTTTTTCTATACACGTGTATCACTATATATTTATGAGTGTTAGTATATTTTTTTCTTTCTTTATGCGGAAATTAAGTTACTGTTTCTTTGTCTGTTATCAATTGTGAATGAAAAAAAATAAGAATATAATTTGCTCATAGTTACAAACTATAGGGAGGAAAGTAATGAAAAAGATTAGTAAACTAATTTTATCTGTTTTCATGTGTGCAAGTATGGTTGCTTGTTCATCAGGTAATGGTGGAGAAACAGGCAAATATACTGCTGGTACTTACATTGAGGAAGCAGATGGTTTCGGAGGAAAAGTCACAGTTACAATCACAACAGATGCTAAATCTATTACAGATGTTAAATGTGAAGGACCAGATGAAACTGAAACAATTGGAGGAGCAGCTTTAGAAGAATTAGCTGAACAAATTAAAACTGCTCAAAGTGCAGAAATTGATGGTGTATCAGGAGCTACTTTTACAACAGATGGTATTAAAGCTGCTGCTGCAAAGGCAATTGAAAATGCTGAAAAAGGAGAAACAGGTTCTACTGATAGTGAGGAAAATGTTCCTGTAACTTATACAGCAGGTACTTATACAGGTAGTGCGAAAGGATACAATGGTCCAATTACTGTATCTGTAACATTCGGTGATGATAAGATTGAATCAATTGAAGTTACAGATTCAACTGAAACAGCACATGTTGGTACTAGTGCATTTGATATCTTAATTGCTGATATGATTGAAGCAAATGGTTCTGGAGTTGATTCAGTATCAGGCGCAACATTCTCAAGTCGTGGTTTAAAAGATGCCGTAGCTGCTGCAGCTGTTGAAGCTAAAGCTAGTGATATTGATGGATTTAAGAAAAATACTGTTAAACATGAAGCAGGTGATACTGTTGAAGGTACTTGGGATGTAGTTATCGTTGGTGCTGGTGGAGCTGGTATGATGGCTGGTTCTCAAGCTGCTCAAGATGGTAATACAGTTCTAATTATGGAAGAAAATGCTGAAATTGGTGGTAATACATTAGTTTCTGGTGGTGCTTATCAGACAGCTTATCAAGCAGTAGTATGGGATGCTGAAAATCCAGATGCTACAGAAGCTGAATATGAAGGAAAAACTTATACTAAAGTAAAGAATGACGCTGGTCGTTTACATATTCTAAATACAATTTCTAACTGGTCAGAAGATGAATTTGATGGAACAATTGATGCTGATCATCCGTTTGTTGCAGGAGACATTACTCTAAATGCTGAACGTGGTGTTCATGCTGAATACTTAGATGTATTAAAGACTTTAAAAGGTCAGATTAAAGAATATATGGCTTGGGCTCAACCTCAACTTGATGCAGGAAAGAAAGAAACAGATTTAACTTTATTCTCTACTCCTGAATTACATATTTTCCAAACATATTATGGCGGTTTAAGACCAAATAAAGATGGTTCTGTATGGATTTACAGTGATATCGAAAAAGTAAAAGAATTTGTTAACGGTGGACAAGATATTTATCCATGGTTAACTGCTCAAGGTGCAGATATTGATATCAGCCGTGCATTTACATTGATTGGTTGTTTATGGCAACGTGAAAACAGTGTTAAAGGTGGAACTGTTGATGGTGAATTCCTAGAATCTAAGTGGGGAGCTTATTTTGCTGTACCTGCAAACACAATTACAAAAGCTAATGATGCTAACGAAATTATGACAAGAACTACTGCTTATGAACTAATCGAAGAAGATGGAAAAGTAACAGGTGTTAAAGCTAAGAAATTTGATGGTACGGAAGTAGTTGCTCATGCAAATAAAGGTGTTATTTTAGCTACTGGTGGTTACGGTGCAAATATTGCTAAAGTGCAAGAAACAAATGATTACTGGGATGATAGCTTCATCGCTGATAATATTGGTACAACAAACCGTTCTTCACTACAAGGTGATGGTATTACAATGGCTGAAGAAGTAGGTGCTGATACTGATGGAATGGGTTGGACACAAATGATGCCATTAGGTTGGGTTGATAATGGTAACCTTGCTGGTGGTGCAGGAGAAAACGTTATTTACATCAATGCTGCTACTGGTAAACGTTATGTAGATGAATCTGCTGAACGTGACGTATTATCTAAAGGTGCATTTGAAAATGGTATGACTAAAGAATTAGCTGATGAACTTGGCTTAAAGTATGTTCCTGGTATTTATGTTGAAGTTTCTAATACTGCAATAACTGCTGGTGTTGGTGGATTTAGTAATGGTGCTAATGATATCGAAGGACGTATGTACTTTAAAACTGTTGCAGAAGTAGCTGAAATGCTTCACTTAGATGAACAAACATTACGTGATACAATTACTGAATATGATAACTATGTAATGGGAACATCTACTGATTTATCTGTAGAAAAGCTTGCATATACTGCTACTGTTGGTGATGTTGAAAAAGATGAAAATGGTAACTACTTACCAGATACATATAAGTTAGAAAACTTACGTATCCGTTTCTTAGCTCCATCAACTCACCATACAATGGGAGGTCTTGTTACTGATGTTAATCACCATGTATTAGATAAAGATGGTAAAACAATTACTGGTTTATATGCTGCTGGTGAAGTTACAAGTGGCTATCATGCAGGTAACCGTTTAGGTGGTAATGCTATTACAGAAATTATCGTTTCTGGACGTGATGCTGCTAAAGCAGTTACTGAAGACAACAAATAATCTTGTAATAAAATAAATAAATTAAAGTGTCAGATTCTAATATATAGACTGGCACTTTTTTTGTCATTTGACCTCATTTGTATATTTAATTTGTTTCAAAGAATAATTATGATATCTCCTGTTAAAAAGGAAAAAATTATGGAAGTATATTCAAAGTTAGATCAAATACCATGTGGTATTGCAAGTAATAAAACGATAGATGGTTGCATTGTATTAGAAGGTGGAGCATTTAGAGGATTATATACAGCGGGAGTGCTTGATGCATTAATGGAAAATGATATTAATTTATCTTGTACTATAGGTGTTTCTGCTGGTGCAATGAATGGTGTGAATTATGTAGCTGGTAATATTGGTAGAACAGCAAGAATTAATCTTAAATATAGACATGACAGTCGCTATGTTGGTGTTAAAGCAATAAGAAAAAATAAAGGAATTATTGGTTTTGATTTTGTATTTAAACAAATCAATAAAACGGATCCTTTAAATAATGAGTTATTCTATGATGAAAAGAAAAGATTCATCGCATCTTGTACAAGTTGTGTTACTGGTGAACAAACATTTTTTGAAAAAGGAAAATGTAAAGATATTTATAAAGCAATACAAGCTTCTGCTTCTATGCCTTATGTATCAGAAATGGTAAAAGTAGAAGGGAAACCATATCTTGATGGTGGTTGTTCTAAAGCTATTCCGTATGAATGGGCATTAGCTAATGATTACAAAAAAATAGTCATTGTAAGAACAAGAGATGTGAATTTCCGTAAACCTAATGAATTAGATATGCATGCATTTAGAAGATATAAAAATTCTCCGTTATTTGCAAATACATTAAGCGAATGTCAGATTGAATATAACCGTGAATGTGATGAAATTGAAAAATTAACAAAAGAAGGTAGAGTATTTACTATCTCTCCTTCTGTTCCTATTACAATTAGTAGAATAGAAAGTAATGTTGAGAAACTAGGTAATCTCTACCATTTAGGTTATAAAGACGCAATGAATTGTATGAGTGAATTAAAACAATATTTAGAATTATCTAATTAATTTGTATTAGTTGACCATTTTCAAGTTTGTATAAACGATTACAACAGGTTAATGTAGACATTCTATGAGAGATAATTAACCATGTGGAATGACTATATTCGGTTTTTAGTGTATGTAGTAATTCTTTTTCATGGAATACATCAAGAGCACTGGTTGGTTCATCCATAACAATAATATCAGGACAAGCAAGCATAATTCTTGCAATGCCAATTCTTTGTTTTTCACCACCACTTAATCTTGAAGCCATTTGGCCCATCTCTGTGTTATATCCTTCAGGTAATGTATCAATTAAACTAGCAATTCCTGCTTTTTCTGCAGCATTTTTTACTTCATCAAGAGAGGCTCCTTCTTTAGCTATGGCAATATTATTGAAAATAGTATCATCAAATAAATATGTTTCTTGTTCTAACATACCAATTCTTTGATAGATTTCATTGAAAGATAAGTCTTTTAAGTTGATATGATTGAATGAAATTGTTCCAGAATTAGGATCATAAAACCTTAATAATAATCTAAATAGGGTTGATTTACCTATACCACTAGGGCCAAAGATACCAATTTTATCTCCTTTTTTTATTTCGAAATTTAAGTTTTTTAATATTTCAACATCTGTATTTGGATAAGCAAAAGAAACGTTATTAAATTTGATATTCTTTATTTCACCACAAGTCTGTGTAGTTTCTTTTTGATTAACAGTTGGAATAGTATCTTCAATAATGAATATTCTTTTTGCAGCAGCAAAAGTTTCTAAAAGATGCGTAACTACAAAAGTTAGAGAAAAAGTTGATGAAAAAGAAGCTGCTGCAACAAAAGAAATTAATATCGTTCCTGTTGGATTGTTTTGGTTGATTGATGTTAAATAAGCTGATACGACAATGATTAATATACGTGCAATATAAATAAAGAAATTAGGAACACTTGATAATATTTGCTGGTGAAGAGTAAGACCATGCGATGCTTTATTTACTGTTTCATTTTCATTTAATATTTTTTCTAATCTTTTTTCACCATTATTATATATTTGAATGTCACGTATACCGTATACACTTTCTAGTACTAATGATTTTAATTCACCTAATGATTTACGATAATTCATACCAATATTATTTCCTGCTTTTAGTGCAATTAAGGGAATAACAATAGATATTAAAATAAATAATGGTAAAAGTACCATAAAGTAATAAGGGTGAATTTGATAAGCAACAATCAGTGTAACAAATGGCAAAATGATTACCGTAAACATAGGACCAATAGTATGAGCAAAAAAGTATTCTAATGTTTCTATATCATTTATCGCAATAGACATTAAATCTCCTTTTTTATGATCAATTAAAAAAGCAGGGGAGATACGATCAATAATAGAAAACAAATGTACTCTTAAGCTTGCAAGTACACCATAAGCACCTATATGAGAATATACTCCTTCTAAATATCTACAAATAGCAATTAAAGAAGCAGAAATGATTGTTAAAATTAACCATTTATCAGGATTAGTATTTAGATAACAAGTCAAAGATAATAAATATAAAGATCCAAATCCCATAAGTCCAATATGACTAAGATTACCTATTATAGAAGCTAAAGTTGAGATGATTAGATATGACTTTATTGGACGAGCAAAATTCAAAAGACGCTTAATAATTGTAGAAAGAGAATATTTAAATTGATTTTCCATATTTTATGCCATCCTTTCTAATGCGTCTTGTTCATTAACTAATGCATAATACAATTTTTTATTTTTCATGAGTTTTTCGTGATTTCCTGATTCAAATATTTCACCATTTTTAAGCATATAAATTATGTCAGAGTTTCTAATTGTAGATAATCGATGAGAGATGATAATTAATGTTTTTGTATTTGATAATTCTTCAATACATTTCCATATTTCTTGTTCACTTTCACTATCTACAGCACTTGTTGCTTCATCAAAAATAATATATGGTGCATCAGAAAGTAATGCTCTAGCAATACCAATTTTTTGTTTCTGGCCGCCAGACAATCTTGAACCACTGTCACCAACAAATGAATCTAAGCCATTTTCAAGCGAATCAACAAAATCTTTTAATTTCACCTGTTCTAATACTTCATATAATCTTTCATCAGTTGCGTGTTCACTAGCAATATATAAGTTTTCACGTATTGTTCCTGTAAATAAATAAACACTTTGAGGAACTAGTATGATTTTCTTTCTTAATTCTTGAACAGGCATAGAGTTATAATGCTTTCCTTCAATATAAATATCTCCAGAATCAGCATCCACAAAACGCATAATTAATGATGCTAATGTGCTTTTGCCACATCCACTTAACCCTGCTAAAGCTACTACACTACCTTTAGGAACAATTAAATTGATATCTTTTAATATAGTTTTTTCTTTAGTATAAGAAAAATTAATATGAGACAGCTTGATACCATCAAATATTGGAGAGTCTTCTTTTAAATCTCTGTTAAATGGTCGATTAGTGTCTATTGATAAAATCTCTTCTAGTTTCTGAGCTGCTGAAACAGCAGTTAAAGCGTTATGTGTTGCATTCATTAATTGTCTGATTGTTGAAAAATAGCTATAAGATAATAATAAAACGGTTAAAGCATTTCCTATAGAAATAAGAGATGATTTTAATTGCATTCCTGTATGAATTAAGCAGATAATAATGGCTCCATAAATAAGTGCTTCAGTTACTAAAAAAGAAGTAAAGTTAATTTTCATGAACTTATTGATATCTATATTAAGTTGATTAGCTTTTTGAGATAAAATCTGTTCATGTTTTTTATCTTGTTTAAATAATTTTAAAGTTGTTAAACCTTTTAAACTGTCTAAATAATAAGCACTGATATCTTCTACAGAGTGCCAATAAGATTTACGAAGAGTTTCTATTTTTTTACGGAAGATATTATTGAGAGGTAATAAACTTAACGATATAGCTAAAAGTAAAAGGGCAGTAAAAAGAGAAATATTCTTTAATTGATAAAATAAAAAGATAGGAGATATAACAGCAGATATTAAACTTGGAATATATGTTGAATAATAAATTGTTACCTGCTCAACTGCATCCAAACTGCTTGTAATAGCAGATACAGGACCAATAGTTTCAATATATCCAACATCTAAATTTAATACTTGATTAAATATTGTTTTTCTAAGATTAATTCGAGCATTTGCGTTACAACGATATTCAAGTTCTCCCTGAATAAGTTGTGATACAAGAGTCAATAAAGAAGCTAGAAAAGCCATGATAATAACTGATTTTAACTGTCTTAAATCAATAGATGCGGTGAAAATTTGACCTAAGAATTCCGAAATATATTTTGCAAAATATGTTATACCGATTAATGATGTAAATCTTACAACAACAATCGCAATAATCCATCCCCATAAACCTGAAGATAATTTTATTAATGTTTTATCTATAAGTAACATATCTATCTCCTATTTATTTTATATAGATTTTATTATAGTTAGTTTTGTATTACTATCTACTAAAATGAATGAAAACTAGCAGTAACTATTTTGAAGCTACTGCTAGTTTTTCAAAACTAATACCTGAATGATAATTTGCACAGTAAATAGAAGTGCATTTTTGATATTTTACAAATAAATCTTTAGCCAGTTGTTCGTCACCATATACTTTCCAAAGTCCAGAAAATTTACAGTTTTTTGCGTGATTATCAATAAAACCTTTTACATCACTAACAGGGTAACTCAAAAATAATCCGATTTCATGTGGAAATTCAGCATAATTTTCTAATCTTTCAATTAAATGATGAATACATTTAGAAGTAGAAATTTCTTTATATCCATTTTGATATAGAATTTCTTGTGCTTCTATATTACTTAAATCATCTGATAGTCGTTCAGGACGAAACATATATAACAAGCATATTTGTTTATCAGTGTATCTTAAAGGAATTAAACATAAACCTTTAGGGTAAATGATTTTATTTAATTCTTGTATTTCTTTTTGTATAACTTCTTTTGAAGTATAGGGTACAGGAAATAAACTGCCAGTTTTAATATTTGCTAAAGTAGGAGCACATTGACGTACAACATTTTCTAATGACATAATCCACCTCAGTTAGTCAAAACTAACTATAGTGATATCATATCAAAACTTCTTGTATTTGTAAAAATTATTTCCTGGGTGATACAAGATATTTGACAGCACTTAATGCTGCAACATTACCTTGACCTGCTGATTTAATATATTGATAAGGTAATCCAGCGATATCACCACAAGCAAATAAACCTGGAATATTTGTACTCATGTCTAAATTAACTTTTACATGCGGACCATCAGTTTCAAGTCCTGGAACTAATTGTTTAGGAGCTACTGATTCTCTTAATATAAATAAGCCATCGATATCATATTCATTTTTGTCTGTTTTAATTTTTTCAATTTTATTATCACCGATAATATCTTGTGGCTTTTCTTTTTTGATATCAATATTATCTAAATCACCAGCCTCTTCATATAGTGGAAAATAATATACTTTTTCTGCATATTCTTTTAAGAAAGTAACTTCAGGTTCTTCCTCTTTATTTGTCGCAATAACTGCAACAGTTTTACCTTTATATAATGGAGCATCACAAGTAGCGCAATAACTTACACCTTTACCTAATAACTTTTCTTCATTTGGATAAGGCTTAGCAGTAGTAACACCTGTTGCTAAAATAACAGTGCTAGTTTCATAGTAATTCGCCTTTGTTTGTACCATGAAATAATCACCCATATTATAAACAGAAACTACTTGGTCCTCAGTTATTTCTATGCCTAGTTCTTCTATATGTTTTAGAAAAGCTTTTTGCATATCAGCTCCACTAATATGAGGTAAACCTAAATAGTTTTCAACAGTATGTGCTTTTTCTACTTTCATACTTGATTTCTTAGAACCAAGCAAGAGTATATTTTTGTTTCTTATTTTTGCTGTAATGGCTGCTTCAAGTCCTGCGGGACCTGTTCCAATAATTACAATATCAAATCTTTTCATAGCGATACCTCTTTCTTTTTATATTATATATAGGATTAAAAAACTAACTATGGATTTGCTTGAAAAAATATTTATAATAGACAAAAAGGAGAGTTAGCTTATGAAAACTACATTTCAATATGATCATTATTATAAATATGATGAACTTGAAAAGAATTTGAAGTATTTCTCAGATAAATATCCTGAACTTTGCGATTTAGAGTCAATTTGTGTTACTGAAGAAAATCGAAATGTTTATGCAATGACTATCACAAATAAAAAGACAGGGGCAGCTTTAGATAAACCTGCATTTCATATTGATGGTAATACACATGCTGGTGAAGTTACCGGTTCAATGGCTGCAATGCATGCAATCGATGTATTACTAACAGGATATGGGGAAGATAAAGTTATTACTAAAATTCTAGATAGAATGACAATTTATGTAGTACCTAGAATTTCACCAGATGGTGCTGAAACTTATCTTACTACACCTTATTCAATTCGTTCTGTAAATAGAGTACATAATCCTGAAAATGGTGGTATTAGAAGTGAAGATTTAGATGGTGATGGCGTTATTCGTATGATGCGTATTCCTACTCCTTATGGAGCTTGGAAAAAAGATAAAGATGACTCCAGCATTATGGCAAAAAGAGACCCGGGTGATGCGGATGGTGATTTCTATGATATTTATGTAGAAGGAAACTTTGAAGCATTTGATGGAGATGAAAATCTGAAAGAAAAGAAAGAAGATTGGTCTTTAGATTTCAATCGTAATTATCCATATGGCTGGTTCCCAGAAAATAGACAAGCAGGTGCTGGTAAATATCCTCTATCAAATCCTGAAACAAAAGCTATGGCTGACTGGATAATTGAACATCCTAATATTGGTGGAGTATCTACTAATCATACAAGTGGTGGAATCATTTTATATCCACCAGGAACAAGACCATCTACAGCAGTTAGCGAAAAAGATATCAATCAGTTTATTGAAATTGCTAATATGGGTAAAGAAGAATTAGGATATGAACCATTAAATATTTACGATTCATTCATTGCTGATCCAGCTAACTATGATTCAGGTGCATTTGATGACTGGTGTTATCAATCACAAGGCATCGTTGCATATACTGTTGAGCTTTGGGATTTAGCAAAGAGAGTAGGGGTTCCTCTAGTATGGAATGCAAGAAATAAAGAGAGTGCTCAAGATGAATTAAAACGTTTCGTGGCATGTATGAAATGGGTAAAAGAAAACGCTCCTGAATATTATGAAGATTGGAAACCTTTCCATCATGAAACATTTGGTGATATAGAGATAGGCGGTTTCAACTTTAAATTTTCACAACAAAATCCACCTGAATCATTCTTGAATGGAGTTCTTGAACAAATGACACGCTTTATGATTCGTTTTGCTCAAAGTATGCCAAGACTTACAATTGATACATTAACATCCAAAAAAGTGTCAGATGATATTTATAAAGTAACTGCTATTGTAGGTAATTTAGGATATCTTCCAACAAATCTAACAGATGAAGCTAAAAACTTGAATATCAGTAAAGAAGTTGAAGTTACTATTTCTGGAGGAAAGGTTATTAGTGGATTAGAAAAGACTAAGATTGGAAACCTTGAAGGATATGGAAGTACAAGTACAGGAACGAATTTCTATGGAAATATTTCTACGGATTATAATGCAAAGGCAAGAAAAAAACTTACTTGGGTAGTTCAGGCAAAGAGTGGCATTGAAATTACAGTTTCTTGTGCACAAGAAAAATCAGGAAAAGCTTCCAAAACAATCACATTATAAAATATAGGGTTATCTAGCGATAGATAACTCTTTTTCAATAACAGAAAAGCTAAAAATATTATTATAGTTAGAAATTAATTAACTTGTTTTTCACGCATATCTTTTTCTATTAAAGAAATAATATATTTTTTAAGACTTTTTTGTTTTTCTAACCAGTTAATGATATGTTTTTCTTCTTCTCGATTCATACGAATTGAAAATGAGCGATAATTCTGGCGATTATACTCATTGTTATAAGCTAACTTCTTTTAGTAAGTGTTTTTTTCTGCTTTCTTTTCCATAATCCCCAACTCCCTTTATGCAAAATATGCAAAAAATATTACGCATGGATATTAACCAGCATATGCTAAGCGATAACCATTTTCCGTTTCTTGCAGCGTAATTTCTTTTATATCAGGTAATATTGTGTCAATTACCTTTGTTAATAAGTTTACTTTTATTATACCATTTTCATCTTTAACATAAATGATATATTCTGGAGCATACTGATAAGATACGATAGGAGTAACTTCTGCACCAATGCAATATAGTTTTCCGTTTACTTCTTTATAAACAGGAGTTTCACTTTCAAAAGAATTCTTGTAATAGTTTTCTTCTAAATATTCTTTAGTGAACACAGTTTCTGCATATTCTTTTAATTCATCAATAGAATTAAAATATTCACCATTAACACGTATAACTTCATAATATTTATCATCAAAAGATGGTTCATCTGCAAGTTCTACATTTGCACCATATAACATATCTATTACATTTGATTCTTCAAACAATAAATATGTTAATGCACTACGATAACCTTCATATTCTGGATTATTCACATTTACTTCTTCGGGATCTATTTGAAAATCAATATCTCCATTAGGCCAAAAGTCAGCACCAGAAGGGTAGTAGATTTTAAAGATGACTTTATATTTATCTACTTTATACATTCCTTCATATACTGTGTTTGAATTGCCATCCGCAACAATAGATGTTAATTCACTTAATGCATTTACTTCAGGAAGTGAATTAAGTTCTAATGGCAGGTTAGGTATATTAGATTTGTAATATGTTCTCAATTCATCCAAGTCATCTTCGTTATAGTTCTTGATACATGATTGAATCATAGATAAAATTTTCTCCTCATTTGTTCGAGAGTCTTCTTTTACAACAGGTCCATTTGAGGTATCAGTAGTATTATTTTCAGATGTAGTACATCCTAACATTAAAAAGAAACAAGTAATTAATATATATATTTTCTTCACGCTAACAGTCCTTTATTTACGGCTATTTTATCACATACTATAAAAACTTGACAAACCTCTTTCTCAATGCTTAAATGAAACCGAAAACGATGACAGGGACAAGTAGTTGCAGTTCTTTTTTTAGAAAACTATCGGTTGATGAAAGATAGTAAAGAATGTAATGAAATCCACCCTTGAGTGAAATTAATACTTTCCGGTAATGCCCGTTATGCATTGAATGAAGTGGTTGATTGTTTCACGTGAAACAATTTAGCAAATAGGGTGGCACCGCGATTGACATCGTCCCTTTGGATGATGTTTTTATTTTGTTGGAGGAAATATGATTGACATTAAATTAATTCGTGAAAATCCTGAACTTGTAAAAGAAAATATTAAAAAGAAGTTCCAGGATGAAAAACTTCCTTTGGTTGATGAAGTTATTCAATTAGATAAGGATGTAAGAGAAGCCAAAGGAAAAGGTGATGCTCTACGTGCAGAGCGTAACAGAATTTCTAAAGAAATTGGTTTTTTAATGAAGCAAGGTAAAAAAGAAGAGGCAGAAGCTGCTAAAGCTCAAGTAAAAGAAATGGGCGATGAAATGGAAGCTCTTGAAAAAAGAGAAGCAGAACTTGCTGAAGAAATTAAAAATAGAATGTATGTTATTCCAAATATTATTGACCCATCTGTTCCAATTGGAAAAGATGATTCTCAAAATGTTGAAATTGAAAAATTCGGTGAACCATTTGTTCCGGAATTTGAAGTTCCATATCATACAGATATTTTAGAAAAGTTAGATGGATTAGATATTGATTCTGCAGGTAAAACATCCGGCAATGGTTTCTATTACTTAAAAGGTAATGTTGCTCGTTTACAATCAAGCATTTTATCTTATGCTAGAGATTTTATGATTGATCGTGGATTTACATATTTTATTCCACCATTCATGATTCATGGTGATGTAGTAAGCGGTGTTATGTCTTTTGCAGAAATGCAAAACATGATGTACAAGATTGAGGGCGAAGATTTATATTTGATTGGTACTTCTGAACATTCTATGGTAGGTAGATTCATTGGACAAATTTTAAGAAAAGAAGATTTACCTTATACATTAACTTCATATTCTCCATGTTT
>JABLTN010015697.1_pt1 | contig 34654 bp, 34 predicted proteins | sample 7160141 | NCBI WGS metagenome assembly JABLTN01 (sample SAMN14651226, study PRJNA627086) | human gut metagenome | isolation source: feces | host: Homo sapiens | reverse complement strand
TTTTTTGAAAGTAAACAATTGTTTGTTAATTTCGTTAGACTATAAGTCTATCTCATTAACAAGCAATTGTAATGATAATTATTCATCAAAATAATTACACCAGTTATTTTACTTTCGATGAATCAAATGTAATATTTTCAGTTTCTAATTTATAAATAATTCTAATTAATTTTTTTGCCACGTGATTTAAAGCCACTCTATGTGATTTTCCTTCATTACGTTTTTTATAATAAAATTCTGTAAATATAGGCTCGTGTAAAAATATACAATCAGCTGCATTCAATAAATAGTATCTTAAATGCCCTGAACCATGTTTTACCATATGACCAGTATGTGATTCTGTACCAGATTGGCATATGCTTGGTTCAATACCAGCAAAAGCAACCATTGCATCAGCTGATTTAAATCTAGAAACATCTCCATATTCAGATACAATTCCGGCACCTAAAATATAACCAATTCCTTTAATCGATAAAATTGGTGGATTAAGTTCTTTAATAATTTCTTCAATATTACTTTCAAGTTTCTTTATCTCGAATTCTATTTGAGAACGTAATATAAGTAAAGTTTCTAGTTCTAGCTCAAATATTTCATTTGAAGTACCAATTGTATTTTTTGCCAAATCTTTAAGTAAAAAAAATTGTGCCGATGTAAATTTTCCTCTTGATATTTTTCTTATTGAATCATAGTCTTTCATATTTTTAATTTTATCAGGACTTTTATACTTACTTAGTATAAATATAGAAGACGCAGAAAAGGTATTATTAAAGAAAGGTTTGTACTCAGGAAATATGTGGTCTAAAACATTAGTTAAAGCAACTTCATAATAAGAACGTTGTTTAACAAGCTTTTCTCTCATTCTAGATAATGACTTTAAAGAATATTTGTGATAAAATTGTTTTGGATGGGGTTTGTAATCCGCAGATATAAGATATTTGGTAATTTGATAAGCATCTTTTTTATCTGTTTTGGTTTTTCTAAGTGTTTGTCCACTTATAAATTCTTTTACAAGTTTTGGATTAAATTCCATAAAAGAATAATTATTCTTTTCTAGGAATAGCTTAAGGTTCATTCCATAGTGTCCTGTTGCTTCAAACCCTATTCTTATTTCTTTAAAATTATCAATAGATTTTAATAAATTAAGTAATTGTTCAAACCCATCACTGGTGTTTGGAAAGGAAAAGTTCGATTCAATTACTTCTCCTGTTTCAGTACATATGAAACAGTCATGTTTGTATTTTGAAATATCAATACCAACAAAATACATTTTAAACACCTCCATATAGTTATTACTTGCACTGCATGTTTTTGACACAGAACTTCTATTTATGTATTCACGTAGATATATAAAACGTCAAGCGTTAACCAACTAATTACCAATAAAAATAAAAGCCTGTGGTAGTTGTCACCCCGAACCAGTCAAAGCTGTAAATACTTATCTACAAATCCACAGTGCTTAAATATTATAACTCAATTCAGTTGTAATTAAATATACAAAAGAAAAGAGTTTCTAATATATGTGAAAAAATCACATAATTATATTATACGTGAATACTAATTTTATTAAAAATATTTTCCAAATATATTGAAATTATTATCTATTTATGATATCATTTATTCATAAGTAAGAGAATTAATTTGTAATTGAGATTCCAAATAATTCGAGAGTTTTCGATCCCAATTAATTCGCAAATTAGAAAGGAGGCCCCTCTTATGAAAAAAGTATTATTTGCAGATGTTAACCAGAAGTTAATTAGGGGGGGGTTCAAAAATCTAACCTAAGTATAATAAATAATAATATAGATAAAGACTATGAAATAACTAATAGAAATATTAGTGATTTTTCATAGTCTTTTTATCATGAAAGGAGTTCTATATGGAAAAGAATAAGAAATTAATAGTACTAGGAGTACTAGCCTTGATATTAATTATATCAGGAATAACATATGCTATACTTACATGGACAAGTAGTAGAGTAAATATAGGATTAACAAGTAATTGTTTTACTATAGATTATACTAAAGGACAAGATATAAGTGGTAATTTAAAATTACTTAATGAATCTGATTTAATTAGTAATAATAAATTTACTATTAAGAATGGAATAGGTATATCTGCAGTTAATATAGGTATAAATTCTAGTTGCACAATAGAAGGGTATGGTTCTATATATTTAAATGTAACTAATATATCAGATGCCTTTACTACTGGAGATAGTAAAGGGGCACTTAAGTATGCAGTATTATCTAATACAAGTACTATAACAACACCATCTTCAGTAACAGTAGATTCTTTACTTAGTCAATCATTTGATATAGTATCTACTGGTAGTATTACAAGTAATGATACTATAACATTACTTACCAAACAATTATCTAATACAGAAATATATAAATATTTAGTAGTGATTTATGTAGACAATGCCCTAGCAGGTAATAGTATAACATCAGCGTCATTTAGTGGTAATATTAGTGCTGATGCAAGTCAAGGTAAAGCACCTTATGTAGGATTAGCCAAAGATATACAAGATTTATATGTTAATGCAGATAAAACAATAGTAACAAATAATAGTATAAATTATGAATATGATATAACAAATAATTTAATGCAAGATGTAGGTGGCAACATTAGATATTATGGAGCAAGTCCTAATAATTATATTTATTTCAATTGTTCTGATTATGCAAATCAATCTTCTTCAGCTTGTGAACTATGGAGAATAATTGGAGTATTTGATGGCAAAGTAAAATTAGTAAGAAACGAAAGTATAGGAAAATATTCGTGGGATAATAAGGATAAAACAACTGGTGCAGAAGGTAACTATGGTAAAAATGACTGGACTGATGCTAGATTAATGAAATTATTAAATCCAGGTTATGATAGTGAAACAATTGGCGGAAGTTTATATTATAATGCCAAGAGTGGAACTTGTTATTCGGGACAATATAATGCTACTAAAGATTGTGACTTTGCATCTATAGGTATTAAAAATGATACAACAAGAGGCTTAATATCTGTCACAACATATTATTTAGGAGGAAGGCATAACTCTGCAATATATTCAGATGTAATATATGAAAGTGAAAGAGGCACAACTGTATATTCTGGAAGGCCAACAATATGGCAAGGTAAAATAGCTTTACCTTATCCAAGTGATTATGGATATGCTGTAGATTTAGATAAATGCAATCAAACATTATATAATTATAATGATAGTACTTGTACATCAAATAACTGGATGAAAGTAATACTAGTAGCATCAGAATATAATCGGTTTTTAACTTCTTTTTCCAACGGTTCTGACAGAGTGTGGTATGTCAATTCGGACGAACATGTTTATCCGGCAGCCAACGTTTGCATTGATGATGAGATCGTGCCAGTCCTTTATCTAAACCCTGAGCTAAGTATTAAATCAGGAACTGGGTCGAGTTCAGAACCATATCAATTAGATGTATAATGATATAGAAAGGTAACAAGATATGAAAAATAATAAGGGATTAATAATGGGAATAATAGGGTTAATTATTGTTATGATTGGTGGTACCTATGCTTATTATAGATGGAATAGTACATCTAATATTAATATTAGTGTGGGTATTGAAGGTAGTACTGTTACTTTTAATGGAGGAAGTAATGTAACTGGTACTTTAACACCAGTAGATAGTAAAGAAGAAGGTATAAAGAAAGATATAACAGTTATAGCAAGTGAAGCAGGTAGTACTATGAGTTTATATATGGATCTTACTACTATGCCTAGTGAATTAAAAGAAGAATCATTTGTATATGAATTATATTATAATGATACTATTTTAGTTACTAAAGGTAATTTTAAAGATATAACTTATGCTTCAAGTGGAATAACTACATTAACATTATTTACTGATAGAAATGTTAATACTACTACTGATAAATATACATTATATTTATGGTTTAATGGTAAAGATTATACTAATCCAGATACTATGCAGAATAAAACATTATCATTTGATTTATATGCTACTGGTAAGAATGCTACATTAAAGAGTTAGTTATATGCTAATTCTTTTTTTCTTGCATAATTTAAAAAAATAGTATATAATAAGTGACTGAAAAAAAGGGGGAAATATACCATGAATAGTTATTTAAAGAAAATAGTAGATATAAAAGATTTAGAAGAAAGATTTAAAGTAATAGATAAATTATTAAATGAAAAGATTATAAATATTAGTTTACTTGAAGATTATTATATAAATATTGCAGGTATTGATACTATAATGTTTGTTAAAAGATATCACAATAAAGTTAATATTAAAAGATTTGAAGATGCTATAATAGAATCAGAAAGTTCTCTATGTATATATTGTTTCGCTTTAGAAATAGAAGGTGCTAATATAAATAGATTAGAAAATGCATTAATAAACACTAAAGACTTTAGTCGTATGTGTTATTTTGCTTCAGCATCACCTAAAGCAAATATATCTAAATTAGAGGAGGCAATTGTTCAAAGTAGAGATGCAGAATATATATACTATTTTGCTAGAGATGTAGAAAAGGCTAATATACCTAAATTAGAAGATGCTATAATAAGTACTAGAAATTCTAAATATATATATTATTTTGCCAAAGACATAGAAGGTGCAAATATAATTAGGTTAGAGTATGTTATTGCTAGAATAAATAATCCAGAATATATATATAAATTTGCTAAAGATATAGAAAATATTGATATAACTATATTAGAAGATGCTATTATCAGAAGTAATAATCCAGAATATATATATAAATTTGCTAGAGATATTCAAAGTACTAACATAAGTAGATTAGAAGAAGCTCTTCTAAAAACACAATCATATAGATTTACTTATCATTATTTACGTGATATAAAAGGAATAGATATAGATAGTTTTGATTATATTACTGAAGTTTCACATGAAGAAGTAATAGATATTAATACTATTAATAGAATAGAAACTCTATATAATAAACCTAAAGTTAAAACAAAACAAAAATTAACATATTAAGAGTTAGTTATATGCTAATTCTTTTCTTTTGGTTTTAACTTATATATGATAGGTTTAATGAGACTCTGATATAGACTAAAAATTAGGCTATATCAGACATGAAAACACCTTGGATTTTCATGAGAGGTAAATAAATAGTTAGTATTGATTTAAGATAATAAATATTATATAATACTAAGTAGTTAAAGAGGTAATAGTATGAAGTTTAAAAGAATATATATAGAAATAACTAATATTTGTAATTTAAAGTGTTCTTTTTGTAGTAATAGTAAAAGAAATAAAAAAGAAATGAGTATAGATGAATTTGAATTAGTTATGAGTAAGATTACTATGTATACTGATTATATTTATTTACATGTTAAGGGAGAAACTCTTAGTCATCATTATTTAGATGATATACTAAGTATATGTAAGAAATATAATAAAAAAGTATGTATTACTACTAATGGGGTATTTCTTAAAGATAGATTAGATATACTAAGTAAGTATGATAATATATATCAAATAAATATATCACTACATAGTGAGAATAATAAAGATAATTATTTAGAAGATATATTTGAAGTAGTAGATAATTTAGAATATCCTTATATTAGTTATAGATTTTGGACATTAGATAAGAGTTTAGATACTTTAAATAATAAATATTTAGATATGATTAGACTTAAATATAAAGTAAATGAATTATATGATAAGATGAAGTTAGATAATAAAGTTTATTTAAGTTTAGATAGTAAGTTTGATTGGCCTAGTACTAGTAGTAGTTATTATAAAGAAGAGGGAACTTGTTTAGGTGGTAAAAGTCAACTAGCTATATTATCAAATGGAGTAGTTAGTATCTGCTGCTTAGATAGTGAAGGAGAAAGTAATTTAGGTAATATCTTTACTAATAGTATGGAAGATATTATAAGTAGTGATAAATTTAAAAATACTATTAGTGGATTTAACGATAATAAAGTATATTTAGATATATGTAAACATTGTTCTTATAAAGAAAGATTTAATAAGAAGAATATATAAAAAAATAACATTAAGCCTCTTGAAAAGTTAGAATAAATATGATATAGTTTTTATGCTTAAAAAAGTGTAAAAAAATTAAATTTTTTGGGAGGTATTAACTATGGAAAAAACAATATATCAAAGATAAATTACAATTATCTCATTTACAAGATTTATATCACAAAAGACTAACTGAAAAAGGTTATGATTTAGAAAGAGGAATTAAAGGTAGTGATAATAAACACATAAAAATAAAAGAATATAAACAAATGACTAAAAAAATAAATCATGAATTAAATGTTAAAAATACTCTTGATTTTTTTATTGTTAGAGTGATAAATAAAAAGACAAGAAAACGAGATTAAACCTAATTTAATCGTCTATATTGAGACTTTAAGGTAAAATTTAATCTCTTATCTGTTCTTTAAAATAAAGTGCCTTAAATGGCAAAATAAAAAGGTGAAAGATTTATGCTGTTGGATAGTAATACAGAAAAGGTTATTAATTTAGCCCTTATGATTGATTTCTCTAGAAAAAAATCTAAACTCAAAAAAAGTTGCACTTGACTTTTTAATTAATATAATGTAAAATAATTGTAGAAATTATAATTATCATAGTAATATTTGATATAATATAAAAAGAAGGTGATTATTTTATGCGATTAGATGGTAATTTTTATAAAAAAGAAGTTACTGAATTAAAACCTGAAATAAGTCAAAGAAGAAAAAATATTGAAACATATTTAATAACAAGATATAACATGAATCTTTCTTTTGCTCAACAAATAACAAGTATATTAGAAAAAACTAGTTTGGATGATAAAAATTTACGAAGTGGAATGAATGATAGTGTTATTGAATTAGCAATAAAACAAATGACAGAAAAACGAACTTCATCTTTAAATGATGCTCAACATATTCGTAAACAAGAAACCGCAGAAAATGTTATTTCATCTAACTCGTCAAATCAAACTGAAGATCAAGATTCAGCAAAAATACAAGAATTTGAGGAAATGAGAAGAAAAAATATAGAAGCTATGGAAAAATATCAAGCAGAAGGGGAAGAATTACGAGCTAAAATTACAAGTCGTAGAGGTAGAAAATAATTATTTTTTTTGAAGAAAACAAGAACAATTAGATACTAATATCAAATTAGTATCTTTTTTATCTATCTTTTTTTCAAGAGTAGAAACTCTTAATGATAAAGCCTTATTATTTTCAGTTAGTGTTTTAATCTTATCTCGATTATTATTAAGTTCTTTATCTACATTATTTAGAGTAACGAATAATTCTTGCTTTTTTTATATTCAGAGTTGGTATTATTTACTTGTTCTAGAAAGTTTACAATTTTTTTTATCTTCTTGTTTTATAACATATTTTTTTTGTTGGTTAGAGTAGGTTTAAGATTATCAACTATTTCTTTAACTTTATTAGAGTTATTATCTAATTCTATTAATTTATTATTGTATACTTCCAAATCTTTTTGATGTTTCTCAATACCTTTCTTCATTTCAATATAGTTATCCATCTCTGATACAAGATAATCACGATTACGACCTTTTTGTTTCTTCTTCAAAGAATTATTAAGGTTATATTCTTTGTTAAATTCTTCAATACATAGAGTTCTCATCTTATCTTGTAATTTAGTAAGTGATGATTTAGTAAATATATCGGATTTACCAACTTGTTTAGATAGTCCATATTTATTTTTATATTTGATAGATACTCCTACAATATGCATATGTGGACTTGTTTCATCATAATGAATAATGGCTGATGCTACTTTAAAGTTAGGTACTAATAATTCTAAATCTTCTACTTGTTTTGTATAGACATTAGTTATTCCTTTTTTGAAATTAATATCTTTGGTATCCCAATATTCTTTATTTCCAAGTTCAATAATAATTTTACAAGCAAGATTGTGCTTATTATCAATATATAAATGAAATAGAAACTAAATAGTTAAAAGATTTTGTAAAGAAAGAGTAAATAATAAGTAAAAATATTTTTACTTTTTTTCTTTTGTGGTATACTAAGTATAAGTGAGGTATTTATATGTGTGGAATTAATGGAATTATAAGTAAAGATAAGAATAAAGATAAATTAATTAAAAGTATGAATGAAAAGATACTTCATAGAGGACCTGATGCTGAAGGTATATTTGTAGAGGGTGATGTTGCTTTAGGACAAAGAAGATTATCTATTATAGATTTAGCAGGAGGTAATCAACCTATATATAATGAAGATAAAAGTATTCTTATTATGTATAATGGTGAAGTATATAATTATAAAGAATTAAAAGAAGAACTTACTGAGTATAAGTTTGAAACTGAATCTGATACTGAAGTAGTATTACATGGTTATGAGAAATGGGGGCATGATTTACCTAAGAAATTAAGAGGTATGTTTGCTTATGCTATTTATGATAAGAATAAGGGAGAGATATTTATATCAAGAGATCAGTTTGGTATTAAACCTTTATATTATTATCATGATGGTGATACGATATTATTTGGTTCAGAGATTAAGAGTTTTCTTGCTTATCCTAAATTTAAGAAAGTACTTAATAAAGAATTATTAGGAGCTTATTTGACATTTAGTTTTGCTCCTACTGATGAGACTTTCTTTAAAGGGGTATATAGACTTCCTAGTGGACACTCTATGACAATAGATGTAAAGAAGAGAAAGATTAAAATTGATAGATATTTTAAAGTAGAATTTGGTAATACTGATAAGAGTTTTGATGAAGTAGTAAAAGATATTAGTACTGCTATGAAAGATTCTACCGAGCATCACTTAATTAGTGATGTTGAAGTTGGTTCTTTTTTATCTAGTGGTGTTGATTCTTCTTATTTAGTTAGTCTTGCTAAACCGGATAAGACTTATACTATTGGTTTTGATTTGGCTAAGTATAGTGAAATTGATTATGCTAAAGATTTAACTGATAAACTTAATATTAAGAATATTAGTGAAAAGATTAGTAAAGAAGAATATATGAATGCTTTAAGTGAAGTATATTACCATATGGATGAACCTACTGCGGATGGATGTGCTATTGCTGTATACTTTTTATCTAGACTTGCAAGCAAGGATGTAAAGGTTGTTTTATCGGGTGAAGGTGCTGACGAATTCTTTGGGGGATATAATAGTTATGATGATAATTTTTATACTAAACTTCCTTTCTTTATTAGAAAGAGTATGGCTAGTATTTGTAAGATTCTTCCTAAGAATAAGATTACTAGATATATTATAAGAAGAGGATTACCATTAGAAGAATCTTATGTTAGTATTAATAGAACTTATTATGATGATGAACTTAAAGATGTATTAAAGATAGATAATTATATTAAGAATAAGGATATTGTTAAAGATGTTTATGATGAATATAAAGATTATAATAAACTAGATAAGATGCTAGCAGTTGATATTAGATATTGGCTTAGTAATAATATTCTTACAATAGTAGATAAGATGACTATGACTCATTCTATTGAATCCAGAGTACCATTTACTGATATGAAAGTATTTGATGTTGCTAGAATGTTACCTAAGAATTATAAGGTAAGTGATGGTACTACAAAAGTGGCTCTTAGAAATGCCGCTAAAAAGGTAATACCTAATGATGCATGGAAAAAGAAGAAACTTGGTTTTCCTGTTCCTATTAGAGAATGGATAAGGGAAGAAGACTTCTATAAAGAGATTAAGAATACTTTTAATACTGATATTTCTAAAGAATTATTTAATAATGATTATTTAATTAAAATATTAGATGAACATAAGAATAGAGAGAAAGATAATTATAGAAAGATATGGGCAGTATATAGTTTTCTTAAGTGGTATGATGAGTATTTTGTTAAGAGATAGAAAAATAGTGAATATTTGAGAAAAATTATAAAATAAGAAAAAGATATAGTAAAAATATTATGAGAAAAAGTACTAATGTGATTTAGTACTTTTTAGTTATCTATATTAGTATAGTTATTAAGTCTATCAACTTTTTCCATAATACTTGAAGTTAAGGCAAGTATATCGTTAGTAATAGTAAATGGAGGAATATAATTATTCATAAATATCACCAATCTTTCTATAATTATTGTAACAAAAATATTATTAAAAATCTACAACAAATTGTTTATTTTATATTTAAAATATGATAAAATACTATGGAAGAAAGAAGGAAGAAGTATGAAGGTAGGTATATGTTCATTAGGATGTAAAGTTAATATATATGAAAGTGAACTTGTTACTAATATATTAAAGAATAATAATTATGAGATAGTTGATTTTGAAGATAAGGCTGATATTTATATTATTAATACTTGTAGTGTTACTAATGAGAGTGATAAGAAATCTAGAAAGATGATAAATAGGGCTAAGAAGAATAATCCTTCTGCGATTATAGTGGTTATGGGCTGCTACAGTCAGGTTAATGCTGATGATATTGATGTTGATATTGTTCTTGGTAATAAAGATAAGTCAAGAATAGTAGAGATAATTGAGGATTATATTGAGACTAAAGAGAAGAAGAAGATTATTTATGATCTTAGTAAAGTGGATTTTGAGAAGATGGAGATTAGTAGTTTTGATAGTCATACTAGGGCTTTTGTTAAGATTCAAGATGGTTGTAATGCTTTTTGTTCTTACTGTATTATTCCTTATACTAGGGGTAGAGTTAGAAGTAAGAATAAAGATGATGTTATTAGAGAAGTTACTAAATTAGTTAATGAGGGATATAAAGAGATTGTTCTTACTGGTATTCATACTGGTAGATATGGTATAGATATTAATAGTAGTTTGGAAGAATTACTTAATGAATTAGTGATGATTCCTAATATTTATAGAATTAGATTATCTTCAATTGAGATTAATGAGATTACTCCTGGTATTAGAAATTTACTTAAAAATAATAAAGTTATGGCTAAGCATTTACATATACCTCTTCAATCTGGTAGTGATAAGATATTAAAATTAATGAATAGAAGATATAATACTAGTGAATTTTTAAGTATGGTAGATAGTCTTAGAGATATTGATGATATTTCTCTTACTACTGATTTAATAGTGGGCTTTCCTAAAGAGAGTGATGATGATTTTAATGATACTATGAATACTCTAAGAAAGATTGGTTTTACTAAGATACATACTTTTCCATATTCTAGAAGAAAAGGTACAGTAGCGGATAAAATGGATGGTCATATTGATGGTACTACTAAGAAAAAAAGAGTTCATGAAGTACTTGCTTTATCTAATGAATATGAGAATAAGTTTTATAATAGTAAGATTGGTAAGGTATATGATGGGGTAGTTGAAATACATGATAATGGTTTGGTAGTAGTACATACTTCTAATTTTATACCAGTTATTATTAATGATAAGGTAGAGAATAATAGTATAGTTAATGTTATGATTGAAAAAGTAGAGGGACTTAATGTTTATGGAAGAGTAGTATAACTATTCTTCTTTTGTTTATGGGAAATTATGTTATGTAATTGACATTAAAATAGGGAAATGTTATAATTTATAGCGTAATATTTGTAAGAAATAACATAAAATATTAGATGGAGGTATGTATGTTAAAGTTATTAAAGAATTTAAATAAAAAGGATTGGTTATATGTATTTATATCTGCTATTTTGATTGTATTTCAGGTATGGTTAGAACTTAAGATGCCGGATTATATGTCCAATATTACTCAGCTTGTTCAAACTAAGGGGGCTGCGATGAGTGATATTTTAAGAGAAGGTGGATATATGCTACTATGTGCTTTTGGTAGTTTGGTATCGGCTTTTATAGTGGGGTATTTTACTTCTGGTATATCTGCTTCTTTTTCTTATCGTACTAGAGGTAAGTTATTTAGAAAGGTTGAAGATATTAGTACTTATGAGATAAAGAAATTTTCTCCTAGTAGTTTGATTACTAGAACTACTAATGATATTACACAGATTGAATTTCTTATTGCGATGGGACTTACTTTAATGATTAAGGCTCCTATTACAGCGGTATGGGCTGTTACTAAGATTGTTAATAAGAGTATTGAATGGAGCATTTTAACGGGAGTAGCAGTGCTTGTACTTCTTATTACTATTGGTATTATTATGATTATTGTTATGCCTAAGTTTAAGATAGTACAAGAACTTCTTGATAAGGTTAATATGGTTACGAGAGAGAATTTAACTGGTATTAGAGTTGTTAGGGCATTTAATGCTGAAGAATATCAAGAAGATAAGTTTGAAGGTATTAATAACAAGCTTACTAAGCAGCAGATTTTTAATCAGACTGCATTTAATTATTTGAATCCTATTATGTATTTGGTTATGTATTTTTTAACGCTTGGTATTTATTTTATAGGGGCTATTCTTATTAATGATGCTGGTATGGGGGATAAGATTGTTTTGTTTGGTAATATGATTGTTTTTTCTTCTTATGCTATGCAGGTTATTATGTCTTTTTTAATGCTTGCTATGATATTTATGATGTTACCTAGAGCTAGTGTATCCGCTAAGAGGATTAATGAGGTACTTGATACTCCTATCAGTGTTAAAGAAGGAACTGTTACTGAGAATAATAGTGATATTAAGGGTACTGTTGAATTTAAGAATGTTTCTTTTAAATATCCTGATGCTGATGAGTATGTTCTTGAAGATATATCGTTTAAGGTTAATAAGGGAGAAGTTATTGCTTTTATTGGTTCTACTGGTAGTGGTAAATCTACTTTAATTAATTTGATACCTAGATTTTATGATGCTACTAGTGGGGAGATACTAGTAGATGGTATTAATGTTAAAGATTATAATTTTGAGTATTTGAATAATATAGTAGGTTATGTACCACAGAAGGCTGTTATGTTTTCAGGAAGTGTTTTATCGAATATTAATTTTGGTAAGAATAGACATGGTAAACCTTCTAAAGAAAGAGTAAAGGCTGCTATTAGGGTATCACAAGCTGAAGAATTTGTATCTAAATTAGATGATAAAGAGAAAGCACATATTGCTCAAGGTGGTACTAATGTTAGTGGTGGTCAAAAGCAGAGATTATCAATAGCGAGAACGATTGCTAGGGATCCAGAAATATATATTTTTGATGATTCTTTTAGTGCGCTTGATTATAAGACTGATAGTACTTTAAGAAGTGAACTTAAGAAATATACTAAAGATGCTACGGTTATGATAGTAGCTCAAAGAATTGGTACGATACTTAATGCTGATAAGATTGTTGTTTTAGATAATGGTAAATGTGTTGGTATTGGTACACATAAGGAATTAATGAAGAAGTGTAAAGTATATAAAGAAATTGCTTTATCACAGGTATCAAAGGAGGAACTTGAAAATGTCTAGTAATGAAAAAGAGAGAAATAGTCATTCTAGAGGTCATGGACCGATGAGAGTAAGTGAAAAGCCAAAGGATTTTATGGGTTCTATTAAGAAACTTATGAAGAGTCTTAGTAGTTTTAAGGTACTTATATTTATTGCTCTTGTATTAGCGGCTTTATCTTCTATTCTTTCACTTATTGCTCCGAATAAGTTATCTGATTTGACTGATGAGATTACTAAGGGTATTACGATTAATACTTCTAATATGAAAGAGTTAGAAGAGGATCTTACTAAGAATATTAGTGATATTGGGAATATTTTAGGTATTAATTTAGATGAAAAGATGATATATAGGGTTAATTCTTCTGGTATTAGTAGTGAAGATAAGATTAAATTTAATGATACTTTAAAAAGTATTAGTAGTAACCAGGAATTGATACTTAAGTATTTTAGTGAGTTACCTGATAGTATACTTGATATTATTATTGGTGATAGTACTTATAATGATATTTATATTAGTAAAGAGGATAAGATCACGACGATTAGGGCTTTTAGTGATATCGATGTTGATAATAAGAAATTTAATGGTATTAGTAGTTTTCCTGAAAGTATGAAGAAGGCTTTATTTCCTGATACTGTGATTGATGGAATAGAGATTAGTACTGATGATAAAGTAGAGTTTATTACTTTGATGGCTGGTAGTGATAGTTCTTCAGTTAATGAGATGTATAAGGTTATGGAGAATCTTCCTATTAATGTGCAGAAGGTTATTGGACCTAAGATGGATATGGATAAGATTAAGAGTATTGCTATATTACTTGCTTGTTTATATATTATTAGTGCTATATTTAGTTATGTTGAAGGTTTATCTATGATTAAAGTAGCTAATGGATATGCTAAAAAGCTTAGAAGTAGTATATCTGAGAAGATAAATAAATTACCTCTTAAATTCTTTGATCATAATTTATCTGGTGATATTTTATCTAGAGTTACTAATGATGTTGATACGATAGCTCAATCTTTAAATAATAGTTTATCTACTTTAGTATCTTCGATTACTTTATTTATTGGTTCTATTATTATGATGTTTGTTACTAATTATATTATGGCTATTACTGCTATTGTGTCTAGTTTGATTGGATTTATACTTATGTTTATTATTCTTAATAAGTCACAGAGGTATTTTACTGCTAGACAGAGGGAGCTTGGTAAATTAAATGGTTATATTGAAGAGATTTATAGTGGTCTTAATGTTGTTAGAAGTTGTAATGCTAAAGATGAGACTATTAATGAATTTGATAAGTTAAATGATAAGTTATATGATTGTAATAGAAAGAGTCAATTTTTATCTGGACTTATGCAACCGATAATGGGATTTATTGGTAACTTTAGTTATGTTGCTGTATGTATAGTAGGAGCTTTGCTTGTTAGTAAGAGTGTGATATCTTTTGGTGTGATAGTGGCTTTTATTATGTATGTTAGATTATTTACTAATCCTTTATCACAAATTGCTCAAGCTATGACTTCAATGCAAAGTACTGCTGCTGCTAGTGAGAGGGTGTTTGGTTTACTTGAAGAAGCGGAAATGGATAGTGAAAATGATATTACTAAGAAATTAGATAAACATAAGGTTAAGGGTAATATTGAATTTAAGAATGTTAAGTTTGGTTATGATAAGGATAAGATTATTATTAATGATTTTACTGCTAAGGTTAAGGCGGGAGAAAAGATTGCTATTGTTGGTCCTACTGGGGCTGGTAAAACGACGATGGTTAATTTGCTTATGAAGTTTTATGATATTAATGATGGCGATATTTTGATAGATGGTACTTCTATTAAGGAACTTAAGAGAGATAATATTCATAGTTTATTTACGATGGTTCTTCAGGATACTTGGTTATTTAATGGTACTGTTAAAGAAAATATTATTTATAATCAGAAAAATGTTAGTAATAAAAAAGTAGAAGAAGTATGTAAAGTAGTAGGAGTAGATCATTTTATTAAGACTTTACCTAATGGTTATGATAGTATTATATCTGATAATGATTCGGTATCTTCCGGTCAGAGACAACTTCTTACTATTGCTAGAGGTATGATTAGTGATAGTCCTTTCTTGATACTTGATGAGGCTACTAGTAATGTTGATACGAGAACTGAAGAGTTAGTTCAAAAAGCTATGGATAAACTTATGGAGAATAAGACTTCGTTTATTATTGCTCATAGGTTATCTACGATTAAGAATGCTGATTTGATACTTGTTATGAAAGATGGTAATATTATTGAACAGGGTAATCATAATGAGTTAATGAAGAAGAATGGGTTTTATGCTAATTTATATAATTCTCAATTTGAAAAAGCTAATAATTAATATTAGTTTTTTTCTTTATCCTATGAAATCTAGGGTTTTCATAGGCATAACATAGCCTAGGTCTATGTTATGAATAATTTTTTTTAGGGAATAAATACATAATTAAGAATCTAATAGGTTTAACTAATTATGAAATTAGTGTTAAAAAATTAAAGACTGTTCTTTTGTGAATTGTTTTATTGATTATAATCTTTTTTTGTCCAATTTTTCTGTATTTATTGATTTCTATTTATTGATATGATAAAATTATAGTGTGAGGTAGAATATGAGAAGATATAAATATTTACTATTTAGTATTATTAGTTTTATGTTGTTTAATATTAATATTGTTTTAGCTGATACTATGGATGCTTGTACTAATGTGGGTATACTTAAAGTTATATATTTTATTAAGTTACTTCTTAATATTGTTTTTATAGCAGTTCCTATTGGTTTAATTGTATTTGGTCTTATCGATTTTTCTAAGTCAGTTGCTTCTGGTGATGAAAAAGATGGTAAGAAGAATTTGAATCTATTTATTAAGAGATTAATATATGGAGCATTAGTCTTTTGCGTACCATGGATTGTTAGTGTAGTTATGCATTTACTGGGTGATCTTACTAAAGATGTTAATTGGACTGACTGCTACAACAATGCTAATAAAGAATATATTGATGCACATGAAGAATAGGGAATATTCTTCTTTTTTTTTTAAAAATAATTGACTTAGAAATGGTAAAATGATATACTTGATATAGTAGGAAAGTAGGTTACTATCTATGAAGAAAAAGAATAAAAAGAAGAATACTTATATGTATGATAATAAAAGATTTATTTTAGTGTTTACAATGATGTTTTGTTTAGTTATATCTATGAGTACTTATTGGATGTATGCATATAAACATAAGTATGGAAAGAATTACTTTGATAATAAGATTATTAGTTATAAAGTAAGTGATTATGTTGATACTGATGGTAATTATGTATATTTAAAAAATATTGATAAGGAAATAATTAATACTTTTATTAATAAACAAAAAGAAGTGTTAAAAAATAATGTTATTGATATGAGTGTTACTAAGGGAATATATAAAGATATATTATCTATTAAGATTAGTTATGTATTATATGGAGAACTTAGTAATTATGAAGATGTTATTACTATTAATATTGATTTAAAGAATAATAAGGTACTTAGTAATGATGATATGATAGATATGGTTAAGGGTAGTTATAAGGATATTGCTACTGATATATTTAATGAGTATATTAAAATAAATAATAATAGAGAAGTAGTAGATGCTATTACTGAAGAGAAGTTAAGTAGTAGTGAATTTAATAATAATAGTGAAAAGTATATTATTAGAATTAGAGAGAAATTATCTGATATTATGAATATATATATTGAAAATAATGAAGTATATTATTTAGTTAGAAAATATGAAATTAATAAAGTATGTTATTATACTAATACTGATATAAATATGGGATATATAAATAAAAAAATAGGTAAGTTATAGAAGGAGGAATTTTTATGGAAAGTATTTTATCGGCAACAGCAATTGCTATAGGAGTTATGGTTGGACTAGCTTTTTTAGGACTAGGATTAGGAATAGGATTACTTGGAGGGAGAGTTGCTGAGGCAGTTGGTAGAAATCCTGAAACTAAGAATGATGTTGTTCATTCAATAATGACTATATTAATAATATTTGCAATATTTTTATTATTCTTATTTGCATTTTGTTTCTTATTATTATTCTTTAATCCATTAGTGGGATAATATGACATACTTTATTATCTCTTTTGTCATTATCATTCTTTTAGTAGTGGTAATGAGTTTAATACTTAAGAATGCTGTTAAACAGGTTGATGAAAAATCTAAGTCATATTTTGTTGATAAATTAAAAGAGTATGATTATTTAATAGATGAAAAAGAAAAGAAACTTTCTGAATTAGAAAGTGAACTTTTGAAAAGAAAGAATGGGTTAAATGATAATAGTTTAAGTGAATCAGGACCTAAGTATGATTTTGATACTAGTATTATTGATTTACTTACTGAGACTAATTATCTTGATAAGAATATATTTGAACTTAATAAGAAAATAGAACAAAAATTTATTATTAATTATGAAGATTTAATTAAAGATTTCTTGTCTAATATTAAGGGAGATAATAGATATGATTTCTGTGTTAAATTAAGAAATAAATTTACTCCGGATGAAATATATAATATTGAATTAATGTTACCGGAAGAAAGAAATGCATATTTAAAGAAGACACTTAGTGAGGAAGAATATAAGGTTTATGAAATATATTTAGCTAGTAATAAATTTAATATGGAAGATTTTATTGATTATTTAAATAGACTTATTGAACTTAATGATCCTACTGTAGTGATTCTTGTACCTAATGATAAGGTTAATTATGATTATATTGATAAAAATATTAAGACTAAAGTAAGTGATGGTATTTATAAGGGAATTAAGATACTATATAGGAATAAGGTATATGACTTTAGCTTAAATGAAGGGAATGTGTGATATGGAACTTAAAAAGGTAGATAAAAAAGTTGAAGATATTAAAAGTAATAACAATATTTATTCTGTTGGTAAAGTTATAAAAGTTAATCCTTATACTGTTATTGTATCTGGTCTTAATGATATTACTTATTATGAAGAAGTTGATATTGCTGGTAAGGCTAAAGGGTTTGTTTTTGCTGTAGGAAAGAATAATATTACGGTATCTTTAGTTGATGTTAATGATAAGATTAATCCTGGTGATGAAGTATATTCGTTGAAGAAACAATTTAAATGTTTATTTAGTATGGATTCTATGGGTAAAGTTATTGATATCTTTGGGAATGATTTAATAGCTGGTAAAAAATTTGATAATTTGGTTGAAGTTCCTATTGAAAATGAACCTATTCCTATTATGGATAGAGGCCTTGTTACGAGAGAATTTTTAACTGGACTTACTAGTATTGATATGTTATATCCAATTGGTAGAGGACAGAGACAATTAATTATTGGAGATAAAAAGACTGGTAAAACACAGATTGCTCTTGATGCTATTGTTAATCAAAAAGATAAGAATATGGTATGTATATATGTTGCTTTAGGTAAGACTAAGAAAGAAGTTAAAGATATTTATTATGATCTTACTAAGAGAGGGGCTGCATCATATACTATTATTATTGCATCATTTCATGATGAACTTCCTAATAGAACATATTTAACTCCTTATGTTGCTTTATCAATAGCAGAGTCTATGATGATGGATTCTTATGATGTTCTTGTTATTATAGATGATTTAAAGAAACATGCTGATGTATATAGACAAATATCTCTTGCTAGTAAGAAGACTCCTGGTAGAGATGCTTATCCATCTGATATCTTTTATGCACATAGTAAATTACTAGAAAAAGGTTGTCAACATAAAAATGGTGGTTCTATTACAATACTTCCAATAGTAGAGACTAAGAGTTCAGATATTACTGATTATATATCTACTAATATTATTTCTATTTGTGATGGGCAGATAGTTTTATCTAGTAAGAACTTTGCTAAAGGAGAGAAACCGGCATTAGATTATGGATTATCTGTATCTAGATTAGGTGGAGCAGTACAGTCTCCAGAGGTTAAGAGACTTGGTAGTTTAGTTAGAAGTAAATTACTTGAATATTTGGAAGTTAGAGATATATATGAACTTGCTAATATTGATGAAATGAGTGAAGAATTACAGCATAGGATGAAAGAAGGAAAAGTTATTCTTGATAAACTTAAACAGAATAAATTTTCTCCTAAAAGTAAGGAAGAAATGCTTGAGTTATATAAGTTCTTAGAGGAAGGTGATAATAATGAAAATAGGTAAAATTATTACTATTAATGATATTTCTGTAGAAATTATATTATCAAGTAATGATATTAAAATAGGGGATATTTTGGAAGTAGAAGGTAATAATAAGTATGTATTTGAAGTAGTTGAAATTAATAATATATCCGCTACTTGTATAAGTTTATATAGTACTAGAGGTTTACAAAAGGGTAGTATTGTTATTAAGAAAAATGATGGATTAGAAGTTGAATATTCTGATAAGATTTTAGGTAGAGTATTTGATTCTTATGGTGATGTTATTGATGGTCTTCCTTTTGAAAGTGAAAAGAAAGTTAAAGTAAGTCATAATACGGTATCATTAAAAGAAGTTAAAGTTGAAAATGATCCATTATGGACTGGTATTAAAGTAATTGACTTTTTTGCTCCTTTACAAAAAGGATTTAAAATGGGATTACTTGGTGGTGCTGGTGTTGGTAAGACAGTACTTATTAAAGAGTTAATTCATAATATTTATGCTAGTTCTAATTCTAATGCTGTTTTTGTAGGAGCAGGTGAAAGAAGTCGTGAAGGTAGAGAATTATATGACGATATGAAGAGTTCTAACTTACTTGATAAAATGACTATGGTATATGGTCAAATGGGAGATAATCCAGTATCAAGAAGTAAGTCTGTTGCTACTGGACTTAGAATGGCTGAATATTTAAGAGATGAAAAGGGACAAGATGTACTTATATTCATTGATAATATATATAGATTTATTCAGGCTAAGGCAGAAATTTCTACTGACTTAAAAGAGTTATTAATTGAAAATGGATATCCTGCTAATATGGCTGGTGAAGTAAGTGATATTGAAGAGAGAATTAATTCTACTGATAAGGGTTCTATTACTTCATTTCAAGCTATTTATATACCTGCTGATGATTTAACTGATGATGCTGTTCAAACTGTTATGAGTTATATGGATGGTCAAATTGTTCTTGATAGAAAAATTGCTGAATTAGGTTTATATCCTGCTATTAATGTATTTAAATCTACTTCTAAGTTAATAGACAAAGATAAGATTGGGGAAAGACATTTTAGTTTAGTAGAAAGAGTACTTGCTAATTTAACTAGATATGAAGAGTTAGAGGAAATAATAGCAGTACTTGGTATTGAAGAGTTATCAGAAGAAGATAAACTTGTCTTCTATAGATCAAGAAAACTTAGAAATTATTTTTCACAACCAATGTTTGTTGCTGAAGCTTTTACTAATATTAAAGGTGTATTTGTTGATATAGAAGATGTTCTTAATGATGTAGAAAATATATTAAATGGTAAATATGATAATATTGATGAGAGTAAGTTTAGATATATAGGTAAATGTGATGGACAAGAGTGGAATAAAGGTTAGAATCTTTGATATTGAAAATGGTTTAAGAGAATATAAAGATATTAAGATAATTAGAATTATTAGCAAAGATTATAACTTACTTATTATGAAAGATTATTTACCAATAATAGGAGAAATAGAAGGTAGTGTAGATATAAAGAATGATGAAGTAAATTTATCATTTAAAGATATTAAGGCTTTCTATATGAATAGTAATAATGAATTTAATTTGATGATAAAAGAGGGATAGTATGAATAATATATTTTATTTTGCATTTGTTGGTATAATTGTTGTTGTTTCTTTATATATTATTCTTAAAATATTAATTAAAAAATTTAATCCTGAAGAATCTAAAGTAAAATTATATGGTATACTTCAGGGTATGAGTAATAGAGAAATAATTAGTATATCGTGTTCAATAATTAGTTATGTATTTATGATATATTTGATGGCTTCTTTTATTGATTTAGATATTTATATTGCTATTATTGTATTGTTTTTAACGCTTGTTAGTGGTATTCTTATTAAGAATAAAAAAGTTATTATTGATTTAATACTTAGTGCTATATCTTTAGTAGGAATAAAAGTAGTATATTTAATTCATGATTATATTATTAATGAATATATGGATATGTGGATGTTACTATTATTAGTATTTGTAATGTTATTCTTATTCTTATATTTATCTTATACTTTACTTAAGAATATTAAAAATGTAGTAATAGCTAATAAATATATAAGAAAGGGTGGTAATCATGAGGATAAAGAACGTAGTTAAGGTCATGAACTTCCACTCTTTACTTAGAGTAGATGCTTCTAAAAGGGAGGCGGAGAGTTATCGTAATGTAGGTGATGAAATTACTAAGATTATTAAGACTATTGTATATAATAAGAATTTAGTGTTAGATAAAAAAGTAATAATGCCTAATCCTAATAATAATAAATTAAATATATATATAGCTAATGATTATGGTTTTTGTGGTAATTTTAATTCGCAGATAGCTAGACAAATAAGACAAGATAAAGATGATTATAAAATTATAATAGGTAAAAAAATAGTATATAATGATGATAAAGTAATACTTAAAATAAATAAAGATGATTTTAGTAAAGAACTTAAAAAAATAGAAAAAACTATAGATGAAGCTATTAGAAATTCTTCTTATAGTGAAATTAATTTATATTATAATCATTATAATTCTAGTACTTCGTTTGAATTTAAAAAACTTACTTTATTTCCTATTAATTTTGATGGAGAATATGATACTAAGAATGATTTTGTTATAGAAACTGATATTACTAGTATGTTATATAGTTTACTTACTTTTTATATTATGTATGAACTTAAGATGTGTGAATGTATTAGTAGGGCTGCTGAAAATGTAATAAGAAATCAGATTACTAGGGAAGCATTAGATAAAATAGATGAGATAGAGATTGAACAAGCTAATGAACTTAGAAAAAATAAAAAAGAAAAATTGGTTAAGAAGACAGTAGAAAATTTTAAGAAAATATCTACAAGGGAGGAAGAAGATGAATAAGTATGATTATATTACTGCGACCACTCTTGAAGAGAAGGTAAGATTAGAGAAATTAATTAAATATATGGAAGATAATAATATTGAAGATAATTTACTTGAGTATAAAGAGAGATATAATAATATTTGTAAATATTTAGTTGCTAAAGATAAATATCTTAATATAGAGAAAGATATTGATAATATTAAAATTAAATTAGATGAACTATATAAAAAGAAAGATGAATGTGAAGTTGATAATTTATTACTTGAAGAAACTTTAATTTCTAAATTTAATACTGATACTAATGGTAAATATAGAAATATATTATATGAAGATATTAAGTTAATTGATGATAAAGAAATAAGAGATATATTGTATATATTATTTGAAAAAGAAAGTGAATATTCTAAGTTACTTAGTAAGAGAAATAAGTTAAAAAATATTATAGATAAGGATAAATATCCTAATACTTATGATACTTTACTTAATCAGGATATATTAATTGAAAAACAAGATGAATTATTAGATAATATATTTTTATTAGAAAATAATATTAAAATAGAGAGGGAAAAGCAAAGAAAAATAGAAGATTCTGTTATGACTATACCTATATTAAAGATATTATATGAATTTTGGATAGTAGATAGTTATGATCCTAGTAAGGTTAATAGAAATAAATTATTTAAAGAGAATAAGAATTTAATTAATTATAAAAATAATATATTTGATACAGAAGAGAAGAGCTCTATTAGTGAGAAGAAAAAAGAAGAAATTAAGAAAGATAAAGATATTATTGATTTAAATTTACCTGGTATTAATGATGATATATTTATTGATATAGATGGAAAAAAATATATTAAATAATGTAAAGACTATTGAATTTTGATTTTATTTTTGTTATACTTTTATTGTGTATGATAGGAGGAAGAAAAGCAATGAATGAAGAAGTAAAAAAATATAATGCACCTTTAATATATGCTATAGTTGGAGTTGTTCTTTTAGTTATAGCTGTATCTGGTAGTGCTTATGCTTACTATGTTGCTAGTGCTGCTGATAGTACAACAATTAAAGGTACTGCTGCTGGTGGTGGAGCAACACTTACGGTATCTAAAATTAGTAATGCAAGTGGGGCATTAATACCAATAGATATGACTACTGCTATGCTTACTAATGCTGCTAAAGGATGGTCTGGTACTGCTATTGGTACTAGTTGGAATGCTAATAATGCTTGTAAAGATAAGAATGGTTATACTGTATGTCAAATATATAGTGTTACATTGAGAAATACAAGTAGTAACGTAGTTAATTATAATATTGGTGTAACATCACTTACTGGACCTACTAATATAGATGTTGTTAAAATGGCTAGTCAAATTAGTGTTACTGCTGCTACTTCTATAAAAGGAAGTACTACTGGTATTGCTGCTAATGTATCTGTACCTGCTAATAATAATAGTACAATATTCTATATTATGGTATTACTAAAGAATACAAATAGTCCACAAACTGACTCTGGTTCGTTTGCTGGTACTGTTACTGCTACTAGTACCGCAGGTAATGAACTTAAAGCTACATTCTCATAATAAAAAATAAAATAGAAAGAAGGAAGAAAAATGGAAGAAAAAAGAAATGATAAATCATTCTTGTTTGCAATAATTGGAGTTGCTGTTTTAGTAGTAGCAATAATTGGATCAACTTATGCCTACTATGTTGCTAGTGCTGCTGATAGTACAACAATTAAAGGTACTGCTGCTGGTGCAGGATTATCTTTATCAGTTACAAAAGAGAGTACTAGTGCTAGTGGTAATTTAATACCACTTACTAGTACACCTGCTATGCTTACTACTGCTGCTAAAGGATATGGTGGTGGAAACTCTTTTGATGCTACTAAATCTTGTATAGATAAAAATGGATATTCAGTATGTCAAATCTATAAAATAATAGTTAAAAATGATAGTACTGCTTCTGTTACATTAAATGGTGGTATTACTAAACTAGAAGGAGCAGGTACACCAAATATTACTTGTGCAGTAATGACTAGTAATGTAAGTGTAACTGATGCTTCTACTTGTAGAACTGCTACTTCACTTGAAGCAAATACAACATTTACGGCTGGTCAATCAAAAACTTATTATATAATTGTTTATATTAATAATACAAATAATGCACAAACTGATAATGGTGCTTTCAATGGTACTGTAACATTTACTACTAATACTGGTAGACTTGAAGCTACATTTAGTTAATAACAAAAAATAATTGAGTCGAAATTTCTCAATTATTTTTTTTTTAAAACTTATCTTAAAACTATTGCATTTTAAATTATTATTTGATACAATTATTATTGTAAAGGAGGATTGAAATAAAATGGATGAAAATAGAAAGGGACCTGGCATATTTTATGCTGTAGTAGGTGTTGCTACTTTAGTAGTTGCTATTATTGGAGCTACATTTGCATTCTTTAGTGCAAGTGATACTAACAGTAGTGCTATTCAAGGTAATACTGCACAAGCTGCTGGTATAAAAATTGATATTACAGATATTACTAAAACAGGTGGTAACATGATACCTCTTAACTTAAAAGTTGGTGATGGTACAAAAGACACAGTTAAACAATTTACAAATGCAATGGCTGGCAAATGTAAAGATATGAACGAAAACAATGTTTGTGATGTTTATAAAATTACTGTTACAAACAGTTCGACTACATCAACAATCGATGTTAGAGGTGATTTAACATTAACTGAAGGTGCTGGAAATATGAAATGGCAATTAATTAATGTTACTAATGATGCATTAGATACTTTTGCTGCTGCTGAAATTACTGGTCATGAAGTTGATGGAGCTACTGTTACATCAGTAACTAAAACTGGTCAACTTGTTAGAGAAGGACTTGATGGAGCTACTGGTACTGGCGATGCTGCTAGAAAAACTCTTGGTGCTAATGCAACTGCAACATATTATGTTTTAATCTGGTTAGAGGAAATGGGTGCTGACCAAGGTACAGATGCTGACAAAACATTTAAAGGTACTGTTAATTTTAACGCCGTTGACGCAACTGGTGCTACTTCTGGTATCACTGCATCATTTACTCAAGCTTAATAAAAGAAGATTTTATATCTTCTTTTTTTCTTTAATATAAAAAAATCTATTGCAATTTTAATTAATATTTGATACAATTATTATTGTAAAGGAGGATTGAAATATATGATGGAAGAAAATAAGAAAGGGGCTAATACTTTATATGCGGTTATTGGTATTGCTACATTAGTAGTTGCTATTATCGGAGCAACATTTGCATACTTTAGTGCATCACAAACTAATAGTGATATCACTGGTACAACTGCTGAAGCTGGTGGATTAACTATTGAGGCAAAATTAATTACAGATAATACTAATAATAATATCATTCCTTTGAACTTAATTACTAATCAAACTTTAAAACCAGAAAGCACAGATCAATATGTTGATTCTGAAGATCAGTTTGATAAGGCAATGACTAATAAATGTAAAGATAGTTTAGGAAACAATATTTGTGCTGTATATAGAGTAGTTGTAGCAAACCAAAGTAAAACTTCAACTATTCAAGTTAGAGGTAAACTTAATTTAAGTTCTACTACTGCTAATATGTATTGGACTTTAATTAATGCTACTACTACAGATGAACAAGTTACTACTCCAGGTGGGGATGGTCAAGAAGGAACTACTACTACTGTTTATAAATTAAATACCGCTACCGCAATAGAAAACTTTGTTAAAGTTAAACAAGGTTTAGATGGTAACATGACTTATAGTGCTACTGTAAATAAAGATACTCAACTTAATGAAGCTGAAAGTGTTAGTTTATATGGTACTGATAATAATTCAGTGAGTACTCCAAGTTCAGTTACTTACTACGTATTAGTATGGCTTGAAGAGACTGGTGCAGAGCAACAAGATCAAGATGCTTCTAAACCGGATTCTATAAAGAGTTATACTGGTAATATTACTTTTGATGCTGTTGATGCTAATGGTAATAAATCAGGTGTTACTGCTACATTTACATCATAGTAGTGATTATAAAAATATAGTAACGATATTGTTACTATATTTTTTTGTATTGTTATTTTTGAGACTTCGGCTCAAAAATATTTGTGAAGACTTTGGCTTCACAAAGAAGGAGAAATATTACTTAGATAAAGATTATATACTTTAGTATAGTCTATGATATTAAAGATATCTTCTAAGTAATCTTCTCTTTTATTATTGTGTTTTAGATAATAAGAATGTTCCCATACATCTATTGTCATAATTGGAGTAAAGCCGTAGTAGTAGGGTGTATCTTGGTTAGAAGTATTTATTATTCTTAAGTTATTATTTTTATCTATTACTAAGAAGGTATAACCACTACCTTTTACTTGTAAGGCCATATCTATGAATTCTTTTTTGAAGTTATCATAGGAGGTAAAGTATTTATTTATTAGATTTAACATAGGTGTAGGTATTTCTTTTTTGATATTGCTTAGGGTGTAAAAATATAAACTATGATTTAGATATCCTCCTAGATTATATAGTATTTCATCTCTGTCTTCCATAGGTAATATATCTATATGTTTGGCTAGATAGATAGGGTTATGATCATATTTATAATTATGTTTATTTAGATATTTATTTAGATTATCTGTATAATTTTTATAATGAACATTATAATGTAAGTCTAGAGTTTTATTATCTATATATGGTTCTAGACTATTATAATCTAAATTTATTCTTTTATATTCCATAATATCACCAGTATAATTATATTTATATATCCCATAATTTACCACATTTATTTGATAATTTGTCCATTATATAATAATATAATTTAATCATGAAAGGAAGTGGTAGATGAATAAAAAATAGAAAAAAAATATTAATTATATGTTATACTATATTTAGGAAGTGATTATTATGTACAATATAGCTTTAGTTGAGGATGAAAAAGATTTAAATGATCTTATTAAGACTTATCTAGAAAAAGAAGGATATAATGTTGCCAGTTATTATAATGGTGATACTGCTATTAAAGATAGTGATAAGGTATATCATTTATGGATTCTTGATATTATGTTAGGGGATGATATAAGTGGTTATGACATCATTAAAAAGATAAGAGAGAATAATAGTGATGTTCCTGTTATATTTACTTCTGCTAGAGATAAGGATTTGGATAAGATAATTGGTTTAGAATTAGGAAGTGATGATTATATTACTAAGCCTTATTCTCCTAAAGAATTAGTACTTAGGGTTAATAATATAATTAGAAGGGTATATACTAAAGAAAGACAAAAGATTACTTATAAAGATTATATTATTGATTTAGATAAAAGAATGGCTTTTCAAGGTGATGAGGACTTAAATCTTACTACTTTAGAATTTGATTTGTTATATATGTTTGTTACCAATAAAGAGAAATCTTTCTCAAGAGATGATATATTAAATAATATATGGGGAGAGAATTATTTTGGTACTGATAGAGTAGTAGATGATCTTATAAGAAGACTAAGAAAGAAAATGCCTCTTTTAGATATAAATACAATATATGGATATGGGTATAGATTATTATGAAAAAACTAACTCTTACTGAACAATTCTTGTTTATATGTGTATCTATTATTGTTATTGTTATAATATCACTGGGAATGGTACTTCCTAAAACCCTTCTTCCTGTGTATGAAGAGAATTTATATAACTATCTAAATCAATCTCTTAACTTATTAGAAAAACCTGAGAATAATAGGGTTGATAGTGAGGTTGCATATATTTATATTGATGGTGATAAGAATATATTAGTATCTAGTAATTTATCTGATGTTGTTAATATTAAAGATGTTAAAGCTATTATTAGTAAAACTAATGATGATGAAGGTAAATTTATGGTAGGTAAGAAAGTATATTATTACTATACTAATGAAAGTAATGGTATGAGAAAGATTGCTATTACGACGAATAGTTATATTAATTCGATGAAAAAGGAAATACTTAAAATAATTCTTATAGTAGTGGGTATTACATTTATTATTATATCTCTACTAGTACTTATATGGTCTAATAGTTTAGTTAATAGAATTAAGAAATTAAAAGATAAAGTAGATAACATAAATAATGATGATTATGATCATAAAATGATCTATGATTATGATGATGAATTATATACCTTAGAGGTAGCTATTGAGAATATGAGGGTATATTTGAAGGAACAAGAGGCTTATAAGAATCAAATGTATCAAAATATTTCTCATGATTTTAAAACTCCTATCACAGTTATGAAATCCTATATTGAAGCTATGGAAGATGGTATTGAATCACAAGAGAAAACTACTAAGATTGTTAAAGAACAATTAAATAAATTAGAGGTTAAAGTTCACTCCTTACTATACCTTAACAAACTAAATTATTTGAAAGAAGAAAAAGAAAAACTTAATGATAGTTGTGATGTTAGTAAAATAATGCTTGCATCCGTCGATAAGTTCAGTCCTTCGCGTAGTGATGTTGTTTTCTCATTAGATATTGATAAAAAGAATACTGTCTTTAGAGGTAGTGATGAAATGTGGGAAGCGATAATTGATAATATTCTTAATAATTTTATGCGATATGCTAAGAGTCAAATTAAAATTACTCTTAAGAATAATAAGATTATCTTATACAATGATGGTCCTAATATAGATAAAGATGTATTGAATAACATTTTCACTCCCTACGAAAAAGGTGTTCGAGGTGTCTTTGGTTTAGGATTATCTATAGTTAAAAAAACACTAGGTCTTTTAAACTATGATATTAATATAGAAAATGTAAAGAATGGTGTTAAATTTATAATCAGTTAAAAGAGTTCTTGGTTGAACTCTTTTTTGTTGATATTTAACTTTAAGTATGTTGTTATTTTTATATGAGGTGGTATCAATAATGGAAAATGTTGATAATATAGAAGATTTAAAAAAGGCTTTACTTTCAGATGATGAGTAAGTTTTTTTGTATAAAAAAAGAAGACTATTTTTCTTCGATAGCTTCTGTTGGACATGATTCTTTTGCATTAGTGGCATCTTCAATATGTTCTTCTTTAACAGGAGTTTCTATTACTTCTGCTAATCCATCATCATTAAAATTAAAGACATCCTCACAAATGCTTACACATTGTCCACATCCTATACATTTATCTTGATTAACTTTTAAATTCATTTATATCAATCCTTTCTATTTAATTATATCAAATTAATAAAAAAAAGCAATAATATCTTTTATTTAAGTTAAAAATATGTTATTATATATATAGAGTAGAAGAGGTAATAAGATGGAAAGTAGAATGGAAAAATATTATAAAGAGAATCCGGAATATTATAAAAGAAGTAAAAGAAATGAAGCTTTATATAGAGATATAACTAGAGATATGAATGATTTGGATAATTTACCTATACCAGATAATTCTAATGAAATTGATATTGATGGTTTAAAGCAGATTATTTCTAGTAGAGATGAGTATCGTAAAGCTAAAGATATGGGAAGAACTGTTACTAGAGAAAGAGTAGTAGAGGAACCAAAGGAAGATAAAAGAAGAGTATATGATATTAATGTTCTACTGGAGACTGCTAAAAATGAAGTTAATAAGAATAATGAAGTAGAAGGAAAGAAACTTATTAATGCTAATTTCTTAACTGATTTAGATGATGCTAATGTACCCTCTAATGACTTAGTTGAAGTTAGTGAAGTTACTTCTGAAAATGAGAAAGAAAAAGAAGTATCTAATACTGATTCTTTACCACTTGATATATTAGTAGATTTAAAAGGTACTGATAATACTGTTGTTACTGATCCAATTGTTAAAGATGAAGTTACTATGATTGAGAAAATTAAAGATGGTGAAACTTTCTATAGTGGTTCATTTAATTTTACTAAAAAAGATTTTGCTGATGAAGAAGATGATGATAATTTATTTGAGGAAAAGAGTCATACTGGACTTAAATTATTCTTTTTGATAATTGGTTTGGTTCTTTTGACTGCTGTTATATATCTTGCTATTACTAAGTATGTATTATAAGAAATAGTTATTACTGTTTCTTTTTTTTGATGTTCTTTTTTTATATTATATTCATACCTTTTAGTAGGGTGATATCATTGTTTAGTAAGAATATACATAAAAGAATTAAAATAGTATTACTAATAGTAATAATAGTATTTATAATAATAATAGCTAAAGTATTTTATATAGAAGTAATAGATTATAAGAAACTTAATAAATTAGCAAATGGATTATGGAGTAGAAATTTACCAATAGAAGCCGATAGAGGTAAGATATATACCATAGATGGTGAATTATTAGCAGGTAATGTTACTACTACTTCTTTAGTATTTATTCCTAATCAAATAAAAGATAAAAACTTAGTAGCAGAGCAAATAAGTAAAGTACTAGGAGTTTCTAAAGAAGATATCGAAAAGCATATATATAAGAAGACAATGATGGAAAGAGTACACCCTGAAGGAAGAAGACTTTCCTACGAAATAGCGGATCAAATAAATAGTTTTCATTTTGATGGAGTATATCTTTTAAAGGAATCTAAAAGAGAATATACCCATAATGAAATGTTATCTCATGTTTTAGGTTATGTTGGCATAGATAATCAAGGCCTTAGTGGCTTAGAACTTCAGTATGATGATATCTTAACAGGAGAATATGGAGGAGTACAATACTTTTCTGACGCTAAAGGTAATAATTTAGATAGAAATTCCGTATATGTAGAACCAGAAGATGGGTTAGATATATATTTAACAGTTAATTATGAATTACAATCTTCTATTGAAAGAGAACTAGATAATATTGTAACTAAATATAATCCAGAAGGAGCATGGGCATTAGCTATGGATCCCAATACTGGAGAAATACTTGGTATGAGTTCTAGACCTAATTTTAATCCTAATAATTATAAAGATTATAGTACTGAAGTAATAAATAGAAATATGGCTATATGGGCTAGTTATGAACCAGGTAGTACTTTCAAAATATTAACAGTGAGTGCAGCAGTTAATGAAGGTAAGGTAGATTTACTTAAAGATACTTTTTACGATGGTGGTTCTGTTAATGTTGATGGTGCTAGGATTAAGTGCTGGAAGGCTGGTGGACATGGAGCCCAAACTTTCTTAGAGGTTGTCCAAAATTCATGTAACCCTGGCTTTGTCGAATTAGGCCGAAGATTAGGAAAAGAAACATTATTTGATTATATAAATAAATTTGGATATGGTAAAAAAACAGGTATTGATTTAAATGGAGAAAGTTCAGGAATACTATTCAATTTAGATAAAGTAGGACCAGTAGAACTAGCTACTACTGCCTTTGGTCAAGGAGTTAGTGTTACCGCTATTCAACAAGTAGCGGCAGTCTCCGCAGCAATTAATGGAGGTACATTATATAAGCCTTATATTGTTAAGAGAATTACTGAACATGAAACAGGTCAAATTATTAAAGAAATAGAACCTACTAAAGTAAGAGAAAATATTGTTACTAAAGAAACAAGTGAAAAAGTGAGAATGACACTTGAATCAGTAGTATCATTAGGTACTGGTAGGAATGCTTATATAGATGGCTATCGAGTAGGAGGAAAGACAGGTACTGCTCAAAAGGTTAATAATGGTGTTTATATGCATGGTAATTATATAGTATCCTTTATTGGCTTTATGCCTGCTAATGATCCCAAAGTAGTAGTATATCTAGCCATAGATAATCCTAAGGGGGTAACCCAGTATGGAGGTACAGTTAGTGCCCCTATAGTAAAAAATATCCTAGAAGATGCTATATCAGCCTTAAATATTAAAAAACAAGAAGGTGGAACTGATAAAAAGTATCAATGGTATGACCAAAAATATTATACCGTAGAAGATGTTGTAGGCTTAACTAAAAAAGAAGCAGCTAGTAAACTAAAATCTTTTACTATAGAGTATAGTGGCAGTGGAAATAAAGTAATTAATCAGTCTCCAGAAGCAGGAAGTAGAATACCAGAATATTCTAGTATTAGATTATACTTAGATTAATTTGCATTTTTATTACTTTTGTGCTATAATAGCGGCATCAAAAGAGGGGGGAATATTTATGCAAATAATTAATATGTCTAAGACTAAATTAAATAGTTTAGAACCACTTATATTACCAAAAAATGTAACTAGCACAGAGTGTGAATTATTTAAATATCCTTATTATGGTAAAGAAAAATTACTTAAGAAATTACATCGTACTGATGGAATAATATTTGCTAATAAATTATATACAATAGAAGTATTAAATGCTAATAAAGATAGTATGCCTAGTAATTTTGTATTACCCGAATCTTTAGTATCTATTAATAAAAAAATAGAAGCTTTTACTATGAAGTATATAAAAGGAATAAACTTAAGTGTTATATTAAATAATCCTGATATTACTTATGAAGAGAAGATTCATTATCTAAAGAGTATTGGTAGAATACTAGAACAAATGCAAAATATTCGTAAATATACTAATTTAAATAACTTCTATCTAGGAGATATTCATGAAGATAACTTTCTAGTAGAAAGAGATAAACAAGAAATATATATAGTAGACTTAGATAGTTGTAAAATAGCAGGCAATAAATCATTTCCTGGTAGATATTTAACTAATTCTTCATTAATTAAATATAATAACACTAAGTATCAAACATTATCACAGACTGATGATTTAGCAGATTATAAGATTGATGAAAATACTGATATATATTGTTATATAATTATGATATTAAATTATTTATATGATGGCAGAGTAGATAGATTATCACTAGATAAGTTTTATGATTTTATAAATTATCTAGAAGATATTAAAGTAAATATAGAGTTAATAGAATGTTTTAATAAGATAGTAGTAGGAGGAAACAATATTAATCCTTGTAATTATCTTGATACATTAACTCCTAAACAAGTAGCAGGTGCTAGAAGACTATATAAAAAGAAGTGAATATCTTTACACTACTAATGTAAAATAAAGTAAAAAGATATATTTATTTAAATATATATATGATATAATATATCTAGAAGAGGAGTGGGATAATGTTAACATTAACTAAATCATTATTTGCCTTAATGTTGGGCTTTATAGGAGCTACAATATTCGGATTAATCATTATACCATTTTTAAAAAAGTTAAAAGCAGGACAAAATATTAATATATATGTAGAAGCTCATAGGAATAAAGCAGGAACACCTACTATGGGAGGATTAATCTTTATAATTCCTACATTTGCTATAACATTATTTCTATTATTAACGGGTAAGATAGAATATTCAGTAAACTTAGTTATAGTATTATTTGTATTCTTATCATATGGATTAATAGGATTCTTAGATGACTTTATAAGTTTAAGAAGAAAGACTAATAAAGGACTTACACAATTTCAAAAGATATTACTTCAGTTAATAGTAGCTTTAGTATTCTATGTATTATTTAGACAATATACAGCGGGAGATTCTTATTTAAGAATATCAGCTTTAGGTATTGATTGGAACTTAGGTTGGTTCTATGGAGTATTCATCTTATTCTTATTAGTAGGATCTTCTAATGCTGTTAACTTAACTGATGGATTAGATGGTTTAGCAGGAGGATTATCTGCAATTGCTTTCTTAGCTTTTGGTTTAATTGCTATGGGTAGTTGGTGGATTGAAGGTAATAGCGATATGGGTATCTTTTGTTTTATACTAATGGGAAGTATTATGGGCTTTCTGGTATATAATTCAAATCCTGCTAAAGTATTTATGGGCGATACTGGTAGTTTAACCCTTGGTGCTACAATGGCTACGATAGCTATCTTAACATCGCATGAATTATCACTAGCGGTAATAGGAGGAGTATTTGTAATAGAAACATTAACTGTTATTATTCAGATATCTTCAGTTGTATTATTAAAAAGAAGAGTATTTTTAATGACTCCTATCCATCATCATTTTGAAAGATTAGGATGGAAAGAGAATGATATTGTTAAATTATTCTGGATAGTAGGTTTTATATTAAGTTTATGTGCTTTAATATATGGAGTATGGTTATAATAAGATTACTGTATTTGGTAATCTTTTTTGTGCCCCTTCATCCTAAGGTATTCCGGGGTATTTTTGAGTCTTAGTCTCAAAAATAGATTTATTTAATAAAAATAGCAATAGACTTATTGAAAATAAAAATAGTTTATGATAAAATTAATACATAAAGTATGAAAGGAGGCCCTACCTATGAAAGTATTAGATATAGTTAACAACAAGTTAATTTTCG
>JABLTN010053130.1_pt1 | contig 34800 bp, 37 predicted proteins | sample 7160141 | NCBI WGS metagenome assembly JABLTN01 (sample SAMN14651226, study PRJNA627086) | human gut metagenome | isolation source: feces | host: Homo sapiens | reverse complement strand
GAAAGCTAACTATATTATGATTTGCAATACAGATTATATTGTTGATTATGAAAATCAAGAAATAGTAATTGTAGATCCTAATACTGGTAGAACAATGAAAGGCCGTCAATGGTCACAAGGATTACATCAAGCGATAGAAGCTAAAGAAGGCGTTGAGATTAAACAAGAGTCTAATACGATTGCTTCTATTACATATCAAAATTTTTTTCGCTTATATAATAAGTTAAGCGGTATGTCAGGTACTGCTAAGATTGAGGAAGAAGAATTTTTGAAAACATACAATATGTTTGTTATACAAGTACCACCAAATAAACCAGTTATTCGTAAAGATTATCCTGATGTTGTATTTAGTTCGAAAAAAGCAAAATATGAAGCAATCGTTAATAAAGTGGAAAAATTACATCAGAAAGGACAACCAGTATTAGTGGGGACTGTTTCTGTTGAAACTTCAGAGTTGCTTTCTGAAATGATGGTAAAACGTGGAATACCTCATTCGGTTCTTAATGCAAAAAATAATGAAAAAGAATCAATGATAATTTCCAGAGCGGGTGAAGAAGGTGCAGTTACAATTGCTACTAACATGGCGGGAAGAGGAACAGATATTAAACTTGGAGAAGGTGTAAAAGAACTTGGTGGCCTTGCTGTAATTGGTTCAGAAAGACATAAATCAAAAAGAATTGATGATCAACTTCGAGGTAGAAGTGGAAGACAAGGGGATCCAGGTTTTTCAAGATTCTATGTATCTACACAAGATGAACTAATAGTTCAATATGGCTCTGAAAATTTAGAAGGTATTATAGCTAAGCTCGAAGATGGAAAAAATAAATTAAAAGTCATTTTTGATACGATTAACAATGCTCAAAAACGAGCTGAAGGTATTAGTTACGATACCCGTAAAATATTATTAGAATATGATGATGTTTTAAGAACACAAAGAGAAACAATATATGAAACGAGAAATCATGTTCTAGATTATGAGAATATTCATTTATATATAAAAGATATATTTGTGAGAACAGTTGATCATATTATTACAAAAGCAATAGAAGAAAATAACTCTTTTAATAAAGTGATTACAGATAAAAATATAATTCATACAAAAACATCTATGGCTATAGCTAAAGAGTTAAATAAACTACCTAAACAACCAATTTTTGATTATGGAGAATTTATGGGAATGGAAAAGAAAAAGGCTGTAATATATGCTGCACATACATTTTTTAATTTATATGAAATTGAGATTCATAGTGTTGAAAATCTAATTCTTCCTATAGAAAGAAAATTATCATTATTAATTATAGACAATTCATGGATGGAACACATTTCAATGATGGATGAACTTCGTCAAGGAATTGGATTACGCTCATATGCACAAAATAATCCATTGCAGGAATATATAACTCAAGGATATGATCTTTTTGAAAAAATGATGAATACGATAGAAAAAACTATTATGGTAAGATTATTAAATCTGACTATTGAATATGAAAGATAATATTCAAAATATATGAAAAGTATAAAGATATCAATGAGATGGCAATCATGGAGATAGAAGAAACAATAAATGAACTTATAGAAAAAGGTGAAGAAGAATATATTACAGATTATATTGATGGTTATATTTGCGGATATATACAGGGTTATCTCAAAAAAATGTTAACAAAAGAAATGATTGAACGCAGACTAAATTTAGCGGAAGAAATGATTCAAAAAGGATACAGCGAAGAAGACATACATAATCTTACAAAGGTATATCCAGAAGTACTTAATTTAATTAAATTACGTTTAAAATATCAAACCAAAGATGAAAAATAAGAGACTTCATTTTAATTTTAATAATTTAATAATACATGTTCAAAAATTAACAAAATCAGATAAAGAGTTTCTTTTTCTAATTCTTTCTAATATACTTTATGCGTACTTAAAATCGTATAAACTTTCGAAGAGATGGTGAAAGTGTTTCTACCTTATGACCTTATATAAGACTACGATTAAGCTTTTTTCATTGTCTTCTGTATTATTGTAGAAGATTTTTATGTTTTTGAGTTTATTACGATGCTAAGTATAGAAATTACAAGGAGAGCAGAATGAAAGAACTATACGTTGGCAAAACTAAAAATGTTTATGAACTTGAAAATGGAAATGTATTATTAAAATTCAAGGATGACTGCACAGGCAAAGATGGAGTATTTGATCCAGGTGAAAACAGTGTTGGTTTAACAATTGAATAATCACTCGACGCATTCCCCATCTATAGTTTTAAAATTTAGGTGGGGTTAGTCGACCTTTCTGTTTCCTTGTTTTTCTATATATCTTTTTATCATTGCTTCACTGGTATCTGAAACAGAACTGATAAAATATGTATCTGACCAGAAATATGGTTTCCAGTAATATTGTTCTAACTGTTTAGAAAATTCTTTTCTGATTAATCTTGATGTAACTGTTTTATAGTTATTGATTAGTTTTGATAATTGAGTTTGTGGTGATGTTTCAAATAATATATGAACATGATCTTCATCAGTATTTATAGATATTATTTTAGATTTCCAATCATTTTCAATAATACTATAGCTTATTTCAATTAATCTGTCTTTTAAATCATTGTTTATTACTTTATGTCTATATTTTGTTACTACCACTAAATGATATTGTAACAAGTAAACTGCATGCCTGTTTGTATAATAATAATTAACGTTTTCGTCTTTCATTGTTTTCATAATAATATGTTACCACTAAATGAAGTATAATATATACATGAAGATAACTCAAAGTTATGGTGTTAAATTTAAAGGCGGTTATAAAGCAGTTAAAAGAACTATTGCTATTTTTAATGATGCTGTTAACTATTTAATAACACCTGTACAGGATAACTATGATGCTATAGCTGTGCTTGATACTTCTTTAAAGAAAATGAACTATGTAGAAAAGCTGGTTCATCATACAAAAGGCAATAAAGCTGTATATGACTTTCATAATAAGTTCTATAAGTTTCCATCATATTTGAGAAGAAGTGCTATTACCAAAGCTATTGGTATATTCTCGAGTTATATGTCACAAATAGAAAACTGGAAAGCTGATGATTGTAATGGTGCTATGCCAAAATTAGATAAAGGGAATCACTTAATGCCATGTTTCTATAAAAAGAATATGTTTAACTGCACAAATGGTGAAGCATACATTAAGGTCTATAGAAACAATGACTGGGTGTGGCAACAAATTAAATTGAACCATTCTGATTTAAGATATATAGAAAATAAAGCATCTTTAGATTTGTGGAGTGCTCCAGTTCTCGAAAAGAAGTATGGTCACTACGAACTTCGCTTTACAAGAGAATTTCAAGTTGAGTTATCTAATAAAGAAATCTTTGAGCAGAAAGTATGTGCTGTAGATTTAGGTATTACAAATGATGCGACTGTTAGTGTTTTAGATGTACATGGAACTGTCTTATCACGAAAGTTTATCAACTGTGGTAAAGAAAAAGACTCTGTAACTAACGCATTAAATAGAGTGTCATCTTTTCAAAGAGAACATGGTTCTCATGATGTTAAAAGATTATGGAGCATAGCAAAAAGAAGAAACCTGAATCTAGCTCATCTTGCAGCTCACAAGATTGTAGACTATGCATTAGCAAACAGCTGTGATGTGATTGTATTTGAGTATTTAGATACTAAAGGAAAGAAGAAAGGCTCAAAGAAACAAAAGCTTTCCATGTGGAAACATCAGGATATTCAAAATACATCTGAAAGGCTTGCACACAGTTTAGGAATGCGTGTAGCTCATGTATGTGCATGGAATACAAGTAAACTTGCATATGATGGAAGTGGCGTTGTACTAAGAGGTAAAAAAATAAGTGAAGCCACTCCATACGATATATGTAGATTTCAAAGTGGCAAAACATATAACTGTGATTTATCTGCAAGCTATAACATAGGTGCAAGATATATCATCAAAGAACTGATAAAAGTATTACCCAATATTATGACCGAAGTTTCTAATATTGGTAGTGGAACCTCAAGAACTTTATCAACATTATGGAATATCAATTCTGTAATGATGATATAAGTTCAGCATAAGTCTGTACATGTTAGTGAGAATGGGCAACAACAGTCTTGTACTGTTATTACTGTGTCTCTACTGTATCAATGGCAGACGAAAGTCTAAGGGAATCACAAGCCCCTGGAAGCCCTATCTATAATGCTTAAGCATTTAGGTGGGGAGGTTCACTTTGGATACTGTGGTGATGAAGTAGTATTAATTGATGAAATTGCTTCAGGAAATATGCGTGTATACAAAGACGGTAAGATTGTAGATCCAGTAGAATTAACAAAGCAAATTTTAAATAGATAATTCTATAAATAAGTAAATTATAGACAGATTTTTTGACGTAACCTCTAAAATATATTTCGTCGATGATTATTATTCAAATTTAGGAACAAGATGTGGTGCTTTTGCAATATATAATCAAAAATATGCAAATTAGACAGTGATAAATACAAAACAATGATTGAACAGATTCGTAAAAAACATTCTTAATAATCATGGATAACTTGTTAAATGAATTGTATTAGGCAAAGAAAAGTTATGTACTATTGTTGCTCTAGCAAAGAAGACAACGAGTAGCTTTCATTAAATATGTTAAAATAAAGACGTTATACAACTGACGGAAAAGTGGATTACCACATGGGAGTATGATAGATTAAATAGAGTCGACCGTCTGGGCCATTTTAGTCCCTTTTTGGTGCGACTTTTTTTGCACTAAGGGAATTTAAATCTCATACTGAGAAGGAAGGATAATAATTATGTTAACAGATGTTCAAATCGCACAAAATGCCAAAATGTTACCAATTAAAGAAGTTGCTGCACAAATAGGTTTAAGTGAAGATGATTTAGAATTATATGGAAAATATAAAGCTAAAATCACCATGGAAACAATTAAATCTTTAGATGATAAAGAAAATGGAAAATTAATTTTAATTACAGCAATTAACCCAACTCCAGCAGGAGAAGGTAAAACAACAACAATGATTGGTTTAGCTCAAGCGATGAATAAGATTGGTAAAAAGACAATCGTAGCGATGAGAGAACCATCTCTTGGACCTTGTTTTGGGGTTAAAGGTGGTGCAGCTGGTGGAGGACAAGCACAAGTAGTACCAATGGAAGATATTAACTTGCACTTTACAGGCGATATTCATGCGATTACTGCCGCAAATAATTTAATCAGTGCAATGTTAGATAACTCACTACAACAGGGTAATCCATTAAATATTGATGAAAGACAAATTGTTTGGAAAAGAGTTGTTGACTTAAATGATAGAGCGTTAAGACATATTGTTATAGGTCTTGGTGGAAAAGTGAATGGTGTTCCTAGAGAAGATGGTTTTGATATCACAGTAGCTAGTGAAATCATGGGTATCTTATGTTTAGCAGATGATTTAAGTGATTTAAAGAAAAGAGTAGCGAGAATCATCGTTGCGTATACTAGAGATGGAAGTCCTGTTACAGTTAATGATTTAAAAGCAACAGGTGCAGTTACTTTATTACTAAAAGATGCAATTAAACCAAACCTTGTACAAACATTAGACCATACACCAGTATTTGTTCATGGTGGACCATTTGCAAATATCGCTCATGGTTGTAACAGTGTTATGGCAACGAAATTAGCATTAAAACTTGCTCCATATACAGTTACTGAAGCAGGCTTTGGTGCTGACTTAGGTGCTGAAAAATTCTTAGATATCAAATGTCGCGAAGCTAATTTAAAACCAGATGCAGTTGTTATCGTAGCAACTGTTAGAGCACTTAAGATGCATGGTGGTATGGATAAAAAAGAATTAGTAAATGAAAATCTAGATGCTTTAAGAAAAGGTATTGCTAACCTTGAAAAACATATCGAAAATATTAAAAAATTCGGGTTACCAGCAATTGTTGCGATTAATGCTTTCCCAACAGATACAAAAGCAGAATTAGATTTATTAAGAGAAATCTGTGAGGCAAAGGGCGTTAAAGTTGCTCTATCAGAAGTATGGGCGAAGGGAGCTGATGGTGGTATTGAACTAGCTAATGGATTAGTTGATTTATTAGAAAATACAGAAAGTCATTACCAACCAATTTATGATTTAGATTTACCAATTGAAGACAAGATTAAAACAATTGCTAGAGAAATATATGGCGCTGATGATGTGATATTCACAAAGAAAGCTAAAACAAATATCAAGAAACTAACTGATTTAGGTCTTGATAAGCTTCCAATTTGTATCGCTAAAACACAATACAGTTTAAGTGATGATCCAACATTATTAGGTCGTCCTACTGGATTTAATATTGAAATTAATGATTTGATTCCTAATACTGGTTCAGGTTTCTTAGTAGCGATTAGTGGCGATATTATGCGTATGCCAGGTCTACCAAAAGTACCAGCTGCGAATAATATGGATATCTTAGAAAATGGAGAAATTATCGGATTATTCTAAACGAGAAGCAAAAGAGTGCTAATCTTTATTTTGAAAATTAGCTGACCGTTTTTGTTCCTTGTATTCCTATATATCTATATCTCTAAGCTATAATATAGAATCCAGATATATCATCAAAGATTTAATAAAAGTATTACCCAATATTATGGCGAAAGTTTCTAATATTGTGGTGGAACTTCAAGAACATTATCAACATTGTGGAATATTAATTCTGTAATCATATAAATTCAGTATTAGTTAGTACATGCTAATGAGAACAGGTAGTAATAGTTGTTATACAAAAGAGTATTGATTTTTCAATGGTATCATCTTTAAAGAGATGCAACAAATTGTACTAACGGTGGAACATCAAATCTTAAAGGAAGCAGTTAGATTATATTGTGATCATAAATTAGATGTAGGAGAAAGGGTAAATATAAAATGAGAAGAGCTTTAGTTTCAGTTACTGATAAAACTGGTGTTGTTGAATTTTGTAAGGGACTAGAAGAATTAGATTTTGAAATTGTATCAACTGGTGGTACTTTAAAGAAACTTCAAGAAGCAGGGGTTAAAGCAATTGCGATTGATGATGTAACACATTTTCCTGAAATTTTAGATGGAAGAGTAAAGACATTACATCCTATGGTTCATGGTGGCTTATTATTCAGAAGAGATTTAGAGAGCCATGTTAAGACAGTCGAAGAAATGGGTATTACACCAATAGATTTAGTATGTGTTAACTTATATGAATTTGAAAAAGCTCTTAAGGCTCATAAACCAATGGAAGATATGATTGAAAATATCGATATTGGTGGTCCTTCCATGATTAGAAGTGCAGCGAAAAACTTCAAAGATGTATTGATTGTAACTAAAGTTGAAGATTACGACAGTGTATTAGAAGCACTAAGAAAAGGTACTGATGATTATAATTTCAGATTAAATTTAGCTTATAAAGCTTTTACTACAACAGGTGCTTATGATGCGATGATTTCTCGTTATTTCGCTACTGTTTGTGAAGATGAATTCCCAGAAGTATTAAATTTATCTTTAAAGAAAGTTGAACACTTGAGATATGGTGAAAACTCTCAACAGTCTGCAAATAAATATAGAGATACTTTTGTAGAACATACACTATTAGATTATGAACAGCTACATGGAAAAGAAATTTCATTCAATAATGTAAATGACTTATATTGTGCAGTAGCTTGTGTTAGAGAATTTGGTGATCAAATTGTAACGGCAGCGATTAAACACTCAACCCCATGTGGAGTAGCAATTGGTAAAACAGGTTATGAGTCTTATACAAAGGCATACGAAGCTGATCCTCAATCAATCTTTGGTGGTATTGTTGCATGTAACTATAAAGTAGATAAAGCTACAGCAGAAAAGATGCATGAAATTTTCTTGGAAATTGTTGCGGCACCTGACTTTGATGAAGATGCTTTAGAAATCTTAAAAGGCAAGAAAAACTTACGTATTTTAAAGCTTAAAAACTTAGATGCAAGAGATGCTAAGTATGATATTAAGTATTTAGAAGGTAATGTATTAGTACAAGAATTAAATACAAAGATGATTGATGAAATGAAGGTTGTAACTGAAGCTCAACCAACAGCTGAACAACTATCTGATATGGAATTTGGTATGAAAGTTGTTAAGTACGTTAAGTCAAATGCTATTTGTATTGTTAAAAGTGGTGTTACTTTAGCTATTGGTGGCGGTCAAACAAGTCGCGTTTGGGCACTAGAAAATGCGATTCATAATAATCCAGATAAAGACTTTAATGGTGCAGTACTTGCAAGTGATGCATTCTTCCCGTTTAACGATTGTGTACAGGTAGCTGCTGATGCAGGTATTAAAGCAATTATTCAACCTGGTGGAAGTATCAGAGATAAAGACAGTATTGATTTATGCAATGAATTAAATATCCCAATGGTATTTAGTGGATATCGTCATTTCAGACATTAATAAGTGAAGAAATAAAGCTATTAGTTATATTGAAAGTGTAGAAGATTTAGATTTTCCTTGAAAAACAGTATATACAAGAATTGTCCGTGTAAAACACCATAGATTGCTAATGTTAATATTGTCGATATATTCATATAATTCCAATTTTTATGGTGAAATGAATCAATTAATCTTCAAAGCAGGAGTTAAATATTTCAAATTATAAAATCATTTATATGAACAACAAAACCCACTAATAATAGTGGGTTTTGCCATGTTAGAAAGTCTAAAATGATGATTTAATCTTTTCTTTTAAAAGTGGTTTTAACTGTTTTTATATAACAACGGCTTTTTTACTATCTTTAAATTTTTTACTTAATCCATTACTAATGATAGATGAAAATATCGTTGATATTTAAATATATATAATTAGTTTAGTTCTTTCTTCATTGCATTGTAGCCAATAACTACAGTCCAAACATAAGCACATGTTTTAGGAATCATTAACATACCAATCATAGGAATTGTATCAGCCCATAATACTACAGGAATATAGAAACCAAAGCTTAATACGATTGTTAACCACATCCATTTAAAAGAGGAGTCGTTATTTTCTTTTGCACTCTTATAGAATAGAGCAATCATAATAATACCGATAATAGCAAAGGGAAGGTTGCGGTAAATTGCCCATGCAAGTGATGATTCACCAGTTAACCAGTTGTTTTGAGGCATCATGCATAATACTACACGGATTAAAGCTAATGCATATACAGATACAGTTAAGTTCTTTTGACCTTTGATTTGATATCTTTCACGCCATACATAATAAAGTAGTACATAGAAAGCAGTCATTGTAACAGAAGTAATCCATTTACCAAGACCTAAAGCAAAAGTGAAGTTTTCTAGACCAGTAGTACATAAAGCTGTAGCACGAGGGATAAGGTGGAAAGAGTCACCAGCACCAAGAACGATAGCCATAAGACCGAATAACTTGAATTGAGGATTGTTCTTGCATGATTTAACCATGCGGATACCGATAGAAATAACAAATATTAGATAAAAAGCGTCAAATAGTGTTTCAACAATAGCTTGCATAATATAATCTCCTTTTCTAAATGAACTATGTTCAGTTTAATTCAAATTTTAATCCCACACTAAGATGGGATCAGTTTTTTAATATAATACTCTACGAATAATAGTTAATACAGTAGATGGGTCGAAGTTTTGTTGTAATAGAGAAGATACAACTAGTGAAAAGAGTACTTCAGCAAATTTATCAGCTGTAAACTCATCATTGAATGCGTCTTTGCGAATATTAGTATCATGTTTTAATGCTTCACTGATACCTATAATAATGTGATGCCAGGCTTGTTGCATTCGTTGAATGCCATCTGATTTATCTTCACGTAAGTAACTGATAGAGTGAAGAGTGAAGAAACCAGGATAAGCTTGATTTCCATAAGCCATTCTTTCATAAATCCATTTAATACTGCTTTCAGCATTTTGAAATATCGTTTTATCTTCAGGTTTATGAAATATTTCTCGCCAGACACTTTCGATTGTTGCACCAACTAAATCTGTTTTGGAATCAAAGTAGTTATATATTGATCCAACGGAAACATCACATGCTGCAGCGACAGATCGTATACTAACAGCAGACCATCCATGTTGCTGTATTAATTTACGACTTGTTTGTAATATTTCTTCTTTTGATGTAACAATCTTATTCATCAAGCACCTCAATTTGAACAATGTTCATTTATAGTATAGAGATAATTTTATAGATGTCTAGTAATTTTGAAAAAATTTTTTCTGAAGTTAAAAGTTAAAATCCAGTTTGATTGTTATATTTTTTATTTTCAATTAAATGTCGAATTGCAATTATTGGGTGATAAATTAACATTCTAGGGTTGTAGAATTTCATTACTTCTTTTATTTTCATAATAATCTTCCACCTAATAAGTTAGCTGTGACTATACTAAAATATATTTGTAATGGCTAACTGAATCGTCAATAATTGACGAGTAATTTATGGAAAGATATTAAAAAAGAAACGTAAAATTGTGGATAAAAAAGTTTTCCACAATACAAGCACAAAAATAATAATATGCAAGACTTTTTTTAAATATAATTTGCATGATAGTATATATGAGCGAAAGAGTGCAATTACATGAATTTTGAAGAATTAAAAAAAGAATCGTTAAAAAACAATATCGTTTTAACTGATGAAATGATAGAAAAATATGATAGATATGCTGATCTATTAAAAGAGTGGAATGAAAAAATTAATTTAACAGCAATTGTAGAAAAAGAAGAAGTTATTGAAAAACATTTTTTTGACTCGCTTTTGTTGCTAAAATACATATCAGACTGTAAAAATTTAGCAGATATTGGAACTGGTGCGGGTTTTCCAGGTATGGTTATTGCTATTGCTAGAAGTGATATAGAAGTTACTTTAATTGAACCGACTGGTAAAAGATGTACATTTTTAGAAGAAGTGAAAAATACATTAGCTTTAAGCAATGTGACGATTGTTAACAAGCGTGCGGAAGAGTGCATTACTATTTACCGGGAAATGTTTGATGTCGTTACAGCAAGGGCTGTTGCAAATTTACAGGTGCTATCAGAACTTTGTATTCCTTTTGTAAAGATAAATGGTGTATTTATCAGTATGAAAGGCAGTCAAGGGGAAGAAGAAACTGCTTTAGCAAAACATGCTTTAGCAGAACTTGGATCAAGTGCGCCAATAGTAGAAAAAGAAGATTTACCAGATGGAGCAAAAAGAGTATTTGTTATTTGCAAGAAAGCAAAGAAAACACCGATGAAGTATCCAAGAGCTTATGCAAAAATAAAAAAGAAGCCACTATAAAGGGGGATGTATGGCAAGCCTATTTAATATATTAAGTACAGGAAACAAAGATCGTACAGGAAATGTTGTTGAAATAAATATTAATGAAATTCAACCATCAAGATATCAACCGAGATTAGAATTTGATGAAGAAGCAATAAAAGAATTAAGTGAATCAATTAAAGAAAATGGTTTAATTCAACCTATTACAGTTAGAGATGTTGATGGGCATTATGAAATAATTGCTGGTGAAAGAAGATTTCGTGCATGCAAGAAAGCAGGTTTTGAGAAAATATCTTGTTATATTTTGTCGCCCAGCGAAAACCAGGCAGCAGAGATGGCACTTGTTGAAAATATTCAACGTGAAGATTTAACAGCAATCGAAGAAGCGAAATCTTATGTGCAAATTATGAGACAAGCTGGTTTAACACAAGAGCAGGTTGCACAAAAAGTTGGTAAGAGCCAATCGGCTGTTGCAAATAAAATTCGTTTATTAAATTTACCTGATGAAATTCAAGCGGGTGTTTTGGTAAAGAAAATTTCTGAAAGACATGCAAGGTCTTTACTACGCCTGCCTGAAGAAAAAAGAGTAGATGCATATCATCATATCGTGAAAGAAGAAATGAATGTTCGCCAAGCTGATGCATATGTTGAAAAATTATCACTTCCTGCTAAAACGCATAAGCGTCAAAAGACAAAAGGCTTTAGCAGAAATATGCAATTAGGTATCAATACAATTAATGAAAGTATACAGATGGTTAAGGGATTAGGAATTGATGTTGTCTCTGAAGTAGAAGAATCAGATATGGACGTAAAGATAATCATTCGTTTTCCTAAATAGAGGTTAGAAATTTATGGGAAAGATTATTGCAGTAGCCAACCAAAAGGGTGGCGTAGGTAAAACAACAACAAGTATCAATTTAAGTGCAGGACTTGCATATGCAAATAGAAGAGTATTACTTGTAGATTTCGATCCTCAAGGAAATGCGACTCATGGTATTGGTACAAACAAAGTTGGTTTTGATAGAAATAAAAGTGTATATGAAGTGCTGATGGGAGAAGAAAGCGTAAAAGATTGTGTGGTTCATCTGGATATGCCACCTCTTGATATACTTCCAGCAACAATCAACTTATCGGGTGCTGATGTAGAAATGGCCAGTAACTCTTATGAAATAGGAAGAGAAAGATTACTTAAAGCAAAATTAGATGAAGCGAGAAATGATTATGACTATATCATTATCGATTGTCCTCCTTCACTTGGTTTATTAAATACAAATGCTTTAACAGCAGCAGATTCAGTTATGATTCCAGTACAATGTGAATATTTCGCACTTGAAGGCTTAACACAGTTATTAAGTACAATTCGTTTAATACAGAAATTATGGAATCCAAGATTATCAATTGAAGGTGTACTTCTAACAATGTTTGACGTTAGAACAAAGTTATCTGTAGAAGTACAACAAGAAGTTAGAAAATATTTTAAAGAAAAAGTATATAGAGGATATATACCAAGAAACGTTCGTTTATCAGAAGCACCAAGTAGAGAGGAATCTATTTTTGAATATGATACAAAATCTGAAGGTGCTAAAGCATATGCTGCTATAGTAAAAGAAGTTCTGATGCAGAATGAAAGAGGAGGTCGCTAATGGCTGACAAATCAAGAAAAGGGCTTGGTAAAGGATTAGATTCTATCTTTGGGACTAATGTTGAACAGTTTCTTGATGACATTCAAAATAATGGCAAAGAAGTACCAGGCAGAAGAGAAATTGAAATTGCGATTGACGAAATAAGGGCAAACCCTTATCAACCACGTAAAGAATTTGATGAAAAAGCATTACAAGATTTATCTAATTCAATTAAAGTACATGGTATTTTTACACCATTATTAGTTCGTAAGAGTCAGGCAAAAGGTTATGAACTAATTGCTGGTGAAAGAAGATTACGTGCTGCAAAACTTGCTGGATTAACAGTTGTTCCTGCTATTTCTGTAGAATTTACAGATGAAGAAATGATGGAAATTTCCATCTTGGAAAATGTACAACGTGAAGATTTAAATCCAATTGAAGAAGCAGCAGCGTATGACAGCTTAATTAAACGTTTAGGATATACACAAGAAAAGCTTGCGGAAAGAGTTGGTAAGTCTAGAGAATATTGTGCCAATATGCTTCGCTTGTTAAAACTACCACAAGATGTTCAACAATTAGTCAGCGAAAAGAAATTAACAATGGGACATGTTCGCCCATTACTTTCTTTAAAAGATGAAGATGAAATGTATGATGTGGCAATTCATATCATGAAAGAAAAAATGTCTGTACGTGATGTTGAAAAATACATTCGTGAATTAAATGGACAAGATAACAAAAAGAAAAAAGCTAAAGTAGAAAAAGATCCTGTTGTATTAGATTTAGAACATCGCTTAAGTGAAAAACTGGCTACGCAAGTTGAAATTGGCAAAAATAAAATGACAATTACGTTCCATGATACTAAGGATTTGAACCGTATCTTAGAAATACTAGATTGTTTAGACAAAGGAATTTAGACAATTTTGGCAATTTATGTATTAAAATATCTTATAAAATTTGCAAAAATATCTAAGGTGGAATATGAAGAAAACAGGTTGGCTGATATTTGCGATAGAAATTGGTATTAGTTTAGTACTTGCAGTTATAGATTACAAGCTGACAACAGGTTTTATTCTTGGTACACTAGTCTCAATAGTATTATATTTTCGCAACAATTCTTTCTGGAATTCTGTATTAGATACAAGAATTGCTGGAAAAAGAACAGGAACATCACATTTTACAGTTAATTACTTTATTATGGCGGCAGTACTAGTCATATGTGCAGTAAATAGAAATTATTTCAATGTGATTGCTTGTGCTGTGGGAGTGTTATCTATTAAGTGGGCAATTATCTTGCAGTCATTAGTAAGTAAGGAGTAAGAGAAATGGTTATACAAAGTGATGTATATACGATTATTCTATTAACGATAATTATCGGTATAGCTATCGTAGTACTATCGAAAAAGATTGATGCATTAGATCCTTTGGAAAAACCAAAAGGAATTTATGCGGCAGTATTTGCGGGAGTTGAAATGGTATCAAATACCGTAACAACAAATACTGGTAAAGACAATGCAGCAAAGTTAACACCATATATTCTTGTATTATGGGTATATATATTTATCAGTAATACATGTTCATTATTTGGTTTATCATCTCCAACTGCAAATCTTAGCGTTACATTACTATTAGCATTTATTACGTGGGTCTTAATTCAGATTACTGAATTTAAGTATAGTGGTGTAGCCGCTTGGTTCCATGGATTCATAGAACCAATTCCAGTAATGTTACCAATGAATATTATTGGTAAGTTTTCTACAATGGTATCAATGTCATTACGTTTATTCGGTAATATCATTTGTGGAAGTATTATGATGAGTTTAGTTTATTCGGGTGCACAAGTATTAAGTAACCTTATTGCAGGATTATTTACAAATGTATCAGGTAATGTATTTAACTTTATGGGACCTGTTATAGCTCCTGTATTACATGTTTATTTTGATTTATTTGCTGGATTTATCCAGACATTAGTATTTGTTACATTAACAGTGGTTTTAATCGGGAATGATATGCCTGATGAAATAAAGAAAGCGTAAAGGAGGCTTTGTTAGATTTATGGATATTAATAGAGGTTTGATTGCGATTGGTGCAGGTATTGCCGTATTAACTGGTTTTATGACTGGTTTAGGTGAAGGAACTGTTGCAGCACATGCGTGTGATGCGATTGGTAAAAATCCTGAAGCAGAATCTAAGATTAGAAGCACGATGATTTTAGGTATTGCCTTATCTGAAACATGTGCGATTTATGGACTATTAGTAGCAGTTCTTTTAATCTTTGTTTATTAATTTAGTTAGGAGATACCATGATAGATATTGACATTTTAAGTCAATTAATTCCAAATCCGATTACCATGGTAGTTCAATTGTGCAGTACTTTAGTACTATTTTTGCTCATGAAGAAATTCTTATGGACATCTGTTCAGAATTTCTTAGGTAAACGTGCTGAGAAGATGCAAAGTGATTTAGAAGAAAGCGAAGCATTAAAGAAAGCGGCAAGTGTTGACCGTGAAAAAGCTTCACAAGAACTTGGTGAAGCAAGTAATAAATCACAACAAATTGTAGATGCGGCTATTAAAGAAGCTAAAGCTCAAAAAGATGCAATTCTACAAGAAGCACAAAAAGAAGCACAGAATACGATGCAAAAAGCTGAAGATAGAATCAATAAACAAAAGATTGAAATGGTTGCTTCAATGCAAAAAGAAATGGTTGATATTGCAATGGCAGCAACAGAAAAGTTAATTGGTTCTAAGAGTGATGCACAAATGGATAAAGAAGCTGTAGATAGTTTTGTAAAGGAAGCGACAAGCAATGATTAACGAAGTTGCAGATCGCTACAGCGAAGGACTATTTCTATTAGCTAAAGAATCTAATGATATTTCTAATAAAAAGAAACAAGCATTAGGTTTACTAAAGGTATTCGAAGAAACTCCAGATTTAGCTTTATTTTTCAAAGCAGTAAAAGTTTCAGCTGAGGAAAAGAAGGCTTTAATCTGTAAAGTTTTTGGAAATAAAATTGATGAAGATTTATTACATTTCTTAGAGTTACTTGTAGATAAAGACAGAATGGGTTATGTACAAGAAATCTTAAGAGAATATGTAAGAAAAATAAATGATGATTTAGGTATTAAAAAAGCAATTGTATATTCTGTTCGACCACTTGAAGAAAGTGATTTAACAAAGATTAAGGAAGCTTTAAACAAAAAGCACAATTGCTTAATAGAATTAGAAAATAAACTAGATCCTGGTTTAATTGCAGGTATTAAAGTTGTAATGGAAAACCAGGTTACAGATATTTCTATGAAAAATAAGATAGATTCTCTTAAAGAATCTTTATTGAAAGGAGGTCTAGCATGAAAGAATTAAGACCGGAAGAGATTAGTTCTTTAATCAAGGAACAAATCAAAAACTATGGGCAAGAAATTCATTCTGATGATGTAGGTTATGTTATCAGTGTTGGTGATGGTATTGCTATGGTACAAGGTATTGATCAAGCAATGTCATCCGAATTACTAGAATTTCCTCATGGTGTAATGGGAATGGTTTTAAATCTTGAAGAAGACCATATCGGTGCTGTATTACTTGGTAGTGATACATATATCCATGAAGGTGATGAAGTAAAACGTACTGGTCGTATTGTTGAAGTACCAGTAGGTGATGCAATGTTAGGTAGAGTTGTTAATGCTTTAGGACAACCTATCGATGGTCTAGGTGAAATCAAAACAGATAAAACTCGTCCAGTAGAAAGAGTTGCGCCTGGTGTTATGACAAGACGTTCTGTTTATCAACCATTAATGACAGGTTTAAAAGCTATCGATACAATGATTCCTATTGGTAAAGGACAACGTGAACTTATTATTGGTGATAGAGAAACAGGTAAGACTGCTATCGCAATTGATACAGTGATTAACCAAAAGGGTAAAAATGTTAATTGTATCTATGTAGCAATTGGACAAAAAGAAAGTACAGTTGCTCGTTTAGTACAGAAATTAAAAGAAAATGGAGCAATGGAATACACAACAGTTGTTAACGCTTCTGCTAGTGAAATGGCTCCACTTCAATATATCGCTCCATATGCAGGATGTGCTATTGGTGAAGAGTGGATGGAACAAGGAAAAGATGTTCTAATCATTTATGATGACTTAAGTAAACATGCGGTTGCTTATAGAACAATGTCTTTATTACTTCGTCGTCCTCCAGGAAGAGAAGCTTACCCAGGTGATGTCTTCTACTTACATTCAAGACTACTAGAAAGAGCAGCTAAGTTATCTGATGAACTTGGTGGTGGTTCTTTAACAGCATTACCAATTATTGAAACACAAGCAGGTGATATTTCTGCTTATATTCCAACAAACGTGATTTCAATTACAGATGGACAAATCTTCTTACAGACAGATTTATTTGCAAGTGGTGTTCGTCCGGCAGTAGATTCAGGTTTATCCGTAAGCCGTGTAGGATCTTCTGCACAAACAAAAGCGATGAAGAAAGTATCTTCAAGTTTAAAACTTGAACTTGCTCAATATCATGAAATGTTAACATTCTCTCAATTTGGATCTGACTTAGATGCAAGTACAAAGAAGATTATCAGTCATGGTTCTAAACTTACAGAATTATTGAAACAACCTCAATATCAACCAATGACAATGTCTGAACAAGTATTGTCTATGTTTGCAATGAAGGAAGGTTATTTCGATACAATTGAAGTTGAAGAAGTTCGTTTATTTGAAAAATCAATGCAACAATTCATGAAGGAACATCATGCTGATCTAATTTCTACATTAGAAGAGAAGAAAGACATCGATGATGAAATGAAGAGTGCATTAAAAACTGCAATGCAGGAAGCTTTAGAACATTATAAATTAGTCAAAGGAGCGTAATGTATGGCAGAGTCTAAACAGGCTTTACGCTCGCGTATAAAATCTGTTAATTCTACTCGTAAGATTACTAAAGCAATGGAAATGATTGCTAATGCTAAACTATTCCGCTTAAGAAATAAAATGGAAAGTAACCGTATCTATGCGAAAAAGTTAGAAGGAACAGTAAAAGATATAGTACAAAATACAATTGAATTAGATAATCCACTATTAATTTCAAATGGAGTTGACAAAAAATTCGTTATTGTATTCTGTAGTGATTTAGGGTTATGTGGTGGATATAACCAGAATGTTCTAAAGAAAATAAAAGAAGTTGTAAATAAAGATGATCTTGTTTATTTAGTTGGAAGTTCATTAAATTCTGCTTTAAAAGAAGCAGGCTATGAACCAGAAAATAAAGAGATTATTCATACAGACACATTGTCTTTTCAAGATTTAAAAGAAATCGTAGAAATAGGTGTTGAAAAATACTTAAATAAAGAGGTTGGTGGTGTAGATATTATCTATACACAATTTATCAATACGATGACTTTTGAAGCAGAAGTAGATACATTGTTACCTTTCTCTGTGAAAAAAGAGAAAAAAGAAGAACATGAACAAATTGAAACATTGTTTGAACCAGATCCAGCGACAATTCTGGATTATCTAGTTCCATTAATGATTTCTAATGTTGCATATTCTGATTGGATGGAATCTGCTGTAAGTGAACAAGGCAGTCGACGCATGGCAATGAAGACAGCTACAGATAACGCTGATGAATTGTCAGAAGAATTATTGCTCGAATATAACAAAGCACGTCAGGCCGCAATTACGCAAGAAATTACGGAAATTGTTGGCGGTTCAAGTGCTGTATAGGAGGAACCGTAATGGAAGAAACAGGTAAAATTATACAGGTTATCGGACCGGTAATCGATATTCGTTTTGCACCAGAGCATTTACCATCTATTCGCAATGCGATTAAGATTAAAACATCTGACGGCAGTGAAATGGTATGTGAAGTAGCACAACACGTTGGTGATGATGTTGTAAGATGTATTGCCATGAGTTCTACAGATGGTTTGAAACGTGGCATGGAATGCATTGATACAAAAAATGCAATCATGGTTCCTGTAGGTGATGAAGTATTAGGCAGAATGTTTAATGTTTTAGGTGAACCTATTGATGGACTTGGCAAAGTTGAAGCTAAGAAATATATGCCTATCCATAGAGAAGCTCCATCTTTCGCAGAACAAGAAACTTCTGCAGAAATTCTAGAAACAGGTATCAAAGTAATTGACTTACTTTGTCCATATGCAAAGGGTGGTAAGATTGGACTATTTGGTGGTGCCGGTGTAGGTAAAACGGTATTAATGCAAGAATTAATCCACAATATTGCTATTGAACACGGTGGTCGAAGTGTTGTTGCAGGTGTTGGTGAAAGAACACGTGAAGGTAACGACATGTACCATGAAATGAAGGAATCAGGAGTATTAAAAAATACTGTTTTAACTTATGGACAGATGAATGAATCTCCTGGTGCCAGAATGAGAGTTGCTTTGTCTGCATTAACAATGGCAGAGCATTTCCGTGATGAAGAACATCAAGATGTATTATTATTCATTGATAATATTTTCCGTTTTACACAAGCTGGTTCAGAAGTATCTGCCTTACTTGGTAGAATGCCAAGTGCAGTAGGTTATCAACCAACATTAGCTACTGAAATGGGTCAATTGCAGGAAAGAATTACTTCAACAGATAAAGGTTCTATTACATCTGTACAAGCGATTTACGTTCCAGCCGATGACTTAACAGACCCAGCTCCAGCAACTGCATTTACTCACCTTGATGCGAAAACTGTCTTAGATAGAAGTATTGCCGCATTAGGTATTTATCCTGCAGTAGATCCACTAGGAAGTGGTTCAAGAATGTTAGATCCACTTGTTATTGGTGAAGAACATTATGAAGTCGCAAGAAGCGTACAATCTATTCTACAAAGATATAAAGAATTACAAGATATTATCGCAATTCTAGGTATGGAAGAATTATCTGAAGAAGATAAAAAGATTGTCGCTCGTGCAAGAAGAATTCGTAACTTCTTATCACAACCATTCAGTGTTGCTGAACAATTCTCTGGTTTACCAGGTGTATATGTACCGGTAAAAGAAACAGTAAGAAGTTTCAAAGAAATTCTAGATGGTAAATATGATGATTTACCAGAAGCAGCTTTCTTATCTGTTGGTACAATTGAAGATGTAGTAAAGAAAGCAGAGTCACTAAAATGATGATTCATGTTAGGATTATTACTCCTAAAGGAATATACAAAGAATTTGATACTCCAATACTAAATATACCAACAGTTGATGGAGAAAGAGGACTCTTACCAAATCATATGCCACTAGTTACTATGCTTCAAATTGGCGCTATGTCCAGTATTGAAGATGGTCAAAGAAATTACTATGCGATATTTAATGGTTTATTCTATTTTAGAGATAATGTAGCAGAAATCATGACAGATACTATCGAAAATAGTAATGATATTGATTTAGATAGAGCACTATCTGCTAAAGAAAGAGCAGAGAAACGACTTGCATCACATGATTCTAACGTTGATCAAAAACGTGCAGAATTAGCACTAAAGAGAGCGTTAAACAGAATTCATGTATCAGGATTAAAATAGGACGACCTTCAAAAAGTCGTCTTTTTAAATGCAATTGCACGAATTTTATGGTTTTTGGATAGTTAATTTGCACAAATAAGCACTTTACAAAAGAATATGTGAATGATTTAAGCAGCTTGTAAACTTAGTGAACGGGGATTCTAGTGATAAATTGTATAGCACTAACGGGGATTTCAGTGATATTTGAGATATAACGAATGGGGATTTGCAAAATACTCGAATATAGGAAAAAAACGAAGTGATAAAAAAATGAGGGTGACACATAAAATCGCCTTTTTAGACTCTTGAAAAATGCGTTAAAGCGTGATAAAACATTTTCTGAAAGAGTTGAACGTTATGGATGAATGTTCATATTCAATTCTTGTCTGAAATTCAAAAGAAGAAAAGTCGCAAATGCGACTTTTAAAAGAAATGGTAGTTAGTAAATTCTAACTATTTATTATAAATACAGGTTAGATATAACTAACAAAAAGGAAGCTTATGAAGTATAAAATTGAAAAAAATACAGTTCAAGAAACATTGATTATTCCTCTTTATTCAAGAAAGATATGCAATAAGCTATATCCTAATATTTATCATGATAAAACAGCAGAACATTTGATTAATAAAATTGATTATGATTTTTCAGAAGTAGAGAAAAATACTAACTCTCTTATGCAACGTTTTGGTGCCCTTGAGGTAGCGATGAGACAAAATGATCTTGCATTTGAAGTGAAAGAATATCTAAAAACTCATCCTTATGCTGCAGTAGTGAATTTAGGCTGCGGTTTAGAGGATACAGGTAGAGCTTGTGATAATGGCAACTGTAAAATTTATAACCTGGATTTTCCTGATGTTATTGAGCTTAGAAATAAATTACTTCCTCCTCTAGATAGAGAAGAAAATATATCATGCGATATCAAAGATATATCCTGGTTTTCTAAAATTGATGCAACACATGGAGTAATTTTCTTTGCATCTGGTGTATTTTATTACTTTTTGACAGGTGAAGTTAAAGCCCTGGTGAAAAATATGGCTAATACATTTAATGACAGTGTATTAGTATTTGATGCGGCAAATAAAATGGCAGTAAAAATGATAGCTAAAACATGGTTGAAGAAAGCAAAGATTAAGGATGTTGATGCATATTTTTCTGTTTCAGATGCAAATAAAGAACTTTCTTTATGGGATTCAAGAATACAGGTAACAAGTCGAGGGTATATGCTTGGCTATAACGATTTAAAAGATTCTTCAGTCAGTAATTTTTTTGGATTTCTTGCAAAAGTTGGAGACAACTTAATGAAAATGCAAATTGTAAAGATTGAATTTAAGAAAGTTAATTAAATAGTTCTATTCTTCTCGTATTAAGTGGTATTTACTTGGTGAGAAGTTAGAAAAGTTGCATAAAGTTAAACGATAACAGGAAATAAATCATTAACTTTATTCAACTTATATAAGCGCATCGTTATGTGTTAAACCTTTGGCATAACGATCAAAATGTTATGAATGATATATAAATATTCATGCACTATTAAAAAAGGTTAGAAAGAAAAGATACATATTTTGTATCATACGAGGAAAAAATGATGAAAAAAGTTGGTTTATTTGCTGCAGGAGTACTATTTGGTACAGCTGGAATTAAAGTCTTAAGCAGCAAGGATGCTAAGAAGGCTTATGCGCATACTACAGCAGCAGCTTTACGTGCAAAGGACAGTGTAATGACTACAGTTACAGCAGTACGTGAAAGTGCAGATGATATTTATGCAGAAGCAAAGGCTATTAATGAAGCACGTGCTAAAGCTGAAGAAGTTTCTATAGTAGAAGATACTTCTGAAAATGTGGAGGAAAGTAAGGCTGAGTAACTTATGAAGTGCACGATTTTACATGATTTACCAGGACGAATGCGAGTTCATCTTTGTTGCAAACAAATGACATTAAATGAAGCAGATGTACTGGAATACTATCTATTAGCAATAGAAGGTGTAAAGTCAGTCAAGGTTTATGATCGTACGCAAGATGCAATTGTTGTTTATGATACAAAGCGTGAAAGCATAATCCGTGCATTTGCAAATTTTGCTTTTGATAAAGCGGAAAAGATGAATCTAGTTCCTGAGCATACTTCAAGAGCACTGAATCGTGAGTTTGAAGATAAACTGGGAGTTACGGTAATACGGAGATGTATATCTAATCTATTTTTACCAGTATCAATAACTTCTACTCTTGCAATAGTGCGTTCATTAAAATACATCAAAGAAGGTCTTTCAGCACTTTTACATGGCAAGTTATCAGTAGCAGTACTAGATGGAACAGCGGTTACAGTATCTATAGTTCGTGGTGATTTTAATACTGCAGGTTCTGTCATGTTTATGTTACGGCTTGGGGAAATTCTGGAAGAGTGGACGCATAAAAAGTCTGTGGCAGATTTAGCTTCAGCGATGAGTTTAAGAGTGGATAAAGTCTGGCTAGAAGTTGATGATACACAGGTATTAACGGATATTTCTTCTATTATTCCAGGAGATCGCATAGTCGTTCGTACAGGTGGCATGATTCCATTAGATGGAAAAGTAGTTGAAGGAGAAGCATTAGTGAATGAATCTTCTCTTACAGGTGAATCAATGCCTGTTATTAAACACCAAGGTAGTGCTGTCTATGCAGGTACTGTAGTAGAAGAAGGAGAATGTATCATCTTAGTAGAAAAAGCCACAGGTGAAGGACGTTATGACCGTGTAGTTCGTATGATTGAAGAATCAGAAAAGCTAAAATCTACAGCTGAAAATAAAGCATCAAGAACGGCTGACAAATTAGTCCCTTATACACTTGGTGGTACAGTACTAACTTATCTTTTGACACAAAATACAATCAAAATGCTAGCGGTGTTGATGGTAGATTTTTCATGTGCTTTGAAATTAGCTATTCCTATCGCAGTGTTATCAGCGATGCGTGAAAGTAGTGATTATCATATTTCTGTAAAAGGTGGACGTTTCTTAGAAGCAGTAGCTAAAGCAGATACGATTGTATTTGATAAAACGGGCACACTAACTAACGCTACACCAACAGTAGCGAAAGTCATTCCATTTGATGGTCATGAAGAGACAGAGATGTTACGACTTGCGGCGTGTCTTGAAGAACATTATCCACATTCTATGGCTAATGCGGTAGTCGAAGAAGCGAAGAAACGTGGCCTAACTCATGACGAATATCATTCAGAAGTTCGCTATGTAGTAGCACATGGCATTTCCAGTATGGTTGAGGATAAGAAAGTATTGATTGGCAGTGCTCATTTTGTCTTTGAAGATGAAGGTTGTCAAATACCAGAAGGTGAAAAGTCAAAGTATGACGAGTTACCAGATGAGTATTCTCATCTATATCTTTCTATTGATGGACAACTTGCAGCAGTTATATGTATCAGCGATCCACTTAGAAAAGATGCTCGTGAGGTAGTTGGTAAACTTCATGAATGTGGTTTTAAAAATATCGTAATGATGACAGGTGATAATCGTCGTACAGCAGAAGCTATAGCTAAGGAAGTTGGCGTTGATAAAGTATATGCAGAAGTATTACCAGAAGATAAAGCTAACTTTATTCGTGAAGAAAAAGAAAAAGGTCACACGGTAATTATGGTAGGTGATGGAGTAAATGATTCTCCAGCTTTATCTGAAGCGGATACAGGTATTGCAATTTCTACGGGAGCAGCTATTGCTCGTGAAATAGCAGATATTACTATTGCTTCAGAAGATTTGTATGAATTAGTAACACTACGTAAATTAAGTGAAGCACTAATGAATCGTATTTATAACAGTCATCGTTTCATCATAGGCTTTAACTTGTCATTAATTACACTTGGTGTTGCTGGCATATTACCACCAACAACTTCAGCGTTATTACATAATGGCTCTACTTTAGGTATCAGTTTAAAAAATATGACTAATCTGTTACCAGAAAGTAACAAATCACAAATGAATTAAAAAGGTTTTATTATTCTTTGGAAGTTATAAGAGAAAATTTTAGATATGTTGAAAATGATGATATGGTGATTGAAAACCATGTCATCATTTTTTAAATCGGAATTTGTTATTGTGTTTCCGATGTAAGTAAAAAACATGTTGATAGAGTTAAAAATCTAAAAACTTATTTTCATTTCAGAATGAATAGCTGAAATTTGTGGGAACAATCGCAACTGTAAAAATGATATAATAATGACAAATTCAGTGGTTTAAAACAGAGGATAATATGAAAACATTATTAAAAAACGGAAAGATAATTATTGATGGTCAAAGAGAAATACACTCTGGTGATATTTTATTTGATAAAACAGGAATTATTAATTTTGGTGAGCATTTAGAAGAAAAAGAAGATTATGAAGTAATTGATGTATGTGGTTGTATTATTCAACCAGGTTTTATTGATATTCATATGCATGGTGCAATAGGAAAAGACTTTGTAATTGGTAAAGAAGCAGTAAATCCAGTTGGTATATCACTTTTACAAGATGGAACAACTGGTTTTCTAGCATCATTAACGGTTTTATCTCATGAAGAAGAATTAAAAGTATTAAAGAGCTTGAAAGATGCTACTTCAGAAGGTGCTGAATATTTAGGTGTGCATATGGAAGGACCATATTTATCAAAAGAATATAAAGCGCTAATGAATGAAACATATTTGAGAAATCCAGTTATTTCTGAATTAGATGAAATGTTAGAAGCTAATCCGAATATAAAAGTAATGACAATCGCTCCAGAAAGAGAAGGAATGGAAGAATTTATTCCATACTTAGTACGTAAATCAATCGTTCCGATGATTGGTCATACTGCAAGCAGCGCAAAAGAAGCTCTAAGAGGATTAGATTTAGGTGCTAAAGGTTTTACTCATTTGTATAATGCCATGTCTCAACATACACACCGCAATCCAGGATGTGTTACAGCAGCTTTAGAACATAAAAACAGTTATAAAGAACTAATCATGGATGGTTTTCATAATGATGTAGAAGTAGTAAAAGCATCGTGGAGAATACTAGGACCTGAAGAAATCATCATGATAACAGACTGTATGCTTGGTAAAGGTATGCCTGATGGAGAATATACATTCAGTGAGCTGAGATGTAGAAAAGTTGGTAATACCGTAAGAGTAATAGAAACAGGAAGAATAGCAGGTAGTGCAATATCAATGAATGATGCGGCAAGATTTGTAAAGGATAACTGTAACGCTACCGCTAGAGATATTGTTCAAATAGGATGTATTAATCCGGCTAACTTATTAAAACTTGATCATGTAGGAACTTTAAATATTGGCTGTAAAGCTAATATTGCAGTGTTTGATGAAAACTATCATACAGAAATGGTATATGTAAACGGAGAAAGAAAATGGCAAAAGAACTAAGTAAAGAAGAATTAGCGCAAATGATTGATCACACAAATCTTCATGCGGATATTACGCTTGAAGCAGTAGAAAAACTATGTACAGAAGCAAGAGATAATCATTTCAAGATGGTCGCAATTAACCCTGCTCAAGTTGTACTATGCAAGAAACTATTAAAAGATACAGATGTACATGTTGGTGCAGCAATTGGATTTCCACTAGGTCAAGAAACATTAGAAACGAAAGCATTTTCTACAAAAGATGCAATTAAAAATGGTGCTGATGAAATCGACTATGTTATTAACATTCATGAATTAAAACAAAAGAATTATGAATATCTAACAAAAGAAATGCAAACAATCGTAGATATTTGTAGAGAGAATAACGTAATCAGTAAAGTAATATTTGAAAACTGTTATCTAACAAAAGAAGAAATAAAGAAGATGGCAGAAATTGCTTTAGAAGTAAAACCAGACTTTATTAAAACATCTACAGGTTTTGGTACAAGTGGAGCAAAAGTAGAAGATGTTGAACTAATGAAATCTGTAGTAGGCGATGAAATAGGCGTAAAAGCAGCAGGTGGAATTCGTTCACTAAAAGAAGCACAAGACATGATAAATGCCGGTGCTACAAGAATAGGAACTAGTAAAGGTGTAGAAATTATTCGAGAGATGAAATAGGCTTATATCTAAGTATTACATTTCCAAAAGCTTGATAAAAACCATCATAATCCCCGATAGAGAGGTCTTCAATTGCTACTTCTAAGGGGATTTTTTCTGTGTGTATTAAACAGGATGGATCACATTTTGCGGCATTTTCACCATAGTAATAAAGATAACATTCGTGATATACATCATAGTTAAGCTGAATATCACTATAACTTTCATAGTCAGTATATAAAACACCTAATATACCATTACTGTTAACTAAATCATCCAAAGTAAAAGTATCATCCTCTTCAAATTCTCTAGAACGATATAAGTTATAGGCATCTAATAGTTTTTGATATTTTGTATTTGTCATGAATGAATAATATAGGGATCATTCAAAAGAATCAATATAGACAAAATGAAAAGAGAACCTTGAGGATTTTTCTTAACGAATAGGTTCTCTTTTCTAAGAAAGTGAGGTTAGTTGTGCATTCCTTCACCGTAAACTTGCGCGCATTTAACGGCGAGATGCCAACCCCTCAATAGAAGAGTCTTTTTTTCTTCAGTCATAGAAGGTTTAAAGGAATGTCCAAGCTTCCAATTTTCTTGTATTTCTTCTTTACTTTTCCAAAAATTTACAGCTAGTCCTGCTAAATAAGCAGCTCCTAATGCTGTAGTTTCGATACATTCTGGGCGGTATACATCGATACCTAAAATATCTGATTGAAATTGCATTAAGAAATTATTAGCACTTGCTCCACCATCTACTTTTAGAGAAGTAAGTTTAATGCCGGAATCTTTTTCCATTACCTTAAGTACATCATATGTCTGATAGGCGATAGATTCAAGTGTTGCACGAATAAAATGTTCTTTTTTACAACCTCTAGTTATTCCGATAGCGGTTCCTCTTGCATATTGGTCCCAATATGGAGCACCCATACCAACAAAGGCTGGGACAATATACATACCATTTGTGTCAGTGACAGAAGTTGCATATTCTTCTGTTTGAGCAGCAGTTTTCACTAAACGCATTTCGTCTCTTAACCACTGTACACTTGCTCCACCAACAAATACAGAACCTTCTAATGCATATTCAACAGAATCAGAAGTACTTGCGGCAATTGTTGTTAGTAGTCCATTTTTAGAATCAACAGCGGTATTACCAGTATTCATAAGTAAGAAACACCCAGTTCCATATGTGTTTTTAGCATCTCCTGAATGATAACAGCATTGTCCAAATAAAGCAGCTTGTTGGTCACCAGCAACACCAGAGATAGGGATTTCTCCACCTAATACATGTTCTTCAGTATGTCCAAACATATAGCTTGATGGTTTTACTTCTGGTAGCATACTTCTAGGAATATTGAAATACTGACATAGTTCTTCATCCCAGGTTAATGTATGAATATTAAATAACATTGTTCTAGAGGCATTTGTATAATCAGTTGCGTGTACTTTACCTTTTGTTAGATTCCAAATTAACCATGTATCAATCGTTCCAAATAATAAGTCACCATTTTCGGCTTTTTCTCTTGCACCGGGCACATTATCTAAAATCCATTTAATTTTTGTAGCACTGAAGTAAGCATCAGGTATTAGGCCAGTTTTACTCTGAATGGTTTCACTTATGCCGGCTTTTTTGATTTCTTCTACATAGTCAGCTGTTCGTTTACATTGCCATACAATTGCATAATAAACAGGAGTACCAGTATGTTTATCCCATACAATGGTTGTTTCACGCTGGTTTGTGATACCAATTGCCGCAATATCGTTAAAGCCGGCATTAACAAAAGCCATCGCTTCTAAACATACTGCAAGAGTAGAAGACCATATTTCTAAAGGATTATGTTCTACCCATCCTGGATGAGGATAATATTGAGTTAGCTCTTTTTGAGCCATATTGACGATATCGCCATTTTTATCAAATAAGATACATCTAGAACTTGTTGTTCCTTGATCGAGAGACATTATATATTTTTTCATTGAAAATCACGCAAGGAAACCCACTAATTTATTAGTGGAAGGAATTGCCTGCTCCTTTCTTCTTTTAAGTAGTTTTTCCTTGCTTCCAGCAATTCCAATTTTTTATAGCTTACTGAATTGTTTACTTTATTTCCATCCAGCATTCTAATATCAAAATATCCTGAACTTCTTCTTCCAAAAATAAAGCACTCTTGATTTTGATATTTCACTTTATCAAACAATCTGAAGGTTTTAACTATATAAGGTGCTTGATTGAGTTTCTTTTTACCACCTTTTAAAAAGTTTGCTTTATGTATCTGTCTGTTATGACAACGTACCTTCTTTTGATAAATAACTTTATCAAGTGGTTCAGCTTTAAAGTTTTGTGCTATGCAGTAAGCATCGTTGTAATGTTCTTTTGCAAGATTATATTTAATACGATTGCTTTTTGTTATATATCCATAAGTCAGTGAAGCGTTAGGATATATTTCTTTAAGTTCATTGTAGAATGACCATCTCATAATGCCCATAAAAGTTGCATCATTATACTTTTCTGCTCGTGTTTGTTTTAGTTTAATCTTGCCTTTATGATAATTTTCATGGCATGTTTTACACAAAGTAATCAAGTTGCTTGGTGCATTTCCACCAGTTTTGCGACTTTCGAGATGATGAACCTCTAATACCTTATCTTTTGATTTGCCATGACAATGTTGACATGTATGGTTATCTCTAAATAAAACATACTCACGAGTGTTATAACCTAACATTTCGCCATTTTGATAATCTTTACCACTAATGGTTTTACCTTCTGCTTCAGCTTTTAAAAGTTGGGTATCAAAACTTGCAACTTCAACTACGATTTTGCTGACTGGAAGAATTTTATGCACTTCTTCTACAACTTTTAAGTGTGATTCTACCTTCTGTTTTACGGATGGTGCAAGCCATCCTTCTGGTTTAAATGCCTTACGATTGTTAAATCTTGCAGGTCTATACCTCAAATGATTTCGTCTTGTCCTTCTTGTTTCTCTACGTGTTGATATCAGTTCTACAATATCATTACGTATTTCAACATCTGAACAATATAGTTCTATTTTTTCTGTGGATGCACTTAGTCCTATATGTTTAGAACCAGCATCAACACCCAATGTAACTGGTTGAATATGGTTTTTACATTCATACTTCAGTTGAATAGTAAATGGACTGTACTTAACAATTTCAGCATTACCATCTTTTAAAAGATGCCTCACTTTACCAAGTTTATGCGTTGGCATAAGTGGTAGTCCATTCTTGTTTAATACATACACTAATTGCATAAACTCTCTTTCTATCTAATTTAATAGATAACTCAGGCGCAAGGCCTGTAATGTAGCCATCGACAATGTTATAAAGGGTTTAATATATGCAACACTGTTCCTGCCCATCAGAACTGTTTAATCACATATCTTAGAGCTGCAGACTTGGCTAAACATCCACAGGTAACTATGTATTCCTAAATAACGTAGCACTCGAAGTGCTTAGTCTAATCAACAAGCTTGCTTTTTACAAGCCCACTACTTTAGTGGTGGGTTATTGACGATTATTACCCCTAGATGATATTTTTTGTAACAATTAGGTTTACACCGGTATTACATATATTTTCTTCAACAATGTCACCAATATGTACTGGTGCATTTACAGATAATTCATTTAAATGATTTGCAAGTGTTAAGACTAAATCTTTAGGTATAGGATTTTGTGTTTTCACAGATACAACTAGATTTTGTCTATTCGCTACTTTTACAGTACCTGTAACCGTTCGAGTTGGGCTGGTTACTTCAGTAATGCCATATAGTTTGCCACGATTACATGTATTACCAGCAACGGTAATATTACTAGGGTCATTTATGTCATAAGTGACAGTAAGTAAGCATCCCATTGGACAACCAATACATGTTAAATTCTTATTTTCCATTTTGAGCTACCTCTAATTTAATGCAGATTTCTTCATGATCTTCCATTGCATCGATATCTTCTTTTTTAAGGAATACTTGTTCCATTTCACCAGGAGAACATATTTGTTTCTTACGTGATTGAACACATTTATCACCTAAATAAACACATATTGTCGGATCTTTATATACGTTATCTACACGGAAACGAACACATAATAACTTTTCCATTCTATCTTTATATATTTTTGAAGGTACAGTATAACGTACACCAAAACCTGTTTTAATTGGAATGAATGTATTTGCTTTTTCTTGTAGCTTATTTTGAACATAGTTACTTGCGTTTTTACCGGCAAGAGATGCTTCTTGAGATACATAGTCTACTAAATCATGGACATGTAATACATTCCCACAAGCAAATACACCATCAATAGAAGTTTCTAAACTTTCATTTACATATGCTCCACTTGTTACAGGATTCATATCAATACCCATTTGATCGGATAACTCATTTTCAGGTATTAATCCACAAGATAGTAGTAATGTGTCGCATGGGATAACTTCTTCAGTTCCTGAGATGATTTGTCTATTTTCATCTACTTTAGCTAGAGTTACACTCTCTACTCTATCTTTACCAGCTATATCAATAACTGTAGTAGATAATTTTAATGGGATATTAAAGTCATCCAGACACTGTACGATATTTCTTTTTAAACCACCGGAATAAGGCATTAATTCCGCAACCGCTAGTACTTCTGCTCCCTCTAGTGTCATACGTCTAGCCATAATTAAGCCAATATCACCAGAGCCTAGTATCACTACTTTATGACCAGGTAATTTACCTTCAATATTTACTAATCTTTGTGCACTTCCTGCCGAATAGATACCAGAAGGTCTATAACCAGGAATATTTAAAGCTCCTCTAGGTCTTTCTCTACAACCCATGGCAAGTATGATTGATTCAGCTTCAATAAAGAAGATACCTTTATCTTTAGACATAGCGGTAATCACTTTATCTTTAGATATATCAATGACGATTGTATTTAGTAATGTTGGAATATCTCTTTTCTTTACTTCATCAATAAAACGACTTGCGTATTCAGGACCGGTTAGTTCTTCTTTGAATGTATGTAAACCGAAACCATTATGAATACATTGATTTAAGATACCACCAAGCTGTTCATCTCTTTCTAAAATAAGAACATCTTTTACACCATTATTATAAGCGCTTATAGCCGCTGCAAGTCCCGCAGGACCTCCACCAATAACTGCGATTTTTGTCTTCATATACATTCACCTAAATACTCTTATGCTCAAATACATATTTTGAGTCATTACCATTCTTTGTGATATCAGTAATATCTGTATTTAATTCACGAGCTAATATTTCAATTGTTTTTGGTAAACAGAAACCGGCCTGACATCTTCCCATACCAGCTCTAGTTCTACGTTTTATACCATCTATCGTCGTAGCACCTAATGGACGATGAATCGCATCAACAATTTCTCCTTCAGTAACCATTTCACAACGACAGATAACATTAGCATAAAGTGGATTTTCTTTAATGAGTTTTGCTTTTTCTTCATTAGTAGCGTTAGCGATACTTGGTATACCTTTTCTATAAGGAATAAAGTTATCTTTCTTTGTGGCATTAGTTTTTTTAGCTACTAAATCTGCTACATATTCGCCAATAGCAGGAGCACAGGTTAAACCTGGAGATTCAATGCCAGCCACATCAATAAAGCCTTCTACACTTGATTCTTCGATAATAAAGTCATTTCCTTCAGGATGGGCTCTTAGACCTGCAAAAGAAGTAATTACACTTCTATAAGGAACAGCTTTTATACTTCTAGAAGCTTTTTCTTGAACTGTATCTAAGCCTTCTTTAGTTGTGTTTGTTTTTTCGTTATTATCCGTATCTATCGCATTAGGGCCAACTAGTAAATTACCATGAACAGTTGGTGTAACAAGAACACCTTTACCTAATTTACTTGGTAACTGGAATATTGTAGAAGTAACTAAATTACCAACTTTTTTATCATATAAACAATATTCACCACTGCGGGCAATAATCTTCATTGAATCTTCACAAATCATATTATGAATCTTGCCTGCATATACACCAGCTGCGTTAATGACTAACTTAGTAATATATTCTGAATCTTTTGTATGTATATGAAATAAATCATCTTCTTTTGTGATTGAACATACTTCACTGTTGAAATGGAATTCAACACCATTCATATTGGCATTTTCTGCTAAAGCAATGGTTAAGTTAAAAGGACATACAATAGCACCAGTAGATACATATAAAGCAGCTACGACATCTTTTGATAAGTTTGGTTCTTTCTTTCTGATTTCATCACCGGAAAGAATTTCCATTCCTTCAACACCATTTTGTAATCCACGTTCTTTCAGCTCTTCAAGTTTTGGTATATCTTCTTCATCAAAACATAAAACGATAGAACCATTTCTTTTATATGGAAAATCTAAATCTTTTGATAGTTTTTCCATTTGTTTACTACCAAGTACATTAAAATATGCTTTTTTGGTACCTGGTAAAGCATCGTGACCTGCATGTACAATACCTGAATTTGCTTTTGAGGTACCAGTACAAACATCTGCGTCTTTTTCTAAAACGCTTACATCTAGATTGTATTTAGAGAGTTCTCTTGCAATCGCAGAGCCTGTTACACCAGCTCCAATGATGACAACATCTTTAAACATTATAATTATCCTCCGAAGAATGAAACGATATATTAATTATATACAAAGAGAGCAATTTAAAGAAAGATATAATATGATGAAATAAGTAAATATGATGTTTTGTATAGAGGTGAGAAGATGGAAAGTTATAAGGAAAAAGCATATAAAGCGTTTGAGATGTTTGATAAGGAATGGGCTATTGTAACAGCAGGGGATTTAGAACACTATAATAGTTGCACTATTGGCTGGGGATCTTTTGGTAACAGTTGGCGAGATGAAGGAAATAAATGTTCTACAATTACGATTTATGTTCATCCAACAAGATATACAAGTGAATTCTTAAAAGATAATGATTATTTTACAGTGAGTTTTTATCCTGAAAAATATCGATCAGCACTTGCATATATTGGTTCTCATTCGGGTAGAGATGAAGATAAAACAAAAGCTACAGGTTTAACACCAATAGCTTTTGGACAAAGTGTAACTTATAAAGAAGCTAACTTAACTTTTTTATGTAAGAAAATCTATCAGAATCAAATGTCTAAAGAAGGTTTAGCAAAAGGTATTCAAGACTATTACGCCGCAACTCCTGAAAAATACTCAGATCTTCATGGTGGTTGGCAACCACATCTTATGTTTATTGGTGAAATTATCGACGTAATTGATAAGCGTTAATTAAGCAAAGTAAAACCACTTGTTAATAGCAAGTGGTTTTAAATAAGTAATCTTATTTAGTACTCCATAAACCATGTAAGTTACAGTATTCATATGCCGCAACAACAGTTTCATTATCATTTAGAATAAATGTTGCACATGGTTTATCACCAGGATGTAAATCTTTCTTAGAATATCCTTCAGAAGTTTCTAGAATAATCCATTCAATATAATGATTATCTAACATTGGATGCTCTACACTTCCAACAGTAACTGTTACCTTATTACCGTCTTGAGTAATAACTGGTACATGTTTTTCTGTAGCACCATCTGTAGTATTAGGAGTAAGCTCCTTCATTGTTTCACCACAGCATTTTGGTGTACAAGCAGTTTTATTTCCTAAGAAAGTAACGAAATTTCCACAACCTTCACATCTATAAAATAACATATTGGTCCTCCTTAATGATTAATAATTTTCTTCATGAACTTCAAAGTAGCTTTGTGGGTGATTACATACTGGGCAAACATCTGGTGCTTTTGTACCAACTACGATATGTCCACAGTTTCTGCATTCCCAAACAGTAACACCACTCTTTTCAAATACTTTCTTTTCTTCAACGTTTTGAAGTAGTTTTCTATATCTTTCTTCGTGGTGTTTTTCAATTTCACCAACACCTCTAAATTGTGCAGCTAATTCTGGGAAACCTTCTTCTTCAGCTTCTTTTGCCATTCTTTCGTACATGTCTGTCCATTCAAAGTTTTCACCTTCAGCAGCAGCTTTTAGATTTTCTTCAGTATCACCTAAGCCACCTAATGCCTTGAACCAAAGTTTTGCATGTTCTTTTTCGTTTTCGGCAGTCTTTAAAAATAGTGCGGCGATTTGCTCATATCCTGCTTTTTTAGCAACGCTTGCAAAGTAGGTATACTTGTTTCTAGCTTGCGATTCTCCAGCAAATGCTTCTAATAAATTCTTTTCAGTTTTTGTTCCTGCATACTTGTTAGCCATAATTATATTCTCCTTCTCTTCTTCTAATTACATAATATATCAAACAGAAAAGATAAGGGTGAATAATGCTCAGAAATTTAAGGATTTTACTTGTTGTTTGTAGCAATTTCTTTTTTGACAAGTTGGATTGTATTATTGTACGTACTCAATTTTTCATCTAATCTATTTT
>JABLTN010098024.1_pt1 | contig 35074 bp, 24 predicted proteins | sample 7160141 | NCBI WGS metagenome assembly JABLTN01 (sample SAMN14651226, study PRJNA627086) | human gut metagenome | isolation source: feces | host: Homo sapiens | reverse complement strand
CTTTGGTCCGAGTGGCGAGAGTCGAACTCACGGCCTCTTGAACCCCATTCAAGCGCGCTACCAAACTGCGCTACACCCGGTCAACCGGGCTGTCTCGAATCAGCTTGATTATTATAACCGACTGCACCGAGAATGTCAATAGAAATGTACGAATTTTATAAATATATTTTGCTTTATGACTGATAAAGGAAGGAAAGAAGGGATAAATCATGCCGAATAGCCTGGAATTGAACGTTTCCCCTGCGCTGCTGCATACCTTTGCCAACCATCCGTTCCATGTCCGCAAGGATATGGAGATGAACGAGCTGGTGGACAGCATCCGGGAAAGCGGTGTTATTGTTCCGCTGATCGTGCGCAGCAGGCCCGAGGGCGGCTATGAGATTATCAGCGGACACCGCAGATGTGAGGCCTGTCGGGAGCTGGGCATCGAGAAGGTGCCGGTCCGCGTACAGGAGCTGACGGATGATGAAGCTACTATTTTAATGGTGAACAGCAATATTCAGCGGGAGCATGTGTTGCCGAGTGAGAAGGCGTTTGCGTATAGGATGAAGCTTGAAGCCGTAAAAAGAACTGCTGGACGGCCAAGTAAAAATTCGTGCCAAGTTGGCACGAATTTTCGCGCAGACAAAAACGTCGCTGAATTGTCATCTGAAAGCGCGCGAACTATTCAGCGTTACATTCGCCTGACCTATCTCATCTCCCCCATTCTGCAAATGGTCGACGAATCCCGGATGGCGTTCAACCCCGCGGTAGAGATCTCCTACATGACGCCGGAGCACCAACGGTGGCTGCAAGCGGAGATGGAGCTTTGCGAGGCCACGCCTTCTCTGGTGCAGTCACGCCGTCTTAAAGAGATGAGCCAGCGCGGCACACTGACGGAGCACTACCTGCATACCCTGCTCACCGAGCAGAAGCCCAATCAACGTCAGAAGTTTTTCTTGAATCAGTCTGACGTACAGCGGTTCTTCCCTCCCGGCTATACGCCCGAGCAGATGCAGAACACGATTTTTTCTCTGCTGAAAACCTGGGGCCATGCCCACGAGCATACCCAGAGCCAGCAGGAGTTGGAACGGTAAAATGCCACACACAACCTTATTTATAAGGCCCGGTTAGGATGCCAAAAGCACGGTATTCTGTCAGGCTTATTCGAGTGCGCGCTTTTTGGAGAAGCAACCATGCAATTTGACTACTTTTACGGCAGTCAGGCCGAGCAGTTCTCGTTCTATCGCATCCCCAAGGTGCTGTTCACCGACCCGCAGTTCAAGCCCCTGTCCACCGACGCCAAGGTCCTGTACGGTATCCTGCTGGACCGCATGAGCCTGTCGGTCAAGAATCACTGGCTGGATGAACAGAGCAGGGTCTATATCATCTTCACCACCGAGGAAATCATGGAGGCCCTGAGCTGTGCCAACCAGAAGGCCTGCCGCCTGATGCTCGAGCTGGAAAAGGATGCAGGTCTGATTGAGCGCAAGCGCCAGGGGCTGGGAAAGCCCAGCTTGATTTATGTGAAAAACTTTGCTGTTTCGTCATAAATCAAGAAGTGTGAAAATCACATTTCTTGAAGTGTGATTTTCACACTTCTGGAGATGTGATTATCACACGCAAATAAGACTGATAGTAATTAGACTGATTAGAACGATACAGAAAACAGATTGAAAAACAGAATACGGGGTGTAGAGTATGGCCGGGGTGACGAAGGAAGAAATCGCGCGGGCGAAGGGGCTTGACCTGCTGACCTACTTCAAACGCGTTGAGCCAGGCAACCTGAAGCTCGTGGGCAAGGAATACCGCCACAAGGTACACAGCTCACTGACCATCAGCAAAGACAGCCTTTGGTGCTGGCACTGCATCGGCCTGCGCGGGCGCACGGCGCTGAAGTATCTGATCGACGTCGAGAAGGTGCCCTATGTGGAGGCCGTGCGGGAGATCAACCGCATCCAAGGCGGCGTGGTTCATTCTTCCCAACCTGTAAGCCTGCCGCAGCCGCGCGCTGAACCGGAAGCACCTCGAGATTTCAAGCTGCCCAAGCCGGACACAAACAGCTATTCCGCTATGGCGTATCTGCGTGGGCGCTGTATCCACCCCAATGTGCTGGCGTTCTGCCGCAGGGAGGGCATTTTGTACCAGACCAGCTTCAAAAATCACCCGAACTGCGTATTTGTTGGACGTGATGGTGAGGGTGTTGCGAAAGGCGGCAGCTTGCGTGGCTGTACGCAGCTGCAATTTCGGCGTGATATTCCCGGAAGCAAGAAGATTTACCCGTTCTACATACAGGCCAGCACTAAGGCCGACACGGTTGAGGTATACGAGGCTCCTATTGACGCTATGTCCGGTGCGTCACTCAAGCTCATGCAGCACACCGGGCCGTGGCGAAGGGTCCACTATCTGGCGCTGGGCGGCACAGACTATGCCGCGCTGGATGCGTTTTTGAAGTATTTCCCGGCAGTCCGCAAAATCGTCCTATGTCTGGACAACGACAACGCAGGGCGAACCCGAACGCAGGATATTATTGCGCACCTTGCAGGCAGCGGCAAAGCTGTAGAGAACCGCCCGCCGCCGGTGGGCAAGGATTACAACGACACACTGGTGCAGTACATGCAGGAATACCGCGCACACTGTATCAGCATGGATGATATTTTGGAGGAAACCAGATGAAAACAATCGCAATCGCAAACCAGAAGGGCGGCACGGGGAAAACGACCACAACGTATAACCTCGGCATTGCCCTGACCCAGCAGGGCTACCGCGTCCTGATGGTGGACTTTGACCCGCAGGGCAATCTTTCCTGCTACTGCGGTATCCCACCAGAAAAGGACCTTGACCAAACCATTACGGAGCTGCTGATGAAGACCTCCTGCGAAAAACCGATAGGAAATCGGGAGTGTGTGTACCAGACGGGGCGCAAGGAGGCTGCCGCACGGGTGGATTTCATTCCGTCCAACCTGCGGCTGGCGGGTTTTGAGCTGGCCATGGGCACGATGATGTGCCGTGAGGTACTGCTGAAAGCCTGCCTGGAGCAGTACAACAATCAGTACGACTACTGTTTGATCGACTGCTCCCCCTCTGTTGGCCTGCTGCTGACCAATGCGCTGGCCGCCGCCAATGAAATTATTATCCCGATGCAGGCGCAGCCATTCTCCGTTGTGGGCATGTCGCAGCTGACGTCCTCCATTGCCAATGTGCAGCGTAAAATCAACCCCGGACTGCGGGTGAAGGGCATTCTTCTGACGATGACCGAGCACACGAACGTTTCCGACCACTACTGCGGGCAGGTCCGCAGCACCTACGGCAATAAGATTCACGTTTTCACAACGGAGATTCCCAGAAACGTGAAGGTACAGGAGAGCCAGGCCAATGCAGAGCCGACGATTCTGTACGACCCGAAAAGCAACAGTGCAAAGGCCTATATTGAATTTGCGAAGGAGGTATCCGGCTATGGCCGCGAAGAACAAGTTTTTGAACGCGATGAAGATGCCATCAATCGATGATATGTTTTCCTCAGAAGCCGACAGGCAGCGGGAAAGCGGGGATTTGGTCACAGAGGTGCCGCTTTCCGAGCTGCATCCGTTCGTTGGGCATCCGTTTGAGGTGCGCGACGATGAGGATATGCAGAAGCTGGTGGACAGCATCCGGGAGAACGGTGTGCTTACCAACCTGACCGTGCGCCGCCGCGCCGAGGGTGGGTATGAGATCATCAGCGGGCACAGGCGGTTTCATGCAGCACAGAAGGCAGGGCTGGATAGCGTTAAGGTTCAGGTGCGGGATATTGATGATGACCAGGCGATTATTGACATGGTCGATTCCAATATTCAGCGGGAGCATATCAGCCCGATGGAGAAAGCTAGGGCGTATGCGATGAAGCTGGAAGCTATCAGCCGTCAGGGATCACGTCATGATTTAACTTCCGCTCAAGTTGAGCGGAAGTTGGAAAGCGCTGAAATCGTGGGAAAAGAAGCAGGCGATAGTCGCGCACAGGTCAGACGCTTCATTCGCCTCAACAATCTCGTCCCCGACCTGCAAAAGAAAGTCGACGACGGCAGCCTGAAGTTCAACCCCGCCGTTGAGCTTTCTTACCTTTCCCCCTCCGAGCAGAATGATTTCCTCGATTACATTGAATCCCAATCCTGCTCACCTTCGCTGTCGCAGGCACAGAAACTAAAAGCCGCCAGCAAGGAAGGCGCGCTGAATCACGGCAAGCTGCTGGAAATCATGGATTCGAAAAAGCCCAGTGTACCACCCCGCGACCCTACGCTGACCATCAGTATCAGCAAAATTGCCCGCTACTTCCCCACTGGCTACACACAAGAACAGATGGTAGGAATCATCATGCAACTTCTGGAACGAAACTCGCGCCATCTTATGCCGGAAAAACAACCCAGTCTGGAGCGTTGAAATGGCAGAGTACAGATATTACCTGATTCCCGATTTTATGTCGCACGTCTTTCCGCAACAGTTTGAAGAACAAGCTCCGACGGAGTTCTTTTCCAATACGGCTGATTTGATGAAGCGCTACCAGCAGTTGAGAAAAATGCCCTACAACAACGAGTACACCTGGAACGAGCGCACCAATCTCCCCTACCCGCGCCTGACTGTTGGAATTGACCGCCGTGACCCGGATGGCGCAGTAACCATCATGCAGGTGCGGAACGGAGTCAATTACCTGTGTGATGATTACCGTGGTCCCTTTGCAGATCGCAATGACAAACCGCTCATTGAAATGTCAAAGCAGCTTGTGACGGCAGTTGGCGTAGATCGTATCCGGCCTCACTACTACACGGAAGAAAATGGTCACGCAAAGGTACATGTTGGTAAAGACATCCACATAACCGAGTGGGCCAATGCGCCGGAGCTTTGCAGCGCACTTCGATTTTCTCGTTTTCTGAACCGAGATGGGCAGCAGTTGTTTCGGGTGCGCAACGGTCAGCGCATCATTGAAAACTACGCAGATGGTTCACAGCTGGTGAAAGATGTGCAGACAGTTGACGATACGCACTTTTACGTAGGCAGTCGTTTCTGCCACATCCAGCAGTATGCAAATCAGTGCTTCAAAAGAGGCTGTTATGTTGAACCGGAGCATCCGCAGCCGGGTGATAAGTTAGACAGACTGCTGATATATCAAATCCCGCATTACACCTGCGAGTATCGCTTTACGGATTATGACTACGCCCAGAACAAGCTGAAGGCCACCGATTACCGCTGTGCCTATGTGGCCAACATGCCCCGGGACTACACACCGGACAAGTGCTTCCGGGATTTCAATTATGATGACCGCCCCTGCGCCAGCAGTATGCCGTCCCTGTCCGTCAGTGACCTGATCGTCATGGAGCGCCGTGATAAAGCCGAAGCCCTGTATGTGGATGCCGTTGGCTTTAAGGATGTAAGCCGACTGTTGCCGGAGCTTCATGATATGGAAGTTGAGCGACAGGAGCACAATTTAGATGAATTAGAAAGGTAGGTGTCAAGATGCCGAAACCGCAGGATATATTTCAGCTAGCCCAGCAGGAGGCCGTGCGGGTCACAGCATCGCCGCAGGCGTGGCAGAGCTTTTTGTACACTGCCGCCCACAACTATCACACCACCTATCTGAACCAGCTTTTGATTCACGCCCAGCGACCCGACGCCGCGGCCTGCGCCAGCATGGGGTACTGGAACAAGCAGGCAAACCGTCTGGTCATGCGCGGCAGCAGAAGCATCACCGTGCTGCAGCGCCGACAGGGCGTGGCGGTGACAAAGCCGGTCTTTGCCATCGGCGATACCACACTATTGAGCCAGACGCACACCGGCGGGCCGTGGGAGGTCACGGACACAACGCGCCCGCTGCTTCTGCAAGATAAATCTGATGACTGGCTGGCGGCGCTGGCGCAGGAGGGCGCCTCCAGCGAAGCTGACCGTGCCCGCCGTATGCTGGAACGCAATGTGGCAGACAGTACGCTGCAATGGGCGCAGCCTGACGAGCAGATGTCGCTTCTGCGGGAACTAGTCACACAAAGCGCTGTCTACATGGCACGGCTGCGAATCGGACTGCCGGTGCGGGACGAGGATTTCCAGGCATTTCAAAGTGTCAGCCAGTTCGACACCTATCAGATTTCACTCTGCTTGGGTGGCTATGTACAGGCAGCCGCAGAGCCGATGCTGAATGCCATTGGGCGCGAGGCGCTGCGATTAAACCGCGACAGCATTGCAATACCACACGAACCAGTTCATAATGAAAGCACACGAACACAACCGAACAGCCGAGAGGAGGCCGTTACTTATGACGTACACGAAGAACCGCGAAGGCTACCTGATTCCGAGCCTTTCCCTGCCGAACCAGCCGAACCCGTACCTGAACCGCTACGCGAGGCTGCGTCTGGAATATCTGGAGCAGAACGAGCCGACGCTCTGCGGCCAGCTGATGCTGGAGGGCACGCTGCTGACGAGCTGCAGCCGAATCGGGCGGACAGCACAGCAGATGGTGGACAAGACCCTACGCGAGCTGATGCAGACCACCCCGATGCCGGACCGCAGGACGAACCCGCTGGGCTGGGCACAGATGGCCAACAGCCTGAAAAAGCAGGCGGAGGAAGCAGTCCTTCCGATGCTGTACGAAATCTGACAGAATCCCCCGCACAGGCGGAGAGCGAGCAAGCGCTCTCCGCTTTTGCTTTGCCTGAATTTCCGCCCACGCTGCTGCCGCAGCTGCTGGCAGCGGAGACCTCTTCCCGTGCGGCCAACGCCGAGTATCTTACCTTTTATAACAAGAATCCCCTGCTCATTGACCGGCTGCGCTTTGTGCGGGAAAGCTACAAGGATATTTTTACAGAGCTTTTGCTGGCCGGTGATACCCGCGTGGGCTTTCACAGGCAGGACAATGGCCTGCTTGTCTGGCAGGGTGCGTATCTGACCCGCAGCGCGGAAACGCTGCTGTCATGGCGTGCCGTGGCCAATGCGCTGAACGACTTGATTGAACAGCATGAGCTGATTGCAGCCATCGACCCGAAGGAGCTGCCGCAGGCAGAGGAACAGCTTTCCTTTGAACTGCCTGACAGTTCGCCGACGAGCGTGGAAGATGACAGGTTGGAAAAGGATGATTTTCTCACCCCGGAAAAGCAGGAAACTGTCATTCGCTCTGCCCTGCCTGTTGCCGAGTACAATGCACCGCAGATGGATGACGGCAGCGTTATCACGGACGAGGAAATCAACCTGGCCCTGGCAGTGGGCAGCAATTTTGAGAACAGCAAATTCCGTATTTATCAGCAGTTCACAACCACGCAGGGCGACCACGCCGCTTTTTTGAAGAAGGAATACGGCAGTGGTGGCCGGTCATGGGACTACCAAAGCGGTGCCCACGGCTGGGTGGACCACGGCCCTGCCGGATTGAAGCTGATTTTGACAAATGAGGAAGGCCGCTTTGAGCGTCGGCTGCTATGGCGGGCCGCAGCCAAGCGCATTGCTTATCTGATCGAGATGCAGCGTTTTTTGACGCCGCAGGAGTTGAAGCAGTATCCCTTATGGGCTGCTGAGCAGCGAGAACCCGCCAGTGCGGTGCGCGATGAGCCCGGCAACGTACCGGATACCAGACCGATTTGCGCCGAGGGCAGCGTTGTCTATCTGGAGGATGACCACCGGTTTACCGTGGAGCGCATCGGGCAGTTTGACGTGCATCTGCGGGACGAGGAAGTACCCTTGTTTGGGCGCGCCATCAGCCGGGAGGAGTTTCAGCGGCAGTTGGACGCCAACCCGCGCAACGGCGGCATGATGCTCTCCGAGCAGCAGCACGAAGCTCTTGTGCAAGCGCAGACGGAACAGGCGCTCTCTTACATTGAGGATTATCTCAAGGACGAATTTGAAATCACCGAGCCGGACTTTTCCGACCTGACTCGAATCGATTTGGGCTATACCACCACCGAGGATGAGAAGCATGTCATTCAGGTGTATGCTGACTTGGAGCACTGCACCGTCACCAAACTGGTGGATGATGCTCTCTACGCACAGGAACGGTATGGTTCGCTCGATGATCTGAACCAAGCGGTGCTCTCCAATCTCGATTTTGACAGCCTCATGGAAATAGACCTCGACGAGGCGGAAGAACACGAGCCGCAGGAAAACGCCCTTCCTACCGACGAGTCCGTCGCACATGACCCCACCAACTACCTTGCACCCTATGAGCCGGAGGTTCCCACAGGGGCAAAGGCCAAATTCGCTGCGAACTTAAATGCAATTCGGACACTAAAGCAAATCGAGCAGCGCGGCACACCGGCCACGGAAGCCGAGCAGGATGTTCTGGCCGGGTATCTCGGGTGGGGCGGTCTGGCCGATGCCTTTGACCTCAACAAGGACAGCTGGCACAGCGAATATGAGCAGCTAAAGGATCTGCTGACGCCGGAGGAATACACCGCTGCACAGGAATCCACGCTGACAGCGTTTTATACCCCGCCTGCCGTCATCCATGCCATGTACCGCGCGCTGACCCGCATGGGCTGTGTGGGCGGCAATGTGCTGGAGCCCAGCATGGGTGTGGGTGCATTCTTTGGGCACCGCAGCGACAGCTTTGATACGAACAATGCAAAGCTCTACGGCGTCGAATTGGACAGTGTATCGGGCCGCATCGCGCAGCAGTTATACCAGAAAGCAAGAATTCAAATCTGCGGCTACGAAAAAGCCGACCTGCCGGACAGCTTCTTTGATTTGGCTATCGGCAATGTGCCGTTTGGGCAGTATCAGGTCACGGACCGCCAATACGACAAGCTGCACTTTCAAATTCACGATTACTTTCTAGCCAAGACCGTAGATAAACTCCGCGTCGGCGGCATTATGGCATTTATAACGACCTCCGGCACGATGGATAAAAAGTCCGAAAGCGTGCGCCGGTATCTGGCTGCCCGCTGTGATTTGATAGGCGCGGTGCGGCTGCCCAACAATACCTTTACCGCGCAGGCAGGTACAACCGTCACCTCGGACATTCTGTTTCTGCAAAAGCGCGGGCGGGTCTTGGATCAGGACGCGCCGTGGATTCATGTGGTTGAAACCGCGGATGGCATTCCGCTGAACCGGTATTTCATCGACCATCCCGAGATGATCTGCGGTGAGATGCAGATGGTCAGCGGCCCCTACGGACAGCGCCCCACCTGCGCACCGCTGGAAAATGGCACGCCTTTGGAAGGTCAGCTTGATGCAGCTTTTGCCAATTTACAGGCCGAGTATACACTGGCGGATGACCGGGAGGACGCGCAGGAGGAAAGCGACACGCTCGACGCTGACCCAGACACACGAAATTTCAGTTATGTTGTTAAAGACGACACAGTTTATTACCGCGAAAATTCCAAAATGCGCGCCGTGAAGGTCAGCACCTCCGCGTTAGCCCGCATCAAGGCGCTGGTTCCTCTGCGGGATACCTGCCGGGAGCTGATTCGGGCACAACTGGACAATCTGCCCAATGAAACGATTGCCGCTTTGCAAGCGCAGCTGACCGCGCAGTATGATTCCTTCCACGATACGCATGGGCTAATCAACAGCCGCGGCACAGCTTCGGCGTTCCGTGAGGATTCCGGGTATTTCCTGCTCTGCTCGCTGGAGGATATCGACAGCGAGGGCCATTACCGGGGCAAGACGGATATGTTCACGAAGCGGACCATCCGCCCGGCCCAGGTGGTGGACCATGTGGACACCGCCGATGAAGCGCTGGTGCTGAGCCTGACGGAGAAGGCCCGCGTGGACCTTGCCTACATGGCACAGGTCACGGGAAAATCGCAGGACGAAATCATCCGCGATTTGACCGGCGTCATCTTTCGAGACCCTGAGATGTCCGAGCCGGTCTATCTGCCGGCAGACGAATATCTTTCCGGCAATGTGCGGCAAAAGCTGGCCGTTGCCCGGCTGGCCGCCGCGTCCGACCCTGACTATCAGGTCAACGTGAAGGCGCTGGAGCAGGTACAGCCGAAGGACCTCGACGCCAGCGAGATTGCGGTGCGGCTGGGTGCTACATGGATACCACCTGAATATATTCAAGATTTTCTCATGGAGCTGCTGGAGCCGCCATTGTCTACACGGCTCTCCGTGAAGGTGCTGTTTGCGTCGTTCACCGGTGAGTGGAACATCACGAACAAGCGCTACGGAAACAGCAGCATCAAGGCAACCGTCACCTACGGCACGAACCGCAAGAATGCCTATGAAATCACCGAGGCGGCGCTGAACCTGCGGCCTGTGCAGGTGTTTGACACGATCACCGACGCAGAGGGAAACAAAAAAAGCGTGCTGAACCACGCCGCCACCGAGGCTGCCTACGCCAAGCAATGCTTGATAAAAGACAAGTTTGAAGAATGGATTTTCAAGGAGCCGCAGCGGCGGCAGGCGCTGGTAAGCCTTTACAACAGCAAGTTCAACTGCATCCGCCCGCGGGAATATGACGGCAGCAATCTGCGCTTTCCCGGCATGAACCCAGAAATTACGCTGCGGCCCCACCAGCGCAATGCCATTGCCCATGTGCTGTACGGCAACAACGTACTGCTGGCACATGAGGTGGGGGCTGGAAAAACGTTCGAGATGGTCGCCAGTGCCATGGAGAAAAAACGTTTGGGTCTTTGCAATAAAACATTAATCGTAGTGCCCAACTATTTGACCGAGCAGATGGCGTCCGAGGCGCTGCTACTCTATCCCAACGCGGAAATTCTGGTGGCGCGCAAAACAGATTTTGAAAAAGCCAATCGCAAAAAGTTCTGTGCCCGTATTGCTACCGGCAATTTTGACATTATCGTGATCGGGCACAGTCAGTTTGAAAAGATACCGCTTTCCGATGAACGGCAGAAAATGTACCTGCAAAAGCAAATCGACGATTTAGTGGCACAGACCGCTGCACTGAAGGCCCAGCGCGCCGAGAATTTTACCATCAAGCAGATGGAGCGCATGAAAAAGCAGCTGCAACGGAAGCTGGACAAGCTCAACGACCAGAGCCGCAAGGATGACGTCATCACCTTTGAGGAGCTGGGTGTGGACAGCTTGATGGTGGATGAGGCGCACTATTTCAAAAATGCAATGGTCACCACCAAGATGACCCGCGTGGCCGGTATCTCCCAGACCGAAAGCCAAAAGGCCAGCGACATGTACATGAAGTGCATGTACATGGACGAGCTGACCGGCGGGCACGGCATTGTGTTTGCCACCGGCACACCGATTTCCAATTCGATGACCGAGATGTACATCATGATGAGGTATCTGCAATACGGGCTTTTGGAGCAAGAAGGCCTGCTGAACTTTGATGCCTGGGCCTCTACGTTTGGCGAGAGCGTTACCGCGATTGAGCTGGCCCCCGAGGGAAACGGCTACCGTTCCAAAACACGGTTTGCAAAGTTTTACAATCTGCCCGAGCTTATGAATATGTTCAAACAGTGTGCTGACATTCAGACTGCCGATATGCTGAAGCTGCCGGTCCCCGAAATCACAGGCGGCAAGCCCACGATTGTAAAGCTGCCGCCCAGTGAGCTGCAGCGTCAGATGGTAGCGGCGCTGGGTGAACGGGCCGAAGCAGTGCGCAACCGCCTGGTTGCCCCGAATGAGGACAACATGCTGCGCATCACGAACGATGGCCGAAAGCTGGCGCTGGACCAACGGTTGATGAACCCACTTCTGCCCGATGACCCCGACAGCAAGGCGAATGCCTGCGTGGAGCGGGTCTTTACCATTTGGGAAAAGACAACGGCGCAGCGCTCCACGCAGATGATCTTCTGCGATTTGAGCACGCCCCGCGCGGACGGCTTTGATGTGTACAACGATATTCGGGACAAACTGGTGGCGCGCGGCATCCCCAAGGATGAGGTACAGTTCATCCATGATGCCGATACGGAAGCCAAGAAGGCTGAGCTGTTCGGCAAAGTCCGCAGCGGTGCGGTTCGCGTGCTGATGGGCAGCACCCAGAAGATGGGCGCTGGCACCAACGTACAGACGCGGCTGTGTGCACTCCATCACCTTGATTGCCCATGGCGGCCAGCCGATATTGCCCAGCGCAATGGACGCATGGTGCGGCAGGGTAACATGAACAAAGAGGTTTCTATCTTTATTTATATAACCGAAGCCACATTTGACGCCTACAGCTATCAGTTGGTCGAAAACAAACAGAAGTTTATTTCGCAAATCATGACGTCGAAATCCCCAGCCCGAAGCTGTGAGGATTTAGACGAGGCTGCGCTCTCCTACGCTGAGGTAAAGGCGCTGGCTGCCGGAAACCCGATGATCAAAGAAAAGATGGACCTTGATATTCAGGTTGCGCGGCTTCGCACGCTGAAGGCCGCCTACAACAGCCAGCACTACCGACTGGAGGACGCCGTGACCGGCATCTTTCTGCGAGAGATCCGCGGCACCGAATGCCGGATTCAGGCGTTTGAGAAGGATATGCAGACCGCCAAGGACAGTCAGAGCTATGACAAGGACGGCAAGCTGGTTTTCAGCATTGAGCTGGACGGCACGACCTACGACAAGCGCGAGGACGCCGGTAAAGCACTGCTCGGGCTGGTGGGTGCTGCTGTGCGGGCTGACCATCCTGTTTTGGTGGGGCACTATGCGGGTTTTGAAGTCACCGTTGCCTATGTACCGCTTTCCAAGGTGTTTGTGGCACATCTGGTTGGCCAGGCCACCCATACCACAGAGCTGGGCAGCGACGCTGCCGGCAATATGGTCCGACTGCAAAACGTTGTTGCTGCCCTGCCGCAGGAGGTCAGCGGTCTGCGCAACAATCTACAGCAGCTGCGCGTCCAGTTGGACAGCGCCAAAGAGGAACTGCAACAGCCTTTTCTGCAGGAACAGGAGCTTAACGACAAGAGCGCGCGCCTGGCCGAGCTGGATGCCCTGCTGAATGTGGGCAATGATGCCCCGGTTTTGGAGGGTGAGGCCGAGGTCGTAAACGAGGACGATTCTGTGCGAACGCCTAGAGAGGAAAACGAACTGGAACGCTGAAATCGACAGCCTTGCATTATTTCGCCGACCATGTATCATAGAGGTAGGAGGTGGCCATCATGCCCATTCAACGTAAAAATCTGTTCCTTACCTGGGGTATTCGCATTAGTCTCGTGCCTGTCATTCTGGTACTTCTTGCACTGGGCCTGATTGCAATCGTGTTGTTTGCTATCTGCGGAGTTTGCGGCAGGTTTTTGGCGGCACTGGGCGGTCTGGCTGCTCTGTTGGCGCTATTCGATAAGTGCTACCAAGAGGCGGCAGTATCCGCCATCGTGGCATTCTTGCTCAGTCCTTACGGCGTGCCGCAGGTGCTGTTCTGGCTGGGCAGAAAGCTGCTCGAGTTTGCTGGTAGTCTGTATGATTTATACTACTGATTGGAGAAATTTATAATATGAAAAAATGTCTGTTATCCATTCTTTTAGCTACCGTCCTGCTCTGCGCCTGCGCACAGCAGACCGATAACACCTTGCAAACGCCGGAAAGCAGTACGCTGGTAGAACTTACCGTTGCTACTGAAGAGACTGCCATTGAGACACCTGCGCCGCTTGCCACGGAAAGCCCAGCACCCGCGCCTACACAGACTCCAGAACCGACTGCCACACCGGCACCGACTGAAATTCCCATACCGGAGCCTACTGCAGCGCCTACCGAAGCGCCGACTACGGAACCCGTTGCCGCGGAGAGTCAGCCTGCACAGGTCAGCATGAGTTACGGTGCTGTCCCCTTTGACCTGGCGGCGGGCAGTGAGGAGTGGTGGAGCATCGACAGCTCGGACAGTGCCTACTGGGCTGTGCAGGAAAACATCAATGCTATGCGCGCAGCAGCTGGTCTGTCCCCTTTGACGATGGACAGTGGCCTGAGTGCTGCCGCCGATGCACGCTGTGAGAGCTTTGTGGCGGGCGGGCCGTTCGACCACAGCGGCATGACGACCCGCAGTGAGATCTGCGCCGCAGGTCCGATTGGCTCGGCCAGCAGCGTTTGTACCTACTGGCAGGGCAGCCCTGCCCACTATGCCAATATTATGGAGCCCAGCTTTACCAGCATGGGTGTGGGCTGCTGGTTCTGCAGCACAGCCGAAGGCCAGTACACTTACTGGACCGTAACCTTTCAGTGATTGGAGAATAGATATGAAAAAGCAAAACTCCCTGTATCGGATGACTACATCCGAAATGCAGATCATGACCTATCTTTGGGATTCCAAGGAGCCTGCAATCGCCAGCCAGATCGTTTCCGATTTGATCCCGACCCAAAACTGCACCTGGAAGCCGCGTTCGGTCTTTACCATCCTGAAAAGCCTTTCGGAAAAGGACCTGATCCACGATGTTGGGTACGTGAGAACCGGCAAGACCTACTCCCGCAAATTTGCTCCCAAGGTGAGCCGCGCAGAATACCTGGCCATGCAGGTCATGAACGAGCTGCCGGACCAGGAGCTACCGGAGTTTTTGGAGTTCTTTCAGGGAAAGGTCGGTTGAGCGTTACAAGTAAATCAAACTCTCAAGTGTCTGCTGTTTTTTCGGCAGGCACTTTTTTATATAGATAAAATTTAACAGTAGAAGGAAGTATGTTCAATGAATTTCAAATTCAAGCTCAAGCAGCGCGTAGCGGCCTTGTGTATGGCGGCTATGATGTGCTGCTCCCTGTTCCCAGCTGGGGCCTTTGCGGAGGCTCCGAGGGCTGATGCAGACGGCACGCTCATCATGGAGCAGGACAAAGAGGCCATCACAGATGACAGCCATCAGACCGAGGCAAGCGACCCGGACCCGGGTGAAGAAAGCACGCCCAAAAGCAGCGAAGTAGCCGCAACATCCCAAAGCGCCGACGAGGATGCGCCGGTGGAGACATCCACCGACTATACCTTCGACGGCGCTGTTTTGTACACAGACTTACCGGATGCGCCGACTGGTTCCTATATGGGCAGCCAGGGCTTGCCCGTTGCCACGGGTGAAACAAAAATCGGAATTTCTGCCTGGCTGAATGACCAGTTGGAAGAAAGCACGGACAGTTACCTGAGTGCGGACACCCTGAACAGCGACGACCTGACTTTGACGGCTCCGTTGCTGGAGGGTACCGACTATGCCGTTGCGCCCATTCTGGCACAAGTGGAATACCCTGCTGTCGGCAGTAGTTTGGATGTAGTGCTTCCCAACGAGGTGACTGTGCTGGACTTCTACGGTGTTCCTGCCGATGAGACTACGCGCAGTAGCCTTGTGCATAGTGAGTATGCCGAAACGTCTGCCGCGGTTATGGGTCTGTATGTACAGGCAGATGCCAACTTTTCCGCGCAGCTTGTCTACACTGCTCCGGATGGCAGCACGCTGACGAAAGCGCTGCACGTTGTAATTGACCGCTGCCGCACCATGGCCGCACCGTTCGCAGAAACTACAGACGTTGCCGCCTACGCCGAGCGCCCCACGCCTGCCGTTACCAGCGGCAAAATCACCAAGGTCGAGAAGGTCAACGGCACATGGCTGATTTGGTTCAATGGCGAGGAAGCCTACTGCTGCACCCACGGTGCCAACGGCCAGCCCAAAGGGTGTCCGCCGTACACTTATACGAACACTTCACTGGTCAGTGCGGATCAGTGCATTCCCGGTGACCACTATGGCAACCAATACCGTATCTGGGGTGGTCTGGACCAGCTTTCTATGGACTTGCTGCCCGATACGCCCGTCGCTTTTTCTGCAGAAGATACTGAAAGAATCTCTCTTTTGGATTTCTGCCGCACGATTTACGATGACACCCAGCTGTGGCTGATTGAAAATTATCCTGAGAGCACTGCTGCAAAAATCTATCTGGAATCCGCGCAGGCCCTGCTGGACGGCGCTGTTGCCTATGCAAAGCCCCGCGGCTACTACACCTACATTTATACCCCTGCGCGCAGCGGTTGGCAGACCGTTGCCCTGATTGGCCCTGAAATCAGTGAGGAGGAAACGGAAGAGCCGAAGCCTGTCGTACAGGAGTATTATGCCAGTTGGGAAGCCCCTGCACAGTCAGCCAGCGGCACCATAGATCTGACCTATGGTATCACCACGGATAAGATTCAGCTGAAAACGCTGGAAAAGGTGGACGGTGCCACGATTGAAATCGAGCCTATCACCAAGTCTGGAACAATTGACGGCGGCAGCTGGAGCATCTCCCCTGCCGGTGTGCAGACTGTCACTACAAGCGGCCACACCAACGACGACAATTACCAGAACAACGGCGGTGCAGCATCTGCCAGTTGGTCTGTGCATTTCACTGTATCCAAGACCGTAGATGGCCGCAGTGGCAGCGTCGGCCCCTATACTACGAAAGAAGCTGCAGACGCAGCCGCCAACAGCGAGCGAGATTCTGCGGTTGCCGCCATTCAGGCAGAAGCACAGAGCGCTGTAAATAATGCTATTGCCAGTGCGCAGGCACAGCTTGCATCTTTGCAGTTCCGTTATGACGAAGTCACCATTCCCTACGGTTTTGAATCCTACTGGGGCAGCAACGGCAGTCACCAGACCATTACAGTACCGGCCAACTCTAACAATGCCTATGAGATGCGCAATGCTGAGTGGTCGCTGCAGATCAACATCAAAAAGACCGACAGCGAGACCGGCAACCAGATTGCAGGCGATGCCCGGTATGAAATCTACCAGTGGGACGTCGTGACCGGCAAATACCGGCCAACGGGTGGGTACAACACCTACAGCGTCCAGCGCCAGGGTGACGGCACCTATGCCGTCATCAACAACGCCGCCTACGCCACAAACGACACGATGCGCCATACACTGTACTACACGCAGCGCAATGAGGGCAGGTTCATCCTTGTGGAGACGAAGGCCCCCGCGGGGTATTTCGGCGATTGGGCAGACGTTGACCACCCCGGCACGGCGGGCACACCGCTGGGCAAGCGCGCCTACTATGTGGAAATTACGACTGACAACAACAATTCTGTCCTTTGGCTGGGCAATGGTGACTACAATGCCGACATTGCCACTGGCGATAAGGGCGGCACAAAGCTGGTGACCAGCGGCGGCGTAGAAACCACCGTCACCATCTATGACTCCCCCAAGGATGCCTCCCGCAGCTATACCACCGACGCCAGCGGCAAGGCAGCCAATGAGGACGGCTACACCACCACGACGGCGGACGGCATCATGAAGAATGACCGCACGATGGGCGAAATCAGCATTTCCAAGGTTGATTTGGATGCACAGCGTTATATTACTGGCGATTCTGCTCACGGCAATGCTGTGCTGGATGGCGCAGTGTACGACCTGTATGCCGCCGAGGATATTACCCACCCTGATGGTGTGACCGGCGTCGTGGACTATTCCAAAATCGTAGATTCCAACGGCGATCCTATCTGGCACACTACGATTCGTGACAACAGCGGGCAGTGGATCAGCGATTACCTGCCTGTGCTGAAAAAGGATAATCTCGTAGCCAGTGCAAAAATCGAGGACGGCTGGCTGACCTTCTCCAACCTGTACCTCGGTAAATATTATGTAGTAGAGCGCTCCACCGGCACGGTCATTCCGCTGCGTGAGGGCGCTCTTGCTGTTTCTGGCACCTATCCTACGGTGGACAGCCGCACCAAGGCAGCTACCGGGCAGGTTGCCGCGCTGGCAGCCAGCAACGGGCACTATACAGATTGGGTATACAAGAACAAATTCAGCACCATCTCCAAGAGCAAGGCTCTGGACAGCACCTGGACCTACGATTCCTACTACCTTTCCTACGCGCCGGGGTATGTCTGCGATGAGCACAACTATTACATCAAGCCCAGCTATACAGACGAGGGCTGGTATGTGGAGAAAACCACCTTTGCCAGTGATGCCGCGACCTACAACGGCAACTACCACATCCATAAGGACAGTGGCCTGACCGAAAGTCAGGATCAGGTCGCGAAGGGCAATGTGGAGATCAGCAAGGTCGTATCCTCCAGCGGGCAGTCCAATGGACTGGAGCTGGAAGGCGCTGGGTTCACTTTCTATCTTGTGTCCGACTTGTCCAAGGTCGAGCAGTTTGACCAGACCCGCACCGGAAGCTACACTCTGCAAAGCATTCTGGATACCTACATCAACAAAGAATACGACAACGAGCACCCCAAGTGGGATTTCTCCGGTGAGACGCAGGCCATTGCCAAGACCTACGAGGTCAACGCCGATGAAATTGCCACCTATAACAGGACGCTGACCGCGTCAGGTGACAACAAGAACGGCAAGGGTGATGGCTGGCAGCCCACGGGGCGTGCCAATGAGTATCAGCTGGCCGAAATCTTCAGCAATGATTCCGGCAACATTCGCGTGCAGGGCCTGCCCTACGGCACCTATCTGGTCGTGGAGACGACTACCCCGCACGATTTGTTCCAGGCGGAGCCGTTCCTGGTCAGCATCGACCCAGAGCAGGACAACAATCCCTGGGGCGCGATGGCCACGCCGAAGGACAGTGTAATGAAAGCATCGGATTCCTATCAGAAATTTACGGTACTGGATGAGGAAATTGAAGTGTATTTAAAAATCACGAAACTCGATACGGAAACCGGCAAACCGGTCCTGCTGCCGAATACCGCCTTCCAGATCTACTGGCTGGATGACAACGGCAACTATCGGCTGGAAAACGGGAAGCCCAAGCTGGTCACGATGACGGACACGGTAAACGGGCATCTGACCAAGAACGTGGATACCTTCTACACCAACGAGGAAGGTATCCTGACCCTGCCTGAAAAGCTGCCGCTGGGCAAATACCGCATTGTGGAGACTGTCGGCCCGGACGGCTTCTACAACGAATGGGCCGACAGCGGCAACTACTATGTGGATTTCGATATTTCCACGGACCGCATCTACAAGGCCACCGGTGATGACAATGAAAACAGCATGGATACGCTTGTCATTGGTGAGAACTACTGGAATGAGGAAACGCTGGGCAAGCTGACCATCCGTAAGACCGGCGAGACCTTGACCGGAAAGATTGAAACCAACGATTTGATTGACCCCTGGATGACCGGCGAGGCCGACTCCGACTTTGCCTATACGCTGCGCCCGCTGGCCGGTGCGGAATACACCATTACGGCTACTGAGGACATTTACACACAGGACCGCCAGCTGGATGCCAACGGCAGCCGCACGCTCTGGTATGCCAAGGGCGATGTGGTAGCGGTTGTTACCACCGGTGACGGCAGTGCAGACACTGCTGTGTTTGCGCCGTCCCGTACCAAGGCAACCTATGACTTTCTGTCGGTCATCCACGACGGCACGCTCGGCGAGGTCAGTATTACCCTGCCGCTGGGCAGCTACCATGTGGAGGAAACCAAGCCGCCCTATGGGTATGTTAGTACTACGGACAGCTATGATGTGACTTTTTCTTGGGATAATCAGCTGAACGATGTAGTCATGGCAAAGAGCATCATCAAGAATAGCGACAGTGAACAGCATTTTGATGTTGTACGCACATCGGAAGCCTCTGCGGAACTGGCAGAACAGCAGACTCTTGGTTTCTACAATGACTGTGAGCATGCCCGCGTGGGTGTGTACAAGATCGATCAGGAAGCCGGCAACTATCTGGCCGGTGCCGTGTTCAACCTGTACACCCGCGATGACATCTACGACGTGGACGGCAACAAGCTGTTCTCTGCCGGTGATTTGATTTCCACCAGCCCCGAGACCGTTACAGACGGCTACACCTATTTCAACTGCGATGTTCCCATCCGCGGCGAGTGGTACGGCCAGAGTGACCGGCTGGATGCCTCGACCAACAGCGGCAATTACTTTATCCGCGAGCTGCGCGCCCCGCAGGGATACTATCTCAACGATGCAGAGATGGATGTCACCTTCACCTATGACGGCGAGGTCCTGCAGGTACTAGACAGCACCTGCGCCAACAAGCCTACTGAAATGTGGGTAAGCAAGCGAGATTTGACCAACGATGAAGAACTGCCCGGTGCTACGCTGATCATCAAGGATACGAAGGAAAACATTGTTGACACCTGGGTATCCACCGACACGCCGCACCGTGTGACGGGGCTGCATTTTGACGAAGAATACACGTTGACAGAGAAGCGGCCTGATGATGGTTATGCCGTTGCGGATGACATTGTGTTCCGACTGGAACGCAAAAAGAACGCCGACGACCACCAGCTGGACGAGGCAGACGTCTATTATTTGAAGGATAAAAAGAAGCTCTGGATCATTCCCTGGGAGGAATGGGAGTTGCTGGACGATGCTACGGTAATCATGAAAGATGACATTACGAGGGTACAAATCTCCAAGGTTGACATTGCCACGGGTAAAGAGCTGCCCGGCGCGGAGCTGGTCATCAAGGATAAGGACGGCAACACGGTTGCACAGTGGGTTTCCGAGGACAAGCCCCACTATATTGAAAAGCTGCCTGCCGGAGAGTACACGCTGACCGAGATCACCGCCCCCAATGGCTATCAGCTTGCGGAAAAGATTGCCTTTACTGTGCTGCCCACCGGTGAGCTTCAGACTGTCGTTATGAAGGATGCACGCACCCCCGAGGAAACACCGCATGAGGACACGCCGAGCAATACGCCGCAGCCGACGCCGGGCAGCACGCCCGCGCCTACCCCTGCACCGGCAAGCACACCCACGGCAACGCCTGCGCCGATGCCGGTTATTCCCCAAACGGGCGATGTGTTCCCCTTTGCGCTGCTTTCGACGGCGGTGTTTGGGTCTATCGTCGGCTTCGGAATTTTTGCATACAAGCGCCACAAATCCAAAATGGATGAGAGCGAGCACTAAAGGCATATGAAAGACATACATGGTATGGGCGACTCTCGCGGGCCGCCCTATTTTTATTGGTGAGTAACATGAAACATATCATCTGTTCGAGCTTCGGCAAAGACAGCAATGCAACAGCGCTGCTGGCCCTACAGCATGGCGAACCGCTGGACGAAATCATATACACTGAGGTCATGTTCAGCAAGGAGATTTCCGGCGAACTGCCCTAGCATGCGCGGTTTATCTATGAGACAGCAATTCCGTACTTTGAAAAGCGCGGCATCCCCACAAGGGTTTTGCACGCTGAAAAGACGTATCTGGATTGCTTTTACCATGTGGTGAGCCGCGGCAATGCACAGGGAAAGCTTGCCGCTTTTCCGCTGGCTGGGCGCTGTGCAATTCAACGAGATTGCAAGGTACCGCCGCTGGAAGCCTATAAAAAGAGCTTGCCGCCGGGTACAGTCTCCTATTTAGGTCTTGCAGCGGATGAGCCGATCAGACTGGGACGGCTAAAGCCTGACCAGGTTTCCCTTATGGCAAGGTACGGCGTGACAGAGCAGGATGCATTTGCCATGTGCAGACAGGAGGGGCTGCTGTCGCCGCTGTATGAGTACAGCCACCTCGGTGGGTGCTGGTTCTGTCCCAACGCATCAATGACCGAGCTGCGGCATCTGTACCATGCACATCCTGATTTATGGCAGCTGATGCTGGAATTGCAGGATGCACCGAATAAGGCGACGGAACGCTTCAATCGGAATTTCACATTTACTGAGCTGGACCTGCGGTTCCGCTTAGAAGGCGAGCAATTGAGTTTTTATGACCAAGAACTGGAGGTAGAGAGATAATGCCAAATCAAGAAAAATTGCCCCGTGCATGGGGGTATGCGCGCATTCCCGGTGACTGCGCAGCGACCCGCGCGAGCTACGATGCCTGCTGCAGGCAGGCCGGTGACGACGGCTGTACGGTAGTCGGCGGCAGCATCGATTATAAAGGGCACGGCCCGCTGCGCGAAGGGTATCAGAGTATGCTACGCAGTATCAGAGACGGCAAGGTCAACTGCGTGTATGTCTGCCGTATGCGGCAGATCAGCGGCAAGGAGCGGTACCTGTACGCTTTTTTCAAGTGCGCAATGAAGCACCATGTAAAAGTCCGCACACTGGAATACAGCCTGCCGGACCGCTTGCAGCAATACAGGTTGGGAAAAAGAATCGAAGCATACGCCCGACGCACCGGCGCTCCGTTGCCGTGGTGAGGCTGAAATTTTATTACGGAGAAAGCGAAGGTGATACCGTATGGTAGAAGAAACGGCCATCCGGGTGCAAATCAACGCAGCCAAGCTTGCCGGGCAGGGCATCTTTGGGATATTGCAGGCGGTTGCCAGCATGCTGCAAGCGCGGCAGTACGGGCAGCAATCAATTCAATCACTGAACCGGCAGTCGCAGGCTCTCGCTTCGGTGGAGCTGAACGACAAAACGCTACCCTATGTCAGGCGGCAGCTCAAGGAATATTCGGTGGACTTTGCCATTACCAAGGACAAGGACACCGGACAGCTGAACCTGTGGTTCAAGGGACAGGACGTGGACCGCATCCAGACCGCCATTGAAAACTGCATTGCAGCGCGCGGCAAGGAGCGGCCCACCAGCCTGCTGCAGGAGTTGTCCGAACGGGCTATGCAGCGCACGAAGGAGCTGAACCAGCACCGCCCGCCGCCGGCGCAGGAGCGAGGTGAGCGGCTATGAAGGAACAGCGCACAAAGCAAATTTTGATCTGTCTTGCTGCAAGTCTGGGCTGCTTTTGGCTGGGCAACCGGGTGGGACTTCTGTATGTATCGGCTGCCGGAACAGTTACGCAAAGACTTGCCGCCGCAGTAAATCTTAGCAAAATTGCACTTCGTCCCTTGCAGCTATCCCCTGCGCCGATTCCTGTGGGCTGTGGTGTTGGGGCCATTCTGCTGGCGGGTCTTGCTTATTTCTGCATAAAGTACAGCGGTCATCGGCTGGTGCCGCAGAAGGAGTACGGCAGCGCCCGCTGGGGCACAGCGGCGGACATTGCGCCGTTTCTCCATGAAAAGGCAAGCGAGAATATCCCCCTGACGGCCACAGAGTCCCTGAGCCTTGCCATGAAGATGCCGGTAACAGCGGAGAACAACTACAACCGCAACAAGAACGTCATTGTATTCGGTCCGTCCGGCTCCGGCAAGAGCTACAGCGTTGCAGGTCCGCAGCTGCTGCAGTTTAACAGCAACTACGTTCTCAGCGATCCGAAGGGCGAACTGCTTGACACCTACGGAAATGTTCTGGTATCGCAAGGTTATGACGTAAAGGTTTTCAACCTGAAGGACCGTGACAAGTCCGACCACTACAATCCGTTTGCGTACATCCATGATACGGATGACATTGTGGTTGTTGCCAAGAATCTTATCAAAAACATGAAAGAGGACCCGCGCCAGAAAAACACAGCCGACCCGATATGGGAAGAAGGCTCTACTTCACTGCTGGAAGCGCTGCTTGCCTATGTATATTTTGAGCAACCACCTGAGATGCACAATATGAACAGCGTGATGGAGCTCTTTGTGCTGATGCAGCACCGTTACGGACCACAGGGGCGCAGCCAGTTGGACGATATATTTGAAGACCTGGCTATGGAAAAGCCTGCGTCATTCGCAGCGCGCCAATATGGACTGTACCATATGGCACCGGACAAAACCGCACAGAGTATTGATGTATCTCTCGGTATGCGTATGAGTGCGTTCAATATTCCTTCCATCATGAAGATCTGCGAGGATGACACCATCCATCTGGAAGAGCTGGCCAGCGACAAAAAGGTGGCGCTGTTCGTTGTCACACCAGACACCACCACAGCCTATAACTTTCTGGCAGCGGTCATGTTCCAGCAATGCTTTCAGATTCTTGTGCATACTGCAGACAATCGTGAGGATCACTGCCTGCCTCGCCATGTGCGGTTTCTCTTAGATGAGTTTCCGAACATCGGCATGATTCCGGACTTCCAGATTCTGATCAGCACCATCCGCAGTCGTAATATCGGATGTACCCTGATTTACCAGTCAATCGCACAGCTGAAATCTCAGTACGGTGATGACTGGGGCACGATTCTGGAAAACTGTGATTCAGAGCTTGTGCTGGGTGGCGGTAATAACCCGGAGTCACTGGAGTTCTTCGGTAAACAGCTGGGCAAACGGACCATCGAGGTGCTGAACACCACAGAGAATCTCGGCGCACAGGGCTCCTTTTCCAAGAACTATCAGGTGGCCAGCCGTGATCTGATGACACCGGAAGAAATACGCACCATGCCGCGAAATCGTTGCTTATTGATGATTTCCGGTGTTGTGCCATTCTACTCTTACAAGTTTGATCTTAAAAAGCACCCTAATTACGCATTGGTAGAAAAAGAGGGGCATCACCCCTTCGACTACGAGAGGCGCGCAGAAAATAGCTTTGCAGCCTTTATGAAAAATGTGCAGGAAATCAACAACATCGAGCTCGACGATGACGAGTCTGACACATAAACAGAAAGAAGGAAACTCATATGGAAATGGTATCTACAATCACTTCTCTTATCACAAATGTCGTCAATTTTGCAGGTGGTCTGCTGCTGCTGTTTGGCGCGGTCACGCTGGGCACGAACCTGAAGGACCACAACGGCCCCGGCATCAGCAGCGGTGCATGGTCGATTGCAGGCGGTGTTCTTATCATTGCCGTTGCCACTTATTTTGGCACATTGACGGTCAGCTGATGGGAGGTATGCGCTATTTTTGAGGATACGATACGAAGCCAACTGGCGGGCATTTCGGCCACCGTAAACGCTATGGGGCAGAACTCCGGTCTGCTGAGCAGTCTGACCGATTGGAACAGCACACTGGCCGGCTATGCAGATTCTATCAGCTCCGGCGTAGTCATGCCGATTGCACTTACCGTTCTGGCACTTTTTATGGTTTTGGAACTGTACAATTTCACCCAGACCATAGCCATGAACGGCGGCAGCACAGCTTTTACGATTCAGCAGGTGGCGCTGGTCATGCTGAAAATCACGCTTTGCCGCTGGGCCGTTCTACACTCCACAGAAATTCTAAATGCGATGTTTGAGGTAGCAGCCACGGTGACAAACGGCATAGCTGGTTATGTGGGCAGCGGACAGGTCAACACCGAGGTCGACATCGAAAACGCAATCAGCGCACTGCCGGGCGGCATCGGTAATATGCCTGTGGCCATGGAGCTTATGGTCGTAAGCTGGATGCTGCGTCTTATCAACATTGTGATCAATACCATCGTTGCGGCCCGCTTCATTGAGCTGTACGTTTATAGTGCCCTGGCTTCCCTGCCAATTGCCACGCTCTGCTATCGGGAACTGCACGGTATTGCTGTGAATTTCCTAAAAAACTACATGGCTGTGGCACTGCAAGGGGCCGTGCTCTATCTTGTCATTGGCTTCTACCCTGCCCTGACAGCTTCATTGGGCAGTGGCGGTGACATTACCGAGCAGGCCTGGGCCATGCTGGGCAAATCCGTTATTCTGCTGGTGGCCGTGTTTATGAGCGGACGATTCACCAAAGCCATCACCAGCGCCATTTAATGGAGGAGTTCACCTATGCTCTCAACAAAAACCAATCTGGAAATCACGGAATATCACGAGAAATTCTTTCTGGGACTGTCGTTGCGGCAGCTGGCCTGCTTTGGTGTCGCTGCCGTGCTGGCCATAGCGACCTGCTTCGTTTGTCTGCAATGGCTTCAGATGGATATTCAGCTGGTTTCCTACATCGTAATGGTAGAAGTCCTTCCCTTTCTCGGGTTGGGCTTTATCAGCCATAACGGGTATCCGTTTGAAAAGCTTGTAAAAATCTACTGGGCATGGTACTGCGGCCCCGCCGAGGTCGCAGTCTGCCCCCGTCAGGAGAAAAATTATGTTTTTACCAAAAAAGCACGCCGACTTGCCCATCGAACCGAGTGTGTTGGAGTCTTTGCGCGCACAGGAGAAATCGTTAAAACGAGAAAAAAGGAAAGCCGCCAAAGAACGGCGGCAGCACGCAAAGCAGTTAAAGAAAGCCGAAAAGCATGCAAAAAAGCGCATTGCCGCACGCAAAGCGCCACAGAAAGCCAGTGATTGCCTGCAATACCTGAGTATGTCGCAGGATGGCATCTGCGAGGTGGAGCCGGGACTTTTCTCGATGACGATGGCGTTCACCGATGTGAACTTCCAGATTGCCATGTTGGAAGAGCAAAAGAACATTTTTACGAAATACAGCGAGTTTTTGAACTACTTCGACCCCTCGCTGCATCTGGAAATCAACCTTGTCACCCGCAGCATGGACGAGGAGCAGTTTCGCCGCGACACCTTCCTGCCGCTGCGCGGGGATGACCGTGACCGCTATGCCGAGGAGATGAACCAAGTCGTGGCGGAAAAAGCACTGCGCGGTCAAAATGGCCTGATTCGTGAGAAGTACGTCACCTTCAGCCTGCACGCCGAAAATTACCAGCAGGCGAAAGAGCAGCTGGAGAACCGTGCTGCAGATATTGCCGATCGCTTCAAGCGTATGGGCAGCAGTACACGCATCTTGTCCGGCATTGAACGCCTGAGCTTGTTACAAGGCATCATGCGGCCCAATGAGGAAATGAGCTTTTCCTATGACTGGCTGCTGGCCGAGCATGACCTTACTACGAAGGATTTTATTTCACCCAGCTCTTACAACTGGCGCCCGGAGCATGACGACTCGCGCGCCGTTTACCGTGACCGCTATCAGTTTGGCGATAAAATCGGCAAGACAATGTATCTGCGGGGCATAGCACCGGAAATGAAGAATGGTTTGTTCTCTATGCTATCGGAACTTCCGTTTGACCACGTCATCACAATGCATGTTGACGCTATGGACCAGTCAGAAGCCGTCCAGGAAATTGAGAAAAAGCTTGCCTATATGCACAAGGAAGAATACGATGCCATTGCCAAAGCACGCGAGCGAAATATGCCTGCCAGCATAGCTGTGAGCTATGATCTGAAATCCAAAATGCACCACACAGAGCAGATGATGGATGACATTACAACCAAAAACCAAAAAATCTTCAAAGTCTGCATCCTCATTCACACCTATGGCGATTCCAATGCGCAGTTGGACGAGCGCGTGCGGCGCATTTGCAGCACCGTACAGCAGCAGACCTGCCGCTTTGACAGCATTTTGTATGAGCAGCGCAACGCCATGAACAGTATGCTGCCGCTTGGCAAGAAATGGCTCGGGTTGGAGCGCACGCTGGAAACCGTCAGCACGGCCATCTATGTGCCGTTCACCACACAGGAACTGTTCCAGCCGGGCGGACTGTACGAGGGCATCAACGCCCGCAGTAAGAATCTGATACTGTGTAACCGCAAGCTGCTGCCCGCCCCTGCCGGTATGGTACTGGGTATGACGGGCTACGGCAAGTCTTTCTCCGTAATGCAGATGGTCACCAATATCATGCTTCGCTGGCCAGATGATGATATTGTTCTTATCGACCCAGAACAGGAGTACACGCATCTCGTTACAGCCATGGGTGGCGTAGTGATTGACATTTCCGCGTCCAGCCCCTCCCATATCAATCCTATGGACATTACCGAGGACTACGGCGACGATGAGGACCCCATCCGACTGAAAAGTCAGTTCTTACAGAATTTTTGTCAGCTTATTCTACACAGCTCCGAACTGTCGCCCCAGGAGCGAACCTTTATTGATGTAGCTGCCGGCCTGACCTATCAGCGCTATATGGCAAATCCCAAACGCGAGGAAATGCCAACGCTGCACGACTTTTATAGAAATCTTGCGCTGCAGGGAGAGGAAGTCAAACCACTGCTTACGGCGTTGAAGCTATATGTAAGTGGCTCCATGGACCTGTTTGCCCACCAGACCAATGTGAACGTGCAGAATCATTGCATCTGCTTTAATACGGTCAAGCTGGGCAAGTCGATGCAGTCTATCGGCATGCTGACCGTACTGGATCAGGTTTGGAACCGCATCACTCGGAACCGCGTGTTGGGTCGCCGTACCTGGGTGTTTACCGACGAGTTCCAGCAGTTGCTGGGCAACAAGGACTGCACGGACTTTTACTTTCAGCTATCCAGCCGCGCCCGCAAGTGGGGTGCGATTCTGACCTCTATCACCCAGCACGTACGTTCGGTTTTGGACAACGAGGACGCGCGCCGCATGCTGTCCGACTGCGGATATATCAAGCTGCTGAACCAGTCTCCCGATGATGCCAACGATCTGGCGCGGCTGTTGCACATTTCCAACGAAGAAAAGCGGTACATCGAAAATGCAGAGGTCGGCAGTGGACTGCTGATCGTGTCTAAGACGGTGGTACCCTTCAACAACGATTTTCCGAAGGATACCGAGCTGTTCAGGCTGATGGATACATCTCCTAATCGAAAGTCTTAATGCGTTATGCTTACACCAGCACATCTCTAAAAACAACCTCACGGAGTCTGCCATGTCAGAACTATTCACGCAAAATTGTAGCGACAAACCTTTATTCCATACCGACACTGACATATCGGAAAGCCTGCACAATCAGGTAGATGAAGCATCAAACGGCAAGGAACTGCTGGATAATACTGAAAAGCAAGCCGAGTCGCTACTGTCGAATGACGATTATGTAAGTGAAACGAAAAATAGTATTTCAGACGATAGAGATGATGTAGCAGAAATCTTATCACCTCCCGCCGAAGGCAACCGGAAATATATCACCGGTACCAGCACGCCCCGGGCCAGCCGCAGCAATGCCTACTACGAACTGCTGTGCGACCAGCAGACAAACGGCCACCGCTCCCCTGCCATGCGCGGCACAACAGCTGCAGCGCACGGCATCACGAGTGCAAGCGGGCTGGTCAGCTATCAAGAGGACTTTGCCACCGATGCGGCGCAGGATGCCGGCGTACACGGCGCGGCGGCGGAACTGATTATGCAAGAGACCTTTCTTGGGACTGCTGCGGAAGACGTCGGCATACTGGGCAGCTACGCCGTGAAGGGCATCAAGGATGTGCAGGACGGCACACGCACCGCCGAGGAGGTCCTACACACAGGCGGCGATGTGTTGCGGATTGAGCTGGGAAGCTCTGCGGTACAAATCGGCTCTGCCGGTGCACGTACCGCTCTGCACTATGCAGAGACCTTCTCGACCAGTGCGGATGATTTTGCTGACCGCACACCGGGTATCATCTGTAATACAGGCTTTCAGACCGGTCATAGCGTTATCAGAGTGGCGCGGTTCTTTGCCCATCCTGTCAAAGCGATGGCTTCTATCGGCAGGACGGCGCTTATTTGTGGCACAATCGTTCTATTGTTGCTGATTATTGGGCTACTAGGCCAGATGGGCGGTACTACAACGACCAGCGTGCTGTGTGCCGACAGGCCGGAGGATATTCAGCAGCTTATCGAAAGCATCAATACCTACCGCAACGAAGCCGCCACTGACGAGTTGCGCAGAGCCTTTCGCAACGATGTTGATCCCAACGGCAACCCCTACGGCTACGACACGCTGACCGGCCAGCGCAGCAACAATATGCAGCATGGCGTCACCTGGAGCTACGCCAACGGCATCTACAATGACACTGCGGAAATTATCTCGATGGCTGCGGTCTATTATCAGCAGGATTGGCCCAGTTCGCAGGAGCTTGCGGCTTTTACAGACGACATACCATTTACCCAGTACTGCCGCGCCCTGACTGCCTACGGCATGGAAATTACCGCGCGGGAGTCCGCGCCCTACTCCTGCATCAGCTATGGCGGCTGCGTCAATGGCTACCGCAGCGAGGGCGAGACCGTGCCCATCACAGAGTATCGATGCGAAACGCACACCTGTGCCCAAGGCAACGAAGAATGCGGGCACTACCGCAACGGAATATGGGAATGGAGTGACGACCACGAGGACGGCGGCAGCCGCCCCGAATGGATCGAAGACGGCACACACGATGTGACCGTCTTTTTTCCTGTCATTTTCCCGGAGGGGGCCACCCAGTCAGAGCTGTGTGCTCTGCCGGATGACTACGCCCAAGCTGTCGACGGCAAAATTGCCGCAGAGGACTGCAATGGCAATATCGTGCTGGATGAAAGTGCAAATCTCTACAAGGGCGAGCTGAACGATTGGTTCTATGCCCCGAACGAGCGCACCGCTACCTTTACAGTCGAAACCACTGACGGCGACGAGGTCATGACGAAGGACTATACCGTGACCTTTGCCAACGCAACCGCTATTCCCTGGTGTCCCGGAGAGCTGCACGACGGCCAGTACGGCCACTATGATCTGAACTGCACCATTTACCTGACCGGCTATGACCGCTATGCTGACCCGGAAACCGAAGCCCCCAATGGTGCGGACGGCGGTACGGGCAATCTGGAGGCACTGGCCGCAAGCAGCAACGATGGCACGCTGACACGTACCGTCATCAAGCAGGATCAGTACGGCAATGCGTATGCGGGCAATGCGGTCACTGCCCGCTTTACGAAAACTGTAACGCTGCCGCCCGGCGCGGCGAGCTTCAAGGGCTGGTACGAGAATGGCGTGGACGCTTATGGCAATGTGGAATGGGCATCTCTGCTGTATCGCATGGACTGGGAGGCGCTTTACGGCGTTGCGGACGGTATCAAGTGCCGTTCGGTAGGCTCCGCTTTGACTGCTGACGAGCTGCAGGCATTGCTGGCCGGACTGAACATTGATCCCGACACCGCGCGTGGGCAGGTCGTAGCCTTTGCCATTAGCTGCCAAGGTCATTTTGTGTACGGGCAGCCCTCGTCGCTGCGCGGCGGCCCCGGCAATGCCAGCGTCGGGATGAATTTGGACTGTTCCAGCTTTGTGCAGTACTGCTACTGGGCACAGAGCTTGCCGTTCTCAGCCGGTAATACAGCCGCCTATGGCCGCACTGGTGACTTGCGGGCAATCTCCCCAGCCGAGGTCCAGCCGGGCGACCTTCGGGTTGTCTATGCCGCTGGCGGTGAGCAAGGCCATGTGCAGATGGCACTTGGCGGCGGTGCGTGGATCGAATGCTGTTATGGCTACGGCGTCTGCGTAAACATGTCCAACGCATGGATGGAGAGCCGCGGCTGCCATTACTTTACCTATGCCGGATTTTAAGGAGGCGTTTTTCATGAAAAGAGTTCTGGTGATTTTGCTTTTGGTTCCGTTTATCATGGTGCTGGCACCGCCCTGCCTTGCGGCGGGAAAAGGCGAAGTTGCGGTATCATTGGTAGATGTTCCCTCAGAGCTGCAGGAGCGTTCCGTGCTGGTCACGCTGGGCAGCGATCCCAATGACACGGACGCCGTTCTTGTAACGTTGAACGGCTTGAACCAGTATAGCCAGACTGTGACACTGCCGGAGGGCACCTATTACTGCAATGCCGCTGTGCAATACGACGCCCTAAACGATTGGCCTCTGCGAGAAGTTGACGGCACCACCTTTTTGCCGGTCGAGGATGGTGGTCAGTATGAGCTGCAATATGAGTTTGCAGGTGAGAGTTGGTTCACGGAAGTAACCGGGCAGACACGCTACTATACGCCGCAGCCGCTGCGCCAGCCGCCTGCCGACTATCAGTCAACAACGGCCCAGGTCAGCGCATACCTGACGGCACCAATCGGCTTTTCTCAACACTGTATCATCTACCTGCAGAACCTGTACAGCGGTACAGTATACGCGCTGGATGTATACGAATCCAACCAACTGGCCGCCGTTTGCACGGAGGCTGACAGCGGACTGTATGCGTTTCTGTCTGCCCGCGTTGTGGGCGATGTAGCGGAACGCTACCAGTTCCATTGTGAGCAGAATGAGTTGAATACTGATGACGGCGCAAGCTTTCACCTGACGGTAACGGACATGAAAAATCCAGACGCTTATTTGAGTACGCCCAGCCATGACGAGAACGCCACGGTACAGCGCGCGGCAACCTATAATGCACCGGCTACCGCTGCGCCGTCTGCGACACCGACACCGGAGCCGACCTCTTCTCAACCTGTCCAGCAGAGCCAAAAGCCGGCAAATCCGTTCTGGAATGTGCTGGACTTTTTGCCCATCGTTTTTATCGGAGCCGGGCTGTTCTGGTTTCGCCGGAAGAACCGCCGGGGCGGCCCGAAGGGGTAACGTGAGCGAAAGCGAACGTTAGCAAGCATTGCATGTGTTTATACACACATGCCTCTTAGGGACACCCTAAAACCCGTTTTCCCGTAAGCTTCTTTAATTTGAAGCCAGACTTCCTTTGGAGAATTGTGCCAATGAAAAAGAATCGCGAGCGTTCAATCGGAAAACTACTATACTTTACAGAACAAGAATTAGAAATAATCCAAAACAAAATGGTGGAATCTGATATGTCGAACTTTTCTGCCTATTGTCGGGAAATGCTGCTTACCGGCAAAGTCAAGCATTATGATTTTTCTGTTATAAAAGAAATTTCTTCTAGCTTGAGTCATATCTCAGGTAACATTAACCAAGTAGCTAAACGCTGCAACACGAATCAATCTGTTACCACCAACGATGTTGAGCAGTTGCGGCGTGAATATTTACAGCTGAAGTCGCTCTATCAGGAACGATTGGTGAAAGCTCTGCGAAAACTAGTCTAATATGTATGCAGCGAAATATTATGCAAACCCCAATCATGCCTTTAGCAAGTGGGCATGCGAGAACGGCTATTTGTCTGTTATTGATGTTTTTCGCCCGGCCCTGAGTGACAATCTTCATCTGTTTCTAACATAGAAGAAATTTATTATGGCTATCACCAAAATTCATGCAGTAAAAGTTCGGCTTGGCGATGCTATCAACTACATAGAAAATCCGGACAAAACCGATGGGCAGGAATTGATTTCAGGTTACAATACTGCTCCACAGACTGCAGTGCTTGATTTTTCCGTTACTGCAGCAATGGCACGCAAAGCACGAAATACAAGTGCGAAAAAGCAAGGAAATCTTGCCTACCACATGATTCAATCCTTTTCCCCGGACGATGCTGTCACGCCGGAGCTGGCCCATGAGCTGGGCCGTAAGCTTGCAATGGAATTTACCGATGGAAAATTTGAGTTTGTCGTTGCTACCCATATCAATAAAGATTCTATACATAACCACATTATTATCAACGCCGTTTCTTTTTATGATTACAAAAAGCTGCGCACTGTTCCCTACCGCACCGCGCAGCAAATCCGTAGTATCTCGGATCGGCTCTGCATGCAATCACAGTTGTCTGTTATTAAAGATCCGCAACAGCTAGGCCAGCTCTACCCCACTTACATACAAAAGAAACGCACAACCAGCAATCGCACTGAAGTCCGCAAGAAGCTCAACTTCTGCCTGGAGCGTGCCACCAATTATGCCCAGTTCCTGCAAATGGCACAGGAACTGGGCATTTCTGTTTGCCAGCGAGGCAAGCACATGACTTACCTGCTGGATGGTGCGGGGCGTGCGATCAGAGATACATCACTGGCCGATACCGACAAGTTTACGTATACCGGCCTCGTGGAGCGCTTAGAGGATAACGCTGCCGAGCAGCTATTTATTCGTGAGCGCATAGCTAAGATACTTCCGAATGTCTCAACCTTTGCTGACTTTGCAAAGCTGCTGCAATCCGAGGGAGTTAAGATACGGGTAAAGAAGCAATCCGGACAACTTTTGTATAAGGCTGCCGACTTAGATGGCACATGGATACCTGCGGATGCTTTAGAAGATGGATTTACACTCGCAGGCTTAGAAAGTGCGATAAAGAATAAATCAGGAATCCTTGACACAAATCATAGTACGTCGATTGCAGAGCTATATCAAGAATTGACTACAAACTATCCGCAAAGTTGTGATACATCTGTCAGACTTACATCACGCCAGATATGTTCTGCCGGCAAGCACGGTGTTCTGCTGCAAATCCACGACTCAAGTGGCAATCCGGCAAAGCTGATGATTGATAACAGCCATATTCATACGACTCCTGATGGGTCTGTATCTGCCGACATTGGCGCGGCTTTTTCATATGATATAACTTACGATGACGGCATACATGGCACAATTCGGGGCACTGATTTGATTCGACAAATCGATGAAGAAAATCTGACGCAGCCACTGATTGTAAGCTTGACCGCTGATCAGATCATGGCCATGAGCCTGCGCGGAGTGACAGTGCATTTGCCGCAACATCACATTGAGCGGTTATTCATTCCGGAACGCTATGTACAGCGAAACGTCGAGCAAGGAAGCTGTGCAATCAGTCTATATTCCGGTTGGCAGTACAGCTATGTGCCAATTGGCAGCGAAAAGACGCGAAAATCAATCAGTGGCGCTGAACTAGCGCAGTCGCTAGGAGGTGTGGTGCAAGTTGGCACTTCTGAAAGCAGTTTGGCCCGTCGAGTCGCTAATGTGGAACGCCGTGCAGGAATTGCAAATGCCCAAGAGCTTGGAAAACTCTTGGGCAGCATGGCTGATAATGGTCTACATTCAGCTGCTGATTTTGATAAACAAATCAGTGCATATCAACGCGAAGAAATGAAGCTCCGCAACAAGATTTCAGAGCTTCGTTCCAAAAGCAAAACGTATGCAGCAACAGCTCATAATCTGCAGGCGTGCCGCACCTATAAATCTGTTTGGTTGGAGTATGCATCCAAACCACTTGCCCAAAAGGATACCTTCTGCAAGCAAAATGAAGCCGCCCTGCAGGCCTATAGCAGAGCGGCTTCGCAACTTGATAAAATGGGAATTTCACTGGGTACTGAACCTGAAAAGGTAAGACAATTAGTTACAGAAACAGAAAGCCGGATAGCTGATCTTATTGCTGAATTAGAAATAGTTCGGACAACCAATCAAGCCACACAAGAAGATAAGGAAAAAGTCGAACAGATACAAAGTGGTTAATGCATTTTGAAAAGTCTTTGTTTTTATTTACGTCACATGTGGCGCAGCTCTGTTGGATCATCCACCCTCTGTGCATCCGTAATCGGTACTCGCCCCTCCGCAATCATCTGGCCCAGCGCATTCAACCACTCGTGCTCAAAGTGCCCGATACAGTAGCTCTGAAATGATCCGATTTCGTCGAGTTCTGTGCAGAACGGATTCACATATTCATCTATTTCATTGGGATTTTCCGGTCGAGCCATACGGACAACCGGTCCCATATCATGCGAAAAGCGCTCCAATTCCTCGCCCCCTCGTTTTCTATCAGCCTCTTTGCTGTTTTATCTTTTGCACACTATGAGAAAATAAACTTCTCATTATAACGCAAACCTCTTGACAGGTTATTTTCCCATTGATATAATAAATGCGAAATCCGTTTTCCCATTCCAATTATAATGACACTCTTAGCTCTTGTCAATAACACATTTAGAGCAAACGTCCAGGGAAAACATCATCTAGGGAAAGACTAACTATTAAAAGTCAAGCCCCAAAACAAAATTTTCGAGAGAAATTTTAAGGTGGTGAAAATTGGTATAGCAAACAAGAGCATCCGT
>JABLTN010114458.1_pt1 | contig 35118 bp, 33 predicted proteins | sample 7160141 | NCBI WGS metagenome assembly JABLTN01 (sample SAMN14651226, study PRJNA627086) | human gut metagenome | isolation source: feces | host: Homo sapiens | reverse complement strand
CGGCGGGGGCCTACTTTTGTTCTTGCAAAAGTAGGCAAAACACGCTTGGGGCTGTGCCCCAAGGCCCCCTTGCAGCTAAGCTGCGGCTGGATACGAACGATGTAAACATCGGCCGTACGGCGCCGCAGATACGCTCTCAAGGTGCCTGCGGCGCATTTTATTTTGGATACAGCAGAGACCGAATTAAAATAAACACCTTATAAGCGTCGTCTAGCCCCAGATCCGGGAGGCTGTAGGCCTTCCGGTCGGGGCGTACCGACGCGTTGGGTCTTTAGGGCGGAGCCCTAAATGACTTTTGGTTACTTTTCTTCACAGAAAAGTAACCCCCCGCCGGGCAGGCGTGCAGTTTATGCCTTTGCAAAAGGCTCCGCCCCGCCGACAGGCGAGATGATACTTTGGCATGATTTGTGCCATCAATCCTCCGGTTCGCTCCGCTCACCACCTCCCTTTGCACAAGGGAGGCTATGGGACGGTGCCCTCCCCTTGCACAGGGGAGACTATGGGTTGGGGTGAGATGGGTTTGGCCGGGAAAAGAAAAAACTCCCCGTATGGGGAGCTTTTTCTATGTACGCTTATTCTTCCTGCGGTTCCCCCTTGGGGTGGTTCACCAGGTAGGAGAGGGTCAGCAGGCTATCGCCCAGGTGGACATTGACCGAAGGATATTCCTCATACTTCAGCTTAAAATCGTAGCTGGAGAAATTCCAGAACGACCGGATACCGGATTCCACCAGTGTTTCCGCCATCTGTTCGGCGGCATCCCGGGGAATACACACCACCGCCATGTGCGGGCCGCGCTGACGGCAAAATTCCGGCAGGGTGGCAATATCCTGCACTGTCAGGCCATTGGGAAGCACCTGACCGATCTTCTCCGGGGATTTATCGAAGGCCCCGATCAGCTCAAAGCCGCGGTCCCGGAACAGGTCGTCCTCCCGGATGAGGCTCTGGCCGCGGGTGCCGCAGCCGATGAGAATGGCCGGGATCTTTTTTTCGACGCCCAGGATAGCGCCGATCTCTTTATACAATAGCTCCACATTGTAGCCATAGCCCTGCTGGCCAAAGCCACCGAAGCAGTTTAGGTCCTGACGGATCTGACTGGCGGTGACCTTCATCTGCGCGGCCAGCTCCTTGGATGAGATACGGGTCACGCCGCTGTGCAGCAGCATCCCCAAATAGCGGTAGTACCGCGGCAGGCGCCGGATCACCGAAATGGAAACCGTTTTTTCGTTCATGCTCGCTCACCTCGTATTATCCTGCGGCACGGTGGGGCATACGCGGGGTGCCGCTTTACCTATATGATACCGCTTTTTCGGCCGTTCGTCAACTTTTTATCTAATTTTGGGGAGGCACCTGCTTATGCACAATTGCAAACATTTCGTGAAAATTTCTCACTTTCGTTTCTTTTTGCGGTGGGATTTGTTATAATGAAAATAGAAGTACCCGCTCCTGGGCGGAGCGCTATGCAAAAATAACATAAAGGAGCGTTGACCCAGTTGGTGACTACCCGCAAGCCACAAAAACTGCATCCTACCGTGCTGGTATTGGTGACCGACCAGCTTAGCTGCGACCGTTTGATCCTGGCCGGGAGAGCCCTAGCCGATGAACACCAGTGCGTACTGGAGGTACAGAATATCGCGCGGTTTGGCAATGTGCCGGACCCCGCCGCTATAGAGCACCTGTACCGCACCAGCCTGAATGCCGGCGCCCGCATGACCGTGCATTACAGTGAAGACCCTGAACGCAGCCTGGTGCAGCTGCTGGCGGAGAGTCTGCCCCACTATGTGGTGACCGGTATGCCCGGCGGCGGCAGCGACCTGCTGCCCCGGCTGTGGACTCGCTTTGAGTACCTGACCTTTTACACCGTGGACCCTGCCGGCGATGCGCAGGAGGTGACCGCGGTGGACCGCGCGCTGGTGTAAGCGCAATAAAACTGAGGAGAACAAAAGAGGTATGGAGAAGAGAACCTTTACTCTGGATTCCAGCGATGGCAAAAGCAAGCTTTCGGGCTTTTTATTCCTGCCGGAAGGATACCCCCGCGCTGTGGTACAGATCTGCCACGGCATGTGCGAGTACATCCTGCGGTACGAGGATCTGGCCCAGCACCTGACCGACGCCGGTTATGCCGTTTGCGGTATTGATCACCTAGGGCACGGCTCCACCGCCCGTCTGAACAATGAAATGCTGGGCTACTTTGGCGAAAAAGGTGCCTGGAACAACCTGGTGGAGGATCAGGAGATCGAGCGGAAGGCCATAAGCGCCCACTTTGCCGGGCTGCCCTACTTCCTGCTGGGACACAGCATGGGCTCCTTTGTGGCGCGGCTGTACGCCGCCCGCTACGGCAAAAACCTCCAGGCGCTGCTCATCAGCGGCACCGCTGGGAAGAACCCCGCCGCCGGTCCCGGCAAGGCGCTGGTTGCCTTGATTTCGCTGTTCGGCGGCAAGAAGGGGACCTCCAAGCTGCTGTATATGCTGACCACCGGCAACAACAATAAACAGACCGAGCAAAAGACCTTGGTGGACTGGATCTGCCACGACGAGGAGGTCTGCCGCAAGTATATCAAGGACCCCTGGTGCAGCTTTATCTTTACCAATAGCGGCTACGGCGAGCTGCTGGAGCTGGTGGACCGCTGCAACCGTCCCGAATGGTATGCCGCCATCCCCAAGGACCTGCCCGTGTGGCTGTACGCCGGGGATGAGGACGCCGTAGGCAATAACGGCAAGGGCGTCACCGAGGTGTACGAGGGCCTGAAGGCCCAGGGACTAAAGGAGGTCACCATCACCCTGTACCACGGTGCCCGCCATGAGGTGCACAATGAGGCACTGAAGGAGGAGCTGTTCCGGGATATCATTGATTACCTGGACAGCCACATGCCCAAGGCCGAATGACCCACCGAAAAGTACAAATCCCCGTCTTTTGGCGGGGATTTTTGTTTCATGAAACATTTTGCCTTCACTTGACAAGAGCTCATATGCTTTTGGGAGCACACAAAAGGCGGCACAGCCACCAGTACTGCGCCGCCTTTTGCGGGATGATCTATCGGAAAAGTGTGTGATATGTATGGGTTACGCCTCTACCTTGTTTTTCTCCGCATGCATGATGGGCAGCCACTCGGTAAACGCAATGATAAGCGAAACAAAGATACAGATAGGGCTGAGCACGATGCAGTTGATAAATTCCTTACGAGCTTCGATGTACGCCTGGGTATGCATAATGATATCCTCCTCATAAACCTCTCGGGGTTTTGGTTTGATACCATTATACGGCTGTCCAACGCTAATTTTTCGGAAAAAAACTCTCCCACATAAATCTTAGCGAATAATTTATCTTTCTGTCCCGGCACAGCATGGTATAATGGGTTGGAGCATTATAAATGGATAGGAGGTGAACGGCATGATCCCCAAAAAAGAATGGGCGCGGGACACCCTGCGGATGCTGCTTCTATTGGGGGCAGCGGTGGCCGTATGCAGCGTGCTTTCCCGCGTGCACGATGACAACAACCCCTTTGCCGTTCTCATCTTTGTGCTGGCTGTCGCCATAGTGGCACTGGTCACCAACGGCTATGTGTGGGGTGTTCTGGCCTCGGTCATCGGGGTGTTCTGCGTCAATTACATGTTCACCTACCCCTTTTGGAGCTTTGATATGAGCGTCACGGGTTACCCGCTCACCTTCGTGGTCATGCTGGTGGTCTCGGTGGTCATCAGCACCCTTACCACTCGGGTAAAGCAAACCGAACGCCTGCGGTATGAGATCGAAAGCGAAAAGCTTCGGGCGGATCTTTTGCGGGCTCTCTCCCATGATCTGCGCACACCGCTCGCCTCCATTGAGGGTGCCGACAGCCTGCTGCTGGAGCAGCCCGACCTGAGCGAAGCGGAGCGCCGTACCCTGCTGGAGCAGATCCGTCAGGAGACCCGGTGGCTGACCCGCATCACCGAAAATATGCTCTCGGTCACCCGTATGGCCGGGGAACAGGTAAGCCTGCACCGCACCGATGAGGTGGTGGAGGAGATTGTGGACAGCGCCGTGATGAAGCTGCGGCGCAGCCGCCATGCCCTGCCGGTCACGGTCATCCGCCCGCAGGAGATCCTGACCGCCCCGATGGATGCCACCTTGATGGAGCAAGTCATTCTGAACCTTTTGGAAAACGCGGTGAACCACGCCGAGGGCGCTACCCGCATCCGGGTGGAGATCGCCGGGCAGGGGGATACCGTGATGATCGCTGTGGAGGATGACGGCGCGGGCTTCCCTCCAGAGCTGCTCCCCCAGCTTTTTGACCGCAAGCTGCTGCCGCAGCCGCGCTCCTGCGCTGATGGCCGCCGGGGACTGGGACTGGGGCTCACGCTATGCAGCGCCATCATAAAAGCACACGGCGGCCGCATGACCGCCGAAAACCGCCCCGAGGGTGGAGCGCGGGTATGCCTGTGGCTGCCTGCCGGAACCGAAGATGAGGAGGAAACCGAAGGATGAAACACTGCGATAAGATCATGATCGTAGAGGATGACGCCGGCATCCGGCACTACCTGCAAAGCACCTTGAGCAACGCGGGCTATGATACCGTCGCCGTGGGGGATGGCCGCTCGGCGCTGGCGTTGACGGCCTCCCACTGTCCCGATTGCGTCCTGCTGGACTTGGGCCTGCCCGATATGGATGGCATCGGCATCATTCAAAGCATCCGCAAATGGAGCAGTGTTCCCATCATTGTCATTTCTGCCCGCATGACCGAGGACGACAAGGCTGGCGCACTGGATCTTGGTGCGGATGATTACCTCACCAAGCCCTTTGGCACCGTGGAGCTGCTGGCACGCATCCGCACGGCGCTGCGCCACACCCGCAAGGCCTGCGGCGGCGAGGAGCTGCGGGAGGGCCAGTACATCGTGGGGGATCTTGTCATTGACTACAATAAGCACCGGGCCTACCTGGGCGGCGAGGACGCCGGCCTGACCCCCAGTGAGTTTAAGATCCTGGCGCTGCTGGGCCGCTATGCCGGGCGGGTGCTTACCTACCAGCAGATGCTGCGGGAGCTGTGGGGCCCCGCGGCCAACCCCCGGGATAACAAGCTGCTGCGGGTCCATATGGCCAACCTCCGCCGCAAGCTGGAGAAAAATCCCGAGGAACCCCGGTACCTCTTTACCGAGGTGGGCGTGGGCTACCGCCTGGCGGAGGGGGAAGGCACCGAACCGCTGGAGTCAGATTCCACCGAGGAAACCGAAGAATAAAAAAATTCCCCTGTCCACCCGCGTGGGTCTGGACAGGGGATTTTACCTTTGCTTGACAAGGACACACACGCTTTTCGGAGTTTTTGCGCGGGAGAAATGGCGTCCGAGGAAGCGCGGAGCGGCAGGCAGGCTGGCGCCTGTCAACGCGACGCACAAAGTCGGACGGTATTTATATCCGCAAAAGCCGTATCTGCTCTTGCCAAGCGAAGGTATATTCATCACAGGGGCGGGAAGAATTCATTCTCCCGCCGTTTTGCGTAGGTCTGCTCCAGCATGGCACGGTGGGAGCAAAACGCCGCGTCGGCGAAATATTTGGCCCCGGTGGGGCATCCCTTTACACAGGCCTGGCACTTGGTGCAGATGCCGCTGCATTCCTCCGGGGTCTCTCTTGGGATGGACCCCATCGGGCATCGGGCGGCGCAAAGCCCGCAGCGGGTGCAGCTTGCAGGGTCAGTCACAGGCTTCGCCTTCAAAAAGCGCGCTGGTTCCCCATCCAGTCCCAGCGGGGTGTAGTAGGGCCCAATCGGCTCCCGGCCGGGCACCGCTGCCGGAATGGGCCGTTCCCGTTCCCGCAGCGTATGCGCCGCGTTCCGGGCAAAGGCCTCCGCCGCGGCAATATCCTCGGCATCCGGCCGGCCATGGGCCAGCGCCGGCGCAAAGGCATGCTCGCCCACCATTGCCGCCGCAGCCGCCGGGCAAAAGCCGTTCCCGGAAAGCACCTCGCACAGCTCCTTCAGGGCGTCATCATAGCCGCGGTTGCCGTACAGCACCACCGCCACGGCCGCTGCGCCCCCGCCGGTAAAGCGTCCCCGCAAAAAGGGCAGCAGCACATTGGGCAGCCGCCCCGCGTAGGTCGGGCTCCCCCAGAATATCAGATCTCCTTCGCCAAAGGCATAGTTTTGTTCCCGTGCCGGGGGCAGGGTGTAGTCCAGCTCCCGCACCGGCAGGGCCAGCGCTTCCCCGGCCGCTTCGGCCATCCGCCGCAGCACCCGCCGGGTACTGCCGCAGGCACTAAAGTACACCGCCCACACGCTTTCAAAACGCATAAATTTCCCTCACTCGGTAAAAAGCGCCGCGTCCATTTCCCGCAGGTCGGGGGCAATCAGCGGGGTAAATTCCATCTTCTCCAGAATATCCCGCCGCAGGTCCGCCCCGGGGGCGATCTCGCACAGCAGCAGGCCCTCCGGCGTTAGGCGGAACACCGCGCGCTCGGTGATATACAGCACCTGCTGGGTCCCCTTTTGGTTGGAGTACTCCCCGGAAAAGGTGATATGCCCCACCGCCTGCCGGAACTTGCGGATATTGCCGTCCTTTATGATGCGCAGCCGGCCGCCTTCCAGCCGGATCTCGCTTTCCCCGGCGGTAAAGCTGCCCATAAAGCACACCTTCTTCGCTCCCTGCGAGATATTGATGAACCCGCCGGGCCCTGGGATCTTCTCCCCAAAGCGGCTGACATTCACATTGCCCTCCCGGTCAAATTCAGCCCCGCCCAGGCACGCCACATCAATGCCGCCGCCATCATACAGGTCAAAGATATCCGGCTGCTTTATCATGGCATCGGCATTGTAGGCGGCGCCGGTCAGCAGACCGCCCTGCGGCGCCCCGCCTATCGTCCCGGATTCAATGCTGAGCGTCACCCGCTCCAGCCGTTTTTCCTCGGCCAGTACATTGGTGATAAGGGTAGGCACCCCGATCCCGAAATTAACAAAGTCACCGTCCTTTATTTCCGCGGCGGCCCGGCGGGCCATCACCTTTTTGATGTCCGGCGGCACCAGCGGCAGCCCCTCCAGCGGGATGCGCACCCGCCCGGTAAAGGCCTCCACCCAGCGCTCCTCGGTGACAAACTGCTGCCGGGAGTTTTCCTCCCGCCCCACCACGATGTAATCCACCAGGCAGCCAGGCACCACCACATCCTTGGCGTTCATGGTGTGGGCAGGAACCAGTTGATCCACCTGGGCCAGCACCAGCCCGCCACTGTTGTGGGCGGCGGCGGCCATCTCGTACTGCTCCAGCAGGAAGGCCTCCTTTTCCATGCTGATGTTCCCATCGGCATCGGCAGTGCTGCCCTTGATGATGCAGGCATCCAGCGGGAACGCCGGGAAAAAGAGCTGCTCCTGCCCGGCCAGCTCCACCAGCTGCACCACTTCCTCGCCGCTTTCCCAGGCCTTTTGGTTCATGCGGCAGCCATCCCGCCGCGGGTCCACAAAGGTCCTGAGCCCCACTGAGGTCAGTACCCCCGGCTTTTTCCCGGCGATGGCCCGCATCATATGGGACATGACCCCCTGCGGAGCCATAAACAGCGCAAAATCCCCTGCGCTGATGTGGGGGTAAATGGCATTGGCCAGGCTGAGATTGCTGCACAAAAGCCGGGAGAGCATCCCCCGGTGCGCAAAATGATTGATGCCCCGGCGGCGGCCATCGCCGCCCAAGCCCGCCACATTCACCAGCCGCAGGTCACGGGGGTGGCCCTCCCGCAGGAAGCGCTCCTCCATCTCACACAGGATATCCTCCGCCAGCGAAAAGCCGATAAAGCCATCCACCGCCACCGTCATGCCGTCCCCAATCAGGGCGGCTGCCTCGGCGGCCGAGATCACCTTTGCCATGCTCTCTCCTCTCTCATTCCCCAGTAAATATCCGGGGACGTTTTTCCAGGAAGGCCATCATGCCCTCTTTGCGGTCCCGGCTTTCGCCGCATTCGCCAAAGAGACTCCGTTCCCATTCCAGCGCTTCCTCCAGCAGCATTTCCCGTCCGCCGTTGATGCTCCGCTTGGCGCGGGTCACAGCGTAGGGGCTGTTCCGGGCGATCTCCTCCGCCAGGTTCAGTGTTTCCTCCAGCAGGCTGCCGGCAGTAAAGACCCCATTTACCAGACCCCATTCCTGGGCCGTTTCGGCGGTAATTTCCCGCCCGGTAAAGATCATCTCCTTGGCCCGCGTTTCACCGATAAGCCGGGGCAGCCGCTGGGTGCCGCCCGCCCCGCATATGGTGCCCAGGGTCACCTCCGGCACCGCAAAGCTCGCCGCCATGGAGGCCAGCCGCAGGTCACACGCCAGCGCCAGCTCACAGCCGCCGCCCAGCGCCATGCCGTTCACCGCGGCCAGCACCGGCATCGGCAGCTCCTCCAGGTTGGTGTTTAGGCGGCTGCCCAGCAGCGCCCAGTCATACAGCTCCCGGCCATCCATGGCCGCCATCTCCCGTATATCCGCCCCGGCGCAGAAGAACCTCCCCTCTCCGGTGAGTACCAGGGCCCGGGGGGCGCGGCGGCGCACCTCATCCAGCAGGGCTTCCAGCTCCGCCATGGTGCGGCGGTTCAGCACAAAGGGCTTACCCTCCCCCGTCATCGTCAGCAGGGCCAGCTCGGGGCTGGGCATGGTCAGTATCGTTTTCATGGGTTTTCTCCTTCTTCTATCAGCCCAGCCAGATACAGATGGGCAGCGCGATGAGGAAGGTACACAGCACCGGGATCACCGCGCAGGTCACAAAGTTATACTTATAGCTGGCCTTGTGGGTGGTGTGGCAGATGCCGAACACCGAAACAATGGAGCCGTTCCACGGCATGGAATCCAGCCCCCCGGAGCCGAGCGAGCACAGCCGGTGGATAAACTCCAGGCTGTACCCCTGCCCCGCGTAGCTCAGGAAGATCTCCTTCAGCGAGGTATACATCAGCGTCAGCCCGCCGGAGGAGGAGCCGAGGATGCAGGCGAAAATATTGCTGCCCACGGCGGCCACCACATAGGGGTTCGCGGTGGAAGCCTCCAGCAGCTCCACCGCCCAGGCATAGAAAGGGGTGATCTTCGCCACCGCACCAAAGCCCACAATGGTAGCCGTGTTGATGATGACCGTCACGGAGCTGCCCGCCGCCTGGTTCATGGTGGAGAGCATCTCTCCCCACGGAATGCTGCGCCAGAAAAGCCCCAGCGACAGCACAATGCCGATGAGCAGGCAGGCCACAATGCCGACCTCCGTCACATTAAAAAGCACGATAACAGCCGTCAGCGGGATAAAGCTGACCACGGCGCCGGGAGTGGGCCCCTCATGCTGGCGCACACCGCCCTCCGGTGGGGTAAAGTGCTCACCCCGTCCCTTTGCCTTCTTTGCCTGGCGGTTCATGTACCACACAATCAGCACCGCCATGACGACCGAAGCCGCCAAGCCGGGGATCAGCCCGGCGTAGGAGGGGGTGCCCAGGCTCTGCATCGAAACGATGTTGCAGATCTGCGGTGAAAAGGGCCCGGTCATCGCAAAGGTCCACATGCCGCCGCACACAATACCCGGCAGCAGGTAGGTGGGCAGGTCCGCCTCCTCAAAGAGCTTGAGCGCGATGGGATAGATGGCGAAGATGATGACAAAGCTGTTGATGCCGCCATAGCTCAGCAGCGCCGCCGAAATCAAGCACGCCACCATGCAGTTTTTGGCGCCGAACCACCGCACCACCGTTTCGCCGATCTTCGCCGCCGCCCCGCTGATCTGGTACAGGCTGCCCAGGATGTTCCCCAGCAGGAAGATCATAAAGTAGGAAACAAAGAAGGAGCCGACGCCCTGTACATAGGTGCCGGTCACCGAATCCAGCACCGGCAGCCCGCTCATCACTGTTACCAGCAGCGCCGCCAGCGGCCCTACTATAATGGGCGAGACCCGCCGGAAGATGAGTACGGTCATGCCGCACAGTGCCAGCAGGATGCCCAGCCCGCTTAATATCACTTCATTCATGGAGGTGTACTCCTCTCTTTTCGGTCATTTTTTCCGCTTCTCTATGTGCAGAAAAGGAGGACAATGGGGCTGGCATTGTCCTCCTCTCCGCGAAGGGGAACATGAAAATGAAGAGAAAATCAATCAGAACTTCGCGTGGAAGCGCTCCTCGTATACCTTGATGAGCCCCTCCCGGAAATCGGGATGCGCGATCTTGATGAGCTCTCTGGCTCGCTCACGCAGGGTCTTGCCCTTCAGCTGGGCAATGCCGTACTCGGTCACCACATAGTTCACATCGTAGCGGCTGGTGGTCACGGCCGCGCCCTCATCAATGAGCGGAACGATCTTAGAGATGGTGCCCTTGGCGGCGGTGCTGGGCATGGCCATAATGGTGCGCCCGCCCCGGCTCATATTGGCGCCGCGGACAAAGTCTACCTGCCCGCCCACGCCGCTGATCTGCCGCAGGCCGACGCAGGTGGAAACCACCTGGCCCATCAGGTCCACCTGCACGCAGGAGTTGATGGAAACAAGGTTATCGTTCTGGCAGATGACACGGGGATCATTGACATAGTCCACCGGCATCATGGCCACCTCGGGGTTGTTATCCACATAGTCATACAGGCGGCGGGTGCCCATCAGGAAGGTCGCCACGCTCTTGCCCTTGTGAATGTTCTTCTTCGCATTGGTGATGACACCGGCCTCTACCAGCTCTACCACGCCGTCGCTGAACATCTCAGAATGGATACCCAGGTCCTTCTTGTCCTTCAGGAACAGGAGCACCGCGTCGGGAATGGCGCCGATGCCCAGCTGCAGGCAGTCGCCGTCCTTCACCAGGGAGGCGATATTCTCGCCGATGGCGCGCTCCACATCGCCGATATGGGGCGGGGCCAGCTCGATGAGGTCAGTCTCCTGCTCCACAATGTAATCCAGCTTGCTGACATGGATGAAGCTGTCACCCATGGTGCGGGGCATCTTGGGGTTGATCTGCGCGATCAGCAGGTCGGCGCACTCGGCGGCGGGCTTGGTGTAGTCGCAGGAAACGCCAAAGCTGCAATAGCCGTGCTCATCGGGGGTGCTCAGGTGCAGCAGCACTACATTGGGGTGCAGCGTGGTGCGGAACAGCTCCGGAATCTCGCTGAAGAACACGGGGGTAAAGTCACCCCGGCCCTCCTCTATGGCCTTACGGGTGCTGCCGCCCAGGAACAGGCTGTTGTGGCGGAAGTGCTTGGAATTTTCGGGCAGGCAGTATTCGGCCTTGCCCATGGCCACCATGTGCACCACTTCCACATTCTCGTACTGCTCGGCATTGGCTACCATCGCGTCGGTCAGCAGGATGGGTTCGCCGGTCGCATGGGTCACTACTACCCGGTCGCCGGATTTAATATGCTTTACTGCCTCCTCGGCTGTGGTCAGCTTCTGTTGATACAGAGTTCTCCAGTCCTCCATTGTTACACCTCATTTTCTTTTATTATCGCTTCGCAGGCAGCCGCAAGCTGCTCCCTGCTGTTAATGACAAATTTGTGTTTGGCGGCCTTCAGGTGGGCATGGCCCGCGCACACGGCGGTACAGCCGCACACCACCAGGATGTACTCCTGCCCGCCCTCTCCGGCGGGCTCTATCTTCCATTCGGGGTGCCGCTGTTGCAGCTCCTTTACCGCGGCCACCCGGTCATAGCGTGGGTTGCAGCCCCCACAGTACTTTATGCCTATTCTCACGCTTCACCGGCGTGACGCCGCCGCAGCAGCTCCATGGCGTCCTGCCACAGCTCATCGCTTACGGTGGTATCCAGCACCACCTGCCGCAGCTCCGGTATCGCCTCCAGAATAGGCGGCGCCACCAGTTCTTCGGCCGTTACCACCGCGGAGGGACAGTTGCTGCATTGCCCCAGCATACGGAAGTACAAAACGCCGTCCTCCACCCGCACCACCTTTATGTCGCCATCGTGGGTGCGCAGGGCGGGGCGTACTTTTTCATCCAGAACCTGTTCGATCCGTTCCAGCATGGTTGCATCTCTCCTTGGGTCTTTGGTTTTCCCCCGCAAAGGGGGCGGGGCAGAGCCGGGGCACAGCGCCCTGTGCCCTGCCCCGCGGGGAGATAAAGGGGTTATTCTATGAGGAGGTTATTCTTCAATATGGGCGATGGCCTTGGCCAGCTCCTTCTTGGCGTTCAGGTTGCCCTGGCGGCTTATCATGATGCGCTGAGCCTGGGGAGAACCGGCGCCGTGCATGGATTCGGTGCGGTAGCCAACGGCCGCGGTGCCCAGGGCCAGGTTTTCGATGAGACGCAGGATCTTCATGCGGTTTTCGGTGGTGACGGTAGCCACGCCGCGCAGGTACTTATCGATGTACGGCCCGATCTTCTCATCGCGCAGGTCCTTCTCGGAGGGAGCGGTGACCATCAGACCGCCGGCGATATCCTCGGCCAGGCGGACGATCTCATAGGGGAAGCGGGTCACATTCTGCTTGCAGACATTGGCCAGCAGCAGGTCAATGATGTAGTTGCCGCTCTCGGTCTTGTGGCCCTCGGCGGAGCAGGCGATACCGCAGCAGTACAGGGTCTCATTCAGGTGGGTCATCTCGATGAGCTTATCCTTGATGTGGCTGGCCTTGGCAGCGCCGTTGTAGTCAGCGGCAACAGCAGCAGCACCAATCAGAACATCGCCTACGCCGACCTTGCAGCCGCCGTAGCTCTGGCGGTGGTAACCGGCAAAGCGCTCCACCAGCATCCCGGCAAACTCATGCTCGCCGCACAGGAAGATACGGTCATTGGGAACAAATACATCGTCAAAGATGGTCAAGGCTTCCACGCCGCCGAACTCGGAGTTGCCGACATCCAGGGTGGTGCCTTCCAGCTTACGGGTGTCGCAGCTCTGGCGGCCGATGATCATGAACAGACCGGGGGTATCCAGCGGTACGGCAAAGGAAACCGCATAGTCCTTATCATCGGGACCCATGGACTGGGTGGGCATTACGATGACCTCGTGGGAGTTGCAGATACCGGTCTGGTGGGCCTTGGCGCCGCGGACTACGATACCGTCGGGGCGGCGCTCCACAATACGCAGGAACATATCAGGATCGGCCTGGGCGTGAGGCGCCAGGGAACGGTCTCCCTTGGGGTCGGTCATGGCGCCGTCAACGGTCAGGTCGGCCTCGGCAGCATACTTCATAAACTTCACAAAGTTCTCGTGATAGTTGGTGCCGTGGGCCTTGTCGCACTCATAGGTGGTGGAGAACAGGGCGTTGAAAGCATCCATACCCACGCAGCGCTGGAAGCAGGCGGCGGTCTTCTGCCCGCACAGGCGCTGCATCTTTACCTTCTTGATGAGGTCCTCGGTGCTCTGGTGGATGTGGGTGAAGCGGTTGACGCGGGTGCCGGTGTAGGGGGAAACCACGGTCATCAGGTCCTCATACTCGGGCATCTGGGCCAGGTCGTAGGTCATACGGACGGAGTTGAGAGAAGGACGCAGAATGGGGCTCTCGGTGGGGTTATTGTATCTCTCACCGAACATATAGATCTCCATTTTGATCTTCTTAATGCTTTCGATATACTGTTCGCCTGTCATCAGTGCCATTTTCGTTACTTCCTTTCTTTCTTTGGATTCATCGTTAGTCGGCTCTGTTTACGTGCAATTAGTACAGCTCGGTATAGATCTTGATCAAACGGTCACGATCCAGTTCCACAAAGTTATTGGCCATCAGGCGGCCCTGGTTCGCTATTACGCTGTCCGCAAATTCCTCGATCTGCTCACGGCTCATGCCGTACTCGTGCAGGGCCTTCTTCTGGATGAGGTTATTCAGCAGCTTCTCCAGCTCCTCATAAACATCCTCTACCTTGCAGCCCAGGATATCGGCGATGAACTGATTGAGCCTCTCGATCTCGCCATCCTGGCGAATCTCCATATAGTTCTTCATTACGCCGGTAAACATGGCATAGTTGCTCTCGCCGTGCGCCACATGGAAGGTCGCACCCAGGGGATAGCTCATGGCATGAACGGCGGCGCAGCCCGCATTGCCAAAGGCGATGCCCGCGTACAGAGAGGCCATCAGGAAGTCCTCCAGCAGCGGCATCCGGGCCTCGGGGCCGTCCGCAGCGATCTTCTTGTAGCCGTGCAGAATCATATCAATGGCCTTGTAGCCAAACATCCGGGTCATCTCGTTGCCCTTGGGGGAAAGGCTGGATTCCACGGCATGGATCAGGGCATCGATGGAGCTGGTAGCGAAGAAGCGGAAGGGCAGGCCGTTCAGCAGTTCGGGTACCAGCACGGCGCTGTCGGCATACATCTCATCCACCGCCAGGCCCTTTTTGGTGCCGCGGCTGTTCAGTGCCAGAATGGCGATGTTGGTCACCTCGCTGCCGGTGCCGCAGGTGGTGGGCACCAGTACCAGCTCCTTATCCTTCACGATCTCGGTCTTGCCATCGTAGAGATCGAGGATGGGGGAAACAGTTTTCAGTGCAAAAAGCTTGGAAATATCAATGACGGTACCGCCGCCGATGGCGATAACACGCTTATGGTCGCCTTTAATGTCCTTATACATGGCCTCTGCCATGTCATCGGAGGGCTCGCCAGCGCCGTATTTCTCCTGATACAGCACATCGCAGCCGAGGTTCAGCTTGCCAAAGAAGGGCTGGTAGATATATTCGTTGGTGATCACCAGGTCACCAACGCCGATTTTGAATTCCGCAGCGAATTCTTCAGCGGTCTTAAACTTATAGATGGTCGGTTTAATAGAAAGCATTTTCATGGCGGTTTACCTCCCTTTTCTTTTCTCTTTGGGGCGGCGCGCTTTCGCGGAAAAGATGGAACTGACCTTGGGATCATCAGTTCCATCTTTCCCTTGCCCGCCGGGAGATGAGTGCGCGCCGCAGTGGGCTATCTCATCTCCCGCGGGTGGGGCATTTTTCCTTGCGGGGTAATTTCTTTAATGATCAGCAGCAGCCTTTTTTGTCCTCAGGCTTAAAGACCAGCTCCTCCGGAGAGGGGCCGCCGGCGGTCTTCTTGCGGTTCTTCAGGTTGATCACAGCCTCGGAGCCGTCAACAACAGCCCAGACGATGATACCGACCAGCAGAGCCCAGCCGGGGGTGAAGTAGGTCAGAGCGCCGGCGATAACGCAGGCGACACCGCGGTCATTGGCAGTGGTGCACATGCGGATACCGATGTTGCCGCAGGCGAAGGCCTGAACGCCCATGGTGATGCCGAAGAAGATGGCAAACGCGGGCTTAATGAGGGTAACCAGCGGCAGAATGAGAACGGAGATTACGGTAGCTGCACGGAAGGTACATACGCCGTCCCAGTAGGTGTGCATGGTCTTGTAGCCTCTCTTATAGCGCTCGGTGATGGTCAAAAGACCGGAAGCCCACAGCGGGCCGCACATGGGAACCCAAGGAGCAAAGAGGGACATGATGGCGTTACGCAGGAAGCTTACCAGGTTGGAACGGCTGGCATCGAAGATAACCTTCTCATCAGGACGGTAAGCGGTAGCCTCGGCAACAACTTCCTTCGCCAGTACAAAGTCGGAGAAGGCGATGATGTAGGTCGCCAGCGCGGAGGGGATTGCCGCCAGGAAGAAGCTCCAGGCCGGGAAGCCCAGGCCGAAGATGGTGAAGTGCTCCAGAACATAGCCGAAGCTCAGGGGGGTAAAGCCCCACTGGATCTGAGGCAGCGGGATCTCGTGCAGCAGCACGGGAGCCAGAATGATGGCGAACAGCTGGGCAGGTACTACGCCCTGGTTACGCACTACATTCCAGAAGCGGCTCTTGGTCGCCTTGCGGGCAAAGGTGGGGTTAAACAGGAAGAAGTAGGACATCAGTACAGCGATGGCAACGGTCCAGGGGGCCTTGGGCATACGGGCGGAGAATACATTTACCGCGGCCGTTACGCCGGCGCCCAATACAATACCGGCCTTGATGCCCATGGGTACGGCATCTACCAGCTTACGGCCGATACCCGTAGCACCCATGATGAGGAAGCTGAGAGCAACCAGCATCTGCAGGGCTATCATCGCGTAAATACGGTCTACTTGTCCGGTGGCGTAGTTGGGCAGGTCCCACTGCTGCAGGAACTTCAGGGTCAGGGGCAGCGCGGGGGTGATCCAGCCGGGAACTACGGGGTCGCCCAGCAGAGAGGGCAGGTAGTAGCAGATCGCGTTCAGAACACCGAAGGTCAGGGCCATCAGGAATACACCGTTCTCATCAAAGCCAAGGGCAGCGATATTCGCGGGGTCATCCAGACCAAAGGTGGTCATGGTGGTGGTAACACCAGCGCCCAGACAGGCAACGCCCAGGAACATGGCGGCGGCCATCTCGGTCCAGGACCACTCGTGGTGGATCAGGGGGAGACGGATCTTGAAGGGGCCTACTTTGATACCGGGCTGCTCTTCACCGTAAGCGCGCTTTTTCAGCGGGAACTTACCGGTCATAAAGCCTTCCGGTACCTCCACTTTTTTGGTTTCGGTCATTTCGGTCATGTGAAGATTCCTCCTCGTCACAGTTTTTTGTGGTAACTCCTCTGCCGGCGGGCTGCTCCCCTGTCCCAATCAGGCGGCTGCCATCCGGCTGTTTCACAGTAAAGCGGGCCTTTCTCCAGGGGCGCGGCACAGCGGCCACCCGCTTTCATTTTCGATTATATCCAGCCAATTTCGGCTTGTAAACCGCCCCGGAGCAAGTTTGGCAGGGGTGTATTTTTGAGGAGAATTCCTTTGTTCACTTTTATTTTTGGCATATTTGCGGTTTTGGGTGTTTTTGCTACATTTTTTACATTTTTTGCGGAAAAATCGGGAGTTCGTGTTGTGCATCTGCAACAGTCACTCCCGATTTTCAAAAAATTTTGTTCCGTTTTTCTGCTTGATTCCTTGCTTTTCTGACTATTCGTTAAAAATTTTTGAACAAATCAAGGGGTGTTGCATTTTTGCGCATCATTGCGTTTTTGCAACTATTCCCTCCCCTGCTCTATCTTTTTGCGCTTGCGCACAAAGGTGGAAGCATCCATGCCCAGGCTGCGGGCGGCGTCCCTTACATTGCCGTAGCGGCTGTACGCCCGCCGGATGTAGCTGATCTCCAGCTGCTCCACCAGCCTGTGCAGGTTCACCTGCTCAAAGTACTCCTCGCTATCCTTCTGGCTGATGGTGATGTTATCAGTGATGGGCAGCTCCTCCGGCTGGATGACATTGTTCTTGGAAATAATCATCATGCGCTCCACCACATTGTGCAGCTCCCGGATATTGCCGGGCCAGTTGTAGCTCTGCATGCAGATGATGGTCTCCGGGGCGAAGCGCTTTTTTTGGTGATATTTCTTGTTCATTTCGGCGGCATAGGCCGTCACGATATAGGGAATATCCTCCCGGCGCTCTCGCAGCGGCGGTACATTGATGGGCAGCACGCTCAGGGCATAGTACAGATCCTCCCGGAACTTCTTTTCCCGCACCAGGGCCAGCAGGTCAGCGCTGGTGGAAGCGATAATTCTCAGGTCACAGGGCTTATCGGCGCCGTAGCCCAGCGGCTTTACCTGCCGCCGCTTGATGGCCGAAAGCAGCCGGGTCTGGCTTTCGTGGTTCAGCTGCTCCACCTCATCCAGAAAGACCACCCCGCGGTTGGCCTGCTCCAGCAGGCCGGTCTTGCCCTGTGGGTATTCCGGTGAGACCCCCGGTCCCAGCCCGAACAGCTCGGCCACCATGGTGTCATCTGGCAGGGAGGCACAGGGTATGGTGATAAAGTGTTCCTTGCGTCGCTTGCTTTTGCTGTAGATGTACTCCGAAAGGGCGCCCTTGCCCACGCCCACCTCGCCCTGCAGCAGCACCGGCACCTCCATCTGGGCGGCGCGGTTCAGCAGGCTAATGACATTCTGCATGCTCTTATCGTGGAAAATAAGGCTGGATGGATTGCGGTCCTGGCGGCTGCGGGCAGCCTCCAGCTCGGCGGAATAGAGCCGGTTGCGCTCCTCGCTCTGCTCCAGCTGCTCCTTCAGGGAGTACAGCTCGGTCACATCCCGGACATTGGTAACCACCATGACGATGTTGCTTTCGGAATCGAAAACCGGGGTGCTGGTGATGATGGCCCGCTTGCCGGTTTTGAACTGCTGCTCCATCGTCACCGATTCCCGGCGTTCCAGCGCCAGCAATGTGCCGGAACCCGAAATGACCCGGCTGGCCACCAGCTCCGCCATGCTGCGGCCCACCATCTCCTCCTTGCGCAGGCCGCTGATGGTCTCGTAGCTTTTATTCAGGGTCAGGGTGATGGCGTTGCCATCAGTGATGTAAAAGCCATCGTAGGAAGATTCAAAAATAACCTCGAACCAATTGTCCTGCCGCCCAAAAAAGGGATCCCCTGCCCCGTTTTCCGGTACGCGCAGTACTGTTGGCTGCCGTTTGGCCATGCCGTTCCCTCCTATCTGTTTTTCCGTCATCTAGCGGAACCTCCTGTATTCGCTGTTTTTCTGGTATCTGCTGTATTTCCTTCGCCCGGTACCCACGCCTCCGCAGGCCGGGCAGGAAGGCGGGCGCGCCCTCCGCTTTTGTCGTGCTGACCCTGACGGGCAGCCTTCCCCGCTGCGGCGCGCCCGCCGCAAATCCCCCATTTCCGCCGGGCCATTGCGCCTTCGGAGCCGTCTCAAGCGGCAGCCATTTCTGCTTTTCGGCCGCTATGGGCATTCCGCACGCCGATGGCCTTACCAGGTGAGAAAAATTTGCGGGCGTTATTTGTTGCGGTTGATCTCGCGCTGGGCGGCCTTTTCCTGTTTTATGCGGGCGGCGGCCTCCCGTTCATTCTTGCGGCGGTTTTTCTTGGCCTCCAGCTCCATCTTCTCCACGGTGGCCAGGTCGTAGTCCATGTTCAGCTCCAGGAACGACTCGGCGTTTTCACCGGCGATTCTCTTGAGCAGGGTGGCCCGGTGCTTGAGCTGGTCGGTGTAGAAGCTCTCGAAGGCATTGATCCGGTTCTGGTCGCTGATGGTCTTGGGGTCGGCGCAGCACTCCAGGAACACACTCGTCAGGTAGCAGATCTGCCGGATGGGATCGGCGAAAAGCTCCCGGTTGCGGCGATGCTTGCGGCAGCGGTACACCAGCTCGGCGCTGGCCTCCTCCATTTGGCCGTACAGCTCCGCCAGGTGGCGGGCGGTTCCCCGCTTCATCAGCTTTTGCAGCTCCTCCGGCTGCTCGGCGGCCGGCAGGGCCTGCATCACCCCGTCCTTTTTGCGGGTGGAAAGCGAGGCCGCGGGCGCTTTGCCGCCCGGCAGCACATAGTTGGAAAGCTTGCAGAACGCCTGGGCGAAGCGGTCAACCATATGACGCATTTCCTTTTCGCCGCGCTTGCTGAAGATGAAGCACATGATGATGGCGAAAACCATCACCGCATAGCCGATTTTGATAGCCCAATCCATGGTGGGTCCTCCTTTTTTGGCGGGCGGGACAGGATGCCGCCGCCCAGTTTCTATTTGCTGCCGGAGGGCCCGCGCCCTGCCGGCGAATCGCCGGTTTTGATGAAAAAACTTGCCAAGGGAAAAAACATATGCTACACTGTGGCTGAAATCACAGTGGATGAAACCAAGGTCGAAAAACTCCCCCCACTAATACGGCAAAATCGACCCCTTTTTGCATCTGAGAGGTTAATATTTCACAATTTTTAACAAAAAATTTACAATTTCGGCCGTTTTGGGGCCGTTTATTCTGCGAAAGAGGTGACAACGATGGAAAAAAGTACTGCTCCCCGCGCCCGGTTCATTGCGGCCATCCTGCTGTTTGCGGCGGTGGTCATCGGAGATCTCATCCTGAGCCGGGGATACCTGGCCCAGGGGCCTGCCACCTGGCCCGTCTTCCTGCTGCTGGAGCTGGTGATGCTGGCGCTGCTGGTCATCGGCGGCATTCTGTTCTGCAACCGCCGGGGGCTGGACAGCAACAAAAAGCTCATTCTGGGGTTTGGGTTTTTCCTGGTGTGGTGCGTCCTTACCGTCATTTTCTTTGCCGACTATAAGGCGCTGTACCTTTCCACCCTGCACACCGAATATCCCAGCTACGGGGCGGCCATCACCTGCCTGAAGCTGGTGCTGGTGCTTTGCGGTTTGACGGCTTTGATCCCGGTCGCGCCCGCGCCCACGGGACGCGCGTACGCGGATGGTTTAGCGCGCGCGTACCAAAAGCAGAACATAGAGCAGGCCAAAACCGCGGCTGCCGAGGCCCAGAAGGACCTGGAGCGGCGGGTGGAGCAGCTGCGCAGCTCCATGAGCCCGGAGGAGCTGGAGGCGCTGACGCGAAAGCTGAAGCAGGAGAGCGCACCCGCGGCGGCCGAAGAATCCCACGAAAAGACGGAGGAAAAATGATATGTTCCTGATCCGCACGCTGCTTTCTCAAGGGACGATCCTGTGCATCGTTCTGCTGCTGGTGACGCTGGATGTGGGCTTTTCCACCGCCAAGGCCACGACCAAGCCGGGGAAGCTCCTGCTGGTGCTGGCGGGGTGCCTTGTCCTCTTTGGCGGGATGGAGCTGCTGAGCCGCGGCGGCGACCCGGCCGGTGAGATCACGGCGGCCATGTTCCTGGGGTGGCTGGGGCTGCTGGGGACCATCGGCGCGCTGGCCTCGCTTCTTTCCCGCGCTGTAAAGGCACGGTACCTGAAAAGCCAGGAGCAGGAGGAAAAGATCCAGCTGTGAGCCTGTAAAACAAACGACCCGAAGGTTCTGCCGGTGGCGGAGCTGACGGGTCGATTTTTTATCCGTCAGTCCGGGGGAGATAAAAGCCTTGCGGAGGGCTTTGGAGGCGTCGCTCGCCGCGGGGGGGTGGTGGCCGCCTTCGGCGGGGCGGAGCCTTTTGCAAGGCTTAGCTAGTACGCCTCCCCGGCGGGGATAGATTGTAGTCGCCTAAAGGCGTCACGAAGTCACCGAAGGGTGAAGGCCTGTACGGCGCGCCACCGCTTCGTTATCCCTTACAAAGGGGAGGCTTTTGGTTGGAGCGGGCGAAAATTACTGCTGGTCGTCGTCCTCCGGGGGCTGCTGGGGTTTTTCTGAGCGGACGAAGGCAACGATAAGGCAGAAGATCACGAGCAGATCGGCGAAGAAAACCGTTTCGGAATAGACGGCCTTGGCCCGGATGGCGCCGAGGACGGCGGCGATGAAGGCCACCACATACAGCGCCCGGCGCACCCATTTGGAGTCCTCCCCGCGCTTTTTGGCGAGGATGAGATTGACGGCGAACAGCAGGATGATAAGGACGCCGCAGCCGTACAGGATGTAGGTGATGGTATCGAGCCAGTTCATGAGAGTTCCTCCCCTTTTGTAGAAATAAGTGGGCTTGCTGGCTTTATTATACTGTTTTGTTGCATTTTTGCAAATAATTTGTGTTGCGTAATCGCAACAGTGATGCATTTGCGCAACACACGGATTTTAGCAGAATTCCAAAATTTTTTCCGACAATTTGTGCGGGGTCCCCCTATAAAAAGAAAAAATCGGGGTGGGTTGTTGCGTTTTTGCAACAGAAAAATGGCAAAAGGGCATCGAAGACGGCGGGAAATTTTTTTGAGGACGAAATAGGGCTGTTCTTTTCTTCGCCGAAATGACCAAGCGGCGGGAGAAAAGTTTGGCCAAAACGCAAAAAACGAAAGCGGCAGAACCCCAAAAATGAGGCTCTGCCGATTTCGATCTTCTATGTTTTCTCTAAATTTGGCTGCGGCGGCCCCGCTGCCCGAAAGCGGTGCCGGCATGGGAACGGAGCGGTGACATCTGCCCAGTCGTTCTTCTCCGCTCCCTTACCCCTTATCAAGGATATTGTAACACAGAAGGGGTGCAGGGGAAAGACCATTTGGGACAGCGTGCATAAATAGGTAAGATACTGTCATATTTTCTTCCAAAATTCGCACAGGTGTGATATAATTTGACAAAAGAGTGGAGGCGACGGGATGATAAAAATAGCGATATGCGATGATGAGAGAGAGCTGCGGGAAGCGACCGCCGCCCGGCTGCGGGAATATTTTGCTGAGGAGGCGCTGATTGCGCCATTTGAAAGCGGGGAAGCACTGCTGCGCGCGGTGCGGGAGGAGAACTGCCGCTACCAGTTGGCGGTGCTGGATATTGAGCTGGGAGAGATGAACGGCATAGCGGTGGGAGAAGCGCTGAACCGGCTGCTGCCCACCTGCCAGATCATCTACCTGACGGGATACCTGGACTACGCCCCCGACGCCTATGCCACCCGGCACACCTACTATGTGTACCGGCCGACGATGGAGAAGCACCTGCCGCTGGCGCTGCAAAAGGCGATGACCGCACTGGCCGAGGCCGAAAACGGCCAACTGGTGCTGCCGCAGAAGGGCGGCCAGCTGGTACTGGAAAAACGGGAGATCTCCTACCTGGAGCGGCGGCTGCGGGTGACCAAGCTGTACCTGGCGGACGGGCAGTGCGTGACCACCGCCCTGGGGCTGGAGGAGCTGCTGAAACGGCTGGGGGACCCGGCCTTTCTGCGGTGCCACAACAGCTTTGCGGTGAGCCTGGACCATGCGGCGGTGTTTCGGCGGGAGAGCTTCCTGATGAAGGACGGGACGGTGGTGCCCATCAGCCACGGCTACTACCCTGCCGTGCGGGAGCAGTTCCGTAAATACCACCATATCGAGCTGTAAGAGAGAACGGAATTGAGGAGAGAGAAGCATGACAGCGATCATTCAGTTTTTTACATCGCATTTCTTTGGAAACATGGTGTATGGCATCATCAATAATCTGATCACATTTATATTTGTGTGGTTTATCCACGCGTTTATCCCCTACAAGCCGAAATACCAAAGCCGGAAAGACCTGACCCGCGCCACCCTGCTGCTGTATATTGGGCTAGTCATCATCAGCTACCTGCGGGAAGTACCCGGCAACAACGCGATCCCTATTTTCTACCTGCTGATGGCGCTGTATTTTGTCTTTCAGCTGGTCTATCTGTTTACGGTATTTGACGGCAGCATCGCGATGCGGCTGCTGCTGTTCTTTGTGGAAAAGATAATAGAAATACTGGGGATGGCGCTGGGGGATATCCTGGCGATCTGGCTGATCCCCGACTACATGTACTACTACCTGCTGGATAATGTGCGGGGCGTGTGGTACTTTAACGCTTCCATTGCCGCCTCGGAGCTGATCTTCGTGGGGCTCTGCTGGGGAATCATCCGGCTGATACGGTATGTGCAGAGCCGCAATGCCCGCTTGGATATCATGGCGTATATCCTGATCCCCGCTTCGCAGTTTATTCTGTTTTTTATTACCCTGGTGCTGTACGCCAATGAGACCAAGACGGCCATTTTTAACCCCTATGGGGTGGCGGCGCTGGTGGCGGGGATGCTGGGCGACCTGGCGCTGTTTGTGATGATCCGCCGGATGAACGAGAACGCCGCGCTGCGGGCCCAGCTGGAGGCCACCCGGATGCAGCAGAGCTACTATACCCTGCTGGAGGAGCAGCAGAAGCAGATCCGTGAGATGCAGCATGACATCAATAACCATGTGGCGGTGATACGCAGCCTGACCGCCGGGGCCCCGGAGGGCACCGACCTGAAGCAGTATGCCGAGGAGGTGGCCGCGCCGAAGCTTATCAACCTGCACTACTGCCGCAACGCCATACTGAACGCGCTGCTGGTGAACAAGGCCGCCGACTGCGAAAAGGCGGGTATTGAGGCGAACTTTGACATAAAGCTGGCGGCGGGGACGGCGGGCTTTGACGACTACGACCTGGTGGCGTTGGTGAGCAATCTGCTGGATAACGCCATAGCGGCGGCCGGGGCAGCTAAGCCGAAGCAGGTAGGACTAACCATGCAGACGGCGGATGGGGCGCTTTCCATCCTGTGCCGCAACAGCTGCGGTAAGGGCGCCGAGGGCACCGCCGTGAACCAGGGCAAGATGACCCGCGGCAACGGCAAGGGAATCATCAACCGGGTGGTGAAGAAATACGGCGGCGAGATGGAGACACAGCCGGGCGACGGGTGCTACACCGTGAGTGTGATGGTCTTCGCGAAGGGAGAAGCGCCGATAATGACATAAGCGATCGTCCTATGAAAAGGAAGCTCCGAGAGGGGCTTTTCCTTTTGGATGGGTATGTTAGGTTTGGTCTATTCTCCTACCGGCAGATGGGGCGATCATCTCGGTTTTGCTTGTTCCGGCAGCCATGCCGTCATTTATACGGCTGGCCGCTTCCCGATGTAAGAGGAGCCTTAAGATAGCGGAATACCAGATACGAAAAGAGCCGCCCCATGGGGACGGCTCTTGATTTTTGGCGGATCAGAGGAGGCCCTGCACCAGAATGACGATGATGAGCAGGGGGAGAACATAGCGGAAATAGGGGCGCAGCCAGCGGGGGAGCTTGGGGCCTTTTCCGGTATTGGCCTCCGCGAGGTAATTTTCGAAGCCCCAGCCCCAGCGGCTGACGCAGAACAGCAGATAGATGGCCGAGCCGATAGGCAGCAGCAGATTGCTGACAAGGAAATCCTCGCTATCCTGCACGCCGCGGGCACCGATGAGGTGCAGATCACCCCAGACATTAAAGCCGAGGATGCAGGGCATGCTGAGCACCAGCATGGCAATGCAGCCGATAAGGGAGGCCTTTTTGCGGCTGATGCCGAAGGTATCCACCGCGAAGGCCAGGAGATTCTCAAACACGGCCAGCACCGTGGAGAAGCTGGCGAAGGTCATGAACAGGAAGAACAGCGTACCCCACAGGCGGCCGCCCTCCATATTGACGAAAACGCTGGGGAGCGTCTGGAAGATGAGGGAGGGGCCGGCATCCGGCTGGACACCGTAGGAGAAGCAGGCCGGGAAGATAATGACGCCGGCCATGAGGGCCACGAAGGTATCCAGGGCGCAGATACGGGTGGCTTCCCCGGCGAGGGTGTGCTCCCGGCTCATGTAGCTTCCAAAGATCTCCATGGCGGCGATGCCGAGACTGAGGGTAAAGAAGGCCTGATTCATGGCGGCGGTGATGATATTCCCCAGGCCGTTGGTACGGATGCTTTCGGCGGAGGGGAGCAGGTAGAATTTCATGCCCTCAGCGGCGCCGGGCAGCAGCAGGCTGTGCACCGCCAGCACAACAATGAGGGCCAGCAGGGCGATCATCATGACCTTGGTGATGCGCTCGAGGCCTTTCTGCACGCCAAAGCTGCAAACCAAAAAGCCCAGAACGACCACGATGACCATAAAGATGGTCATTTCTCCGGGGGAGGAGAGCATCTGGCTGTAGACGCCGCCGATCTCCTCGGTGCCCATGCCGGCGACAAAATCGCCCCGGAGGAATTTATAAAAGTAATCCACCATCCAACCGGTGACGGTGGTGTAGTACATCATAAGCAGGCAGCAGCCCAGCATGCAGAACCAGCCGTGGATGTGCCACTTCTGGCCCGGCTTTTCGAGCGTCTGGTAGGCCTGTACGGCGCTTTTGCGGCTGGCGCGGCCCACGGCCAGCTCCATGGTCATAACCGGGATGCCCATGATGACCAGGCAGATGAGATAAAACAGCACAAAGTATCCGCCGCCGTACTGGCCGGTGATATAGGGGAAGCGCCAGACATTGCCGATGCCGATGGCGCAGCCGGCACTGACCAACAGGAACCCTAAGCGGGAACGGAAATTTTCTCTTTGCATACAATACTCCTCATTTCGACTTTATAAAAAGTATTCTTATTATAGGACGGGAGAGGAGCATTGACAAGGAGCAGTTTGGCATTATAATATAAGAAAAAGTTATGATGCAGCGGATTGCAGGGACCGGAAAGGAGAAAGGGAGGAAACCGATGAACCGAAACCAACTGAGATACTTTGTGGCGGCGGCGGAGAGCCGGAGCTTTACCAAGGCAGCCGACCAGTTTTTTATCTCCCAGACAGCGGTGACGCAGCAGATACGGCTGCTGGAGGAGATGCTGGGGTGTCCCCTGTTTGACCGGAGTACCCGGCCGGTTTCCCTAACGCCGGCGGGCAAGGCGTTTCTGACCGAAGCGAAGGCGATCCTGGAGCGGATGGATCAGGCCATTGACCGGGCGCACGGAGCTTCCACCGGGCTTTCCGGCAGCCTGCGCATTGGGTACCTAAAGGGCTATGAGCAAAGCGGATTTACCGATTTCCTGCGGGAATTCCACCAGCGGCACGCCAATTTGCTGATCACCTTTTACCGCTGCACCACCGACCAGCTGGCGGCGGGACTTTTGGGGAATCAGTTTGATCTGATCCTGACCTGGGACAGCACCAACCTGAAGCAGGATGAACGGGTGGACTGGCTGCTGGCCGAGGAGGTGGGGCTGGTGGCGGCGCTGTATGCCGGGCATCCGCTGGCGCAGCGGGTGCGGCTGACCCGCCGGGAGCTGCGGGGGGAGCCGATCATTTACATGTCCCCGGCGGAAACGCTGGATTCCTACGGCGACGCGTTTTTTATGAACCTGTATAAGGAGGCAGGCTACCGGCCTAATATCCTGTTCTGCTCCTCCGATAGTGAGAGCATCCTGATGATGGTGGCGGCGGAGGAGGGAGTATCCATTCTGCCGGATTACTCGGCGCGAAAGCATGCCCCGGCGGAAAACCTGGTTTTTATCCCGCTGACCGGACAGGGCGAGCAGGAGGAAGTGATAGCGGCGTGGCGGCGGGACGCCCAAAACCCCGCGCTGGCGCAGTTTGTGGCGGCGCTGCGGCAGGCCGCGCCCTTTGGACGGTGAGGGGCGTATCTGACGGAAACTAGGGGGATGGCATATTTTCGTCTGCTCGGCGAAAGGATAGTCTGGACAAGACAACAAGTAAGGGCGAACCCTCTCCTTATAGAACGCGGCAGGGCTATGCCCTGCCGCCGCTGATTTTGCCCTATGTGCAAAATCAGCACCTATTAAGCGCGAAAGGGAACCCTGATGGTTCCCTTTCACACTTTTCCTCCTTCCGAGGACGCAAGTCGGCACGGCTATCGCAGGGAGCGCCCTTCGGTCTAAAGGATTTCGCTTGCTGCGGTAAGCGGCCAAAGACACTGTCTTTGGAAACTGCAAGCCTTTTGAAAAAGGCTTGACCGAAAACTTTTACGGTTCTTCTTTGTTGGTTACTGCCGGTGCTCTTCGTCCCACAGCTGTTCGGCGGTGGGCTGCCAGCAGGCGGCGTAGGCCTTGCACTTTTCGCACAGATGCTCGGCACTTTCCGGCGCCTCCAGATCGGTGGAGCGGGCACCGCTGCGCTTCACCATCTCCGGCAGGAGATCGGGATTTTCCAGCATGGGGCAGGGCCGCAGGTGGTTGCCATTGAAGGGCTGACCCTTGCGGTATTCCAGGAATAGCGGCTGCTGCAGGCACTCCAGGAAGCTCTTTTCCCGGATATTGGCGCCGGAATAATGGATAAAGACGCAGGGCTCCACATCACCGGCCGCATTGATGTGGCAGTAAATGCGCCCGCCGGCCACACAGCCGCCGGCAAATTCACCGTCATTCTGGAAATCGATGCAGTAGAGCTCCTTGCCGCCGGTCACACCGCGGATCTCCCGCACACGGTTTTTCATGTAGGTGCGCTGCTCGGGGGTCAGCAGCAGATCGGTGGAGGCGCCCATGCCGACCGGCATGTAGTGGAAGTACCAGGCGAAGACGCAGCCCTTACTGATGAGCAGATCGAGGAATTCATCGCTAGTGACGGTCTTATAATTCTTGGCAGTGTAGCAAATGGAAACGCCGAAGGGGATCTTGTAGCGGTGCATCAGCTCCATGGCGGCCAGCGCCTTCTGGAAGTGGCCCTCGCCGCGGCGGCCGTCATTGGCTTCCTCGAAGCCCTCGATGGAGACGGACACAAAGAAATTGCCGACCCGCAGCAGCTCCCTGCAGAAATCATCATCGATGAGGGTGCCATTAGTGAAGGCGTGGAAGGCCATATCCCGGTGCTTTTCGCACAGGCGGATGATATCCTTTTTGCGGATGAGCGGCTCGCCGCCGGTAAAGAGGCAGGCATGGGTACCCAGCTCCTTGGCCTCGGTGAGGACTCGATCCATCTCCTCAAAGGTCAGGCTCTGCCGGTGGCCGTATTCGGCGGCCCAGCAGCCGGTGCAGTGCATATTGCAGGCGGAGGTGGGGTCCATAAGGATGAGCCAGGGGATATTGCAGCCGTACTTTTCGGCGTTCTTCTGTGCCTGCTGATAGCCGCGGAAGCCACCCTCATACACCGCGTTGGTGAGGAAGGTTTTGAGGATATAGGGGTCGGTTTCATCCAGGATACGCTGGATGTAATGCGCCCACTTGCCCTCCGGCTGGCCCGCAATCATATGCAACACCTCGAAGGATTCCTTCTTCCACACGCTGCCCTGGATCTTTTCGGCCATATCCACCAGGTCCTGCGCGGCGGAGGCGGCATCCGCTGTTTTTCCCTTTTGGATGAAGTTTTCCAGCACCTTCTCGAAGGCCTTGCGTTCTGCCGCATGGGCGGCTTTTTCCATCAGTGTCATAGTCAGTTCCCGTTCCTTTCCCGGTAGTACAGGGCAAAGCCCTTTATTTCCTCTTCATTGTAGCGCCGGGGCGGCTCGGAGCCCATCGGCAAAAGTCGGCGGATGAGAAAAATTGGGACAGGGGAGCCAAACTGTGAAACAGCCGGGGGACGGTTTTTCTGTGAAAAAGCTCCTAACCTAAAGTGAACTTTAGGGCTCATAATGAAAATAGCAACAAAATGGAAGGAGAGCGCCTATTATGAGCTTTGCGGAAGTAAAAAAGAACTTTGGCTTTGGCTGTATGCGGCTGCCCATGCAGGGCGAGGAGGTGGACCTGGCACAGTTTAGCCAGATGGTGGACGAATACCTGGCGGCGGGATTCAATTGCTTTGATACCGCGCGGGTGTACCTGGGCGGCAAAAGTGAGCCCGCCATCCGGGAGCGCGTTGCCAAGTGCTACCGCGGGAGAGCTTTCTGCTGGCGGATAAGATTTCCAACGCGCTGTTTGAGGCGGAGGAAAAGTGCGACCGCTGTTCCAAAAGCAGCTGGCAAGCTGCTGGGTGGAGTACTTTGATTTTTACCTAATGCACGCCCAGGGCAAGGGGTATTTTGAGAAATTTAAGAAGTGCCGGGCCTATGAGCAGGCGCTGGAGCTGAAAGCGGAGGGGCTCATCCGCCATGTGGGACTTTCCTTCCACGATAAGTCGGAGGTGCTGGATGAGATCCTGACCGAATACCCACAGATGGAATTCGTGCAGCTGCAGCTGCACTATATGGACTATGACGATCCGGCCATCCAGGGACGGCAGTGCTGCGAGGTATGCGCAAAGCATGGCAAATCGGTCATCGTGATGGAGCCGGTGAAAGGCGGCAACCTGGTAAAGCTGCCGGAGGACGCCCTGCGTTACATTACCGACCTGCATGGAGACAGTCCCGCCGGGTACAATTCACGCGGCGGCAGGCTACTCTGGGGCGTTTATCGTGCTTTCCGGCATGAGCGGCCTGGCCCAGCTGCGGGACAATGTGGTGGTGATGAAGGACTACCGGCCGCTGGATGAGACCGAGCAAACAGCCGTGGCTGAGGTGTGCCGAGTGCTGCGCCCCAAGGGCCTTATCCCCTGCACCGCCTGCAACGGCAAAGCCCACGAGTGCATCGGCTGCGGAAAATGCAAGACCGCCTGCCCCCAGCATCTGCCCATCCGCCAATACCTGAAAGATGCAGCAAAGGAGTTTGAGAAGAAATGATGGAATACTGTAGGCTGCCAAGGGGCGAAGAACGCCTGAGCACGCTGGGCCTGGGGCTCGGCGGCAGGAGCCGCCGCACACATACGGCATCCAACAGGATATCGATAAGGAGATGCGATCTTTTGTAAAAAAAGCCGCGCAGCCCGATGGACCGCGCAGCGGTTTTATTCCCAATGGGGTTGTTCCTCTTTGGGCTGGTACACCAGCCGGGCCGCCGGAATAATGAGTGCTCCAAGGGCATTGCCCAACGCCACCAGCACTACCACCAATACAGCCTGGCCGCTGAAGATACGGGCATTGCAGAAGTAGAAAATATCAGCGATGGAGTGCTCGAACCCACAGAGAATGAAGGTGGGGATGCAGATAAGGATGCCCAGCACCGTTCCCCGGGTCTTGTAGATCTCGACGCAGATAAAGATAAGGATGCCGCAGAAGATGCCATCCACCAGCAGGGTAAGGGGCGCTTTGGTCAGGCGGGCCTCACACAGGGCCAGCACGGCACCGGCCGGTCTGCGGGCCAGGCCCGCTATCAGGCAGCCCACGGCATTACAAGGCAGAGAAAGCAGCGTCTGCCAGCGTTCCTGCCGACTTTGGCCCAGCCAGTAGCCAATTTTTCCGGTATACAGATCGAACCCAAACAGGGTGATGGTGATGAGCCCCACAGTGAAGAACACCGCCCCCACCACACGGTTTTCGCAGCCCAGGTACACATAGCCGCCGATAGAGATCATCAAACCAGCCAGCACGCCGCGCACCGCGCAGGGTAAAAGTTTCATATTCCCGGTCCCCTTGCCTTTGATTAGGATGGAGATAGTATACCAAATTTCGCGGTATTCGTCAAATTTATAACAAGGTTACCCTCCTTCCGCTAAACAGGCGGGTCACAGCGCCGTTCCTTTGGTTGGCCGGTACAGCCCGCCAAGATCGGCACTCTCCAGCTCCAGCAACTTGATCTTATTCTCCAGCCCGCCGGCGTAGCCGGTAAGGCTGCCGCCGCTGCCCACTACCCGGTGGCAGGGGATGATAATGGAAACACGGTTATGCCCCACGGCGCCGCCCACCGCCTGCGCCGAAAAATGTGTCAGGCCGCGCTGCCGCGCCAGTTCCCCGGCCAGCGCGCCATAGGTGGTGGTCTGCCCATAGGGGATCTGCAGCAGAAGCTGCCACACCGCCCGCTGAAAATCCGAGCCCACAGGATGCAGCGGCGGAGTAAAATCCGGCTCCCGGCCGGTAAAGTAGGTATCCAGCCAGCGGCAGGCCTCTTCCAGAGCCGGCGTGCGCTGCTCCTCCCTTTGCTGCGGCAGTCCGGCCGCAAAGTACTTCTGTCCTTCCAGCCACAGACCGGTCAGGCCCTCCTCATCGGCAGCCAGCAGCAGGCGTCCCAGCGGGGAGGCGTAATGGGTAATAAAGCAGCTCATGGCATATCCTCCTTGCAAGCATTATTATACCATTACTATACCACAAAAGCCCCCGCCTGTCCCGTTTTTCCTCCATGGTTCGGTTTGTTTACAAAAAGCCGCTGGAACGGTAGGGCCGCCGCATGCTATAATAGGAAAAAATAGAGCCGGAAGGAGATGCCCCATGTCCCAGATCACCAAACGCGCGCTGGAGCAATCGCTGAAAAACCTGCTGCGGGAAAAGCCGCTTTCCAAAATCACTGTCACTGATATCACCGAGGACTGCGGCATCAGCCGCATGACCTTCTACTATCACTTCAAGGATATCTACGACCTGGTGGAATGGGCCTGCATGGAGGACGCTGCCAAGGCACTGGCCAACAAAAAGACCTACGATACCTGGCAGCAGGGCTTTATTCAAATCTTCCACGCGGTGCGGGAAAATAAGGTCTTTGTGATGAATGTCTATCGGTGCGTCAGCCGGGAGCAGGTGGAAAAATACCTGGTCCCCCTCACCGATCAGCTCATCATGGGCGTCATTGCGGAGCGCTCCGCCGGGATGACGGTGCGGGAGGAGGATAAGCAGTTCATCGCGCAGGTCCACTCCTATTCCTTTGTGGGGCTCATGCTGGATTGGATCAAAGACGATATGCGGGCCGAGCCGGAGCTGCTGGTGAATAAGCTGGCTCTGGTCATCCAGGGCAGCATCAGCGCCGCGCTGGAGCGCTTCCGCACCGATAAGCCCAGCGCCTTTTGACAAAACTTCCGCTTTGATAAAAAATTTCGCAGCTCTTTCCCCGTGATGAGGTTTTTGTCACGGGGGTTTTTCTGTCTATTTTATTTCGCGGCCCGGCGGGATAGAATAAAGCCATCCAAGGGAGCTCCGCTCCCGAAACCAATCTTACAGGAGGCCTATTTATGTATTATTCCGCTGGAACCTACGAGAGCTTTGCTCACCCCGAAAAGCCCCAGGGCGTCGATAACAAATCCGCCTATATCATCGGCACCGGCCTGGCCGGTCTTACCGCCGCATTTTACCTGGTGCGCGATGGCCAGATGAAAGGCGAGCGCATCCACCTGCTGGAAAAGCTGGACCTGGCCGGCGGCAGCTGCGATGGCCGCAAGGATGTCACCAAGGGCTTTTATATGCGCGGCGGCCGCGAAATGGATAACCACTTTGAGGTGATGTGGGATACCTTCCGTGATGTGCCCTCCATCGAAACCCCCGGTGTATCCGTACTGGATGAATACTATTGGCTCAATAAGCACGACCCCAACTACTCCCTGTGCCGCGCCACCGTAAACCGCGGCGAGGACGCCCACACCGATAAGAAGTTCGCGCTGGATAAGGAAAGCGCCATGGCCCTTTCCAAGCTGTTCATTACCCCGGAAAAGGACCTGGAGGATAAAAAGATCTCCGAAGTCCTGCCGGAAAGCTTTTGGAGCACCAACTTCTGGCTCTACTGGCAGACCATGTTCGCCTTCCAAAAGTGGTCCAGCGCCCTGGAAATGAAGCGCTACCTGTGCCGCTATGTCCACCACATCGATGGCCTGCCCGACTTCAGCGCCCTGCGCTTTACCAAGTATAATCAGTACGAGAGCATGATCCTGCCGCTGGTGAAGTATTTGGAATCCCACGGCGTCCGCATCGAATACGGCATGGATGTCCGCAATGTCATTATTGAAACAGAGGGCGACAAGAAGGTAGCCCGCCAGATCGTCTATGTGAAGGACGGCAAGGAGCAGACCATTGATCTCATCGAGGATGATCTTGTTTTCATCACCAATGGCTGCTGCACCGATACCTCCTGCTACGGCGACCAGACCCACGCGCCCGATCTTTCTGGCGTCAAAGATGGCTGCGGTGAATCCTGGGATATGTGGAAGGCCATAGCCGCCCAGGCCCGGCACGGCGAATACGGCAACCCCGACGCCTTCTGCAGCGATGTGGAGGCCACCAACTGGATGAGCGCCACGGTTGCCACCGCCGATGAGGAAGTCATCCGCCACATCATGAATATCTGCAAGCGCGATCCCCGTGCCGGCAAGGTGACCACCGGCGGTATCGTCACCGTAAAGGACAGCACAGAAAACTGGTATCTTTCCTGGACCATCAACCGCCAGCCGCAGTTCAAGAGCCAGGACAAGAACACCGTGCTGGTGTGGGTCTACGGCCTGCATACCGATTGCGAGGGCAACTTTGTTAAAAAGCCCATGCGCGAGTGCACCGGCGAGGAGATCTGCCGTGAGTGGCTGTACCACATCGGCATCCCGGAGGACCGCATTGAGGAGCTGGCTACGAATGCCTGCAATACCACTACCTGCTATATGCCCTATATCAATGCCTTCTTCCAGCCCCGCAAGGAAAGCGACCGCCCCAAGGTGGTACCGGATGGCGCCGTGAACTTCGCCTTCGTAGGCCAGTTTGCCGAAACACCCCGCGATACCATCTTCACCACCGAATATTCGATGCGTACCGGGATGGAATCGGTATATACCCTGCTGGATATCGACCGCGGCGTGCCGGAGGTATGGGGCAGCAAGTACGATGTGCGTGAGCTGCTGCGTGCCTGCTACTATGCCGTCGATAAGAAGCCCATCAGCGAATTGCCGCTCTCCTTCGGCGAGCGGGAAGCGGTCAAGATCCTGCTGAAGAAGGTAAAGGGCACCGATGTGGAGCTGCTGCTGCGTGAAAGCGGCCTGCTAGAGTGACCCTCTCCCCTTCCCCCGCAGAAAAATATCAGCCCGTACCGGTGGTTCTGCCATCGGTATGGGCCTTTTCTTTTGCCAAGGAGGAATACGCTAAGCCCTCCCTCACTCTTCTTCCGTCGTGGGCGTAGCCGGTACTTCAGCAGGTCCTTCCTCCGGTTTGGGCTCGGTAATGGTGGGGATAAAAGCCTTGGCGATCTTGCCCTCCCCGCGGCGCTTGATGTAAAAATACCCGATGAAGCTAAAGACCAGCGCCCCGATGAAATTGACAAACAGGTCCTCCATGGTATCGTACAGCCCGATATCCAGGTACCCGCCAAAGCCCAGCTCCTGCCCGTTTACCGCCACACTGGTGATATCCCCAATGGTCACCGGGATGTTCATATTGGTGGGGTCCAGCATCTCGGAGGTGATGCTGTGGATAATGGTATCCTTCTGCATATCCATTAGGAACAGCCGGTCCATGCCGAACTCAAAGAACTCCCACAGCACACCGATGGTCATGGAAAAGCAGAAAGCCACCAGTGAAACATACACCGGCGAAAGCTCAAACTTGATCTTGCTGTTGCGGTTCAGAATATCAATAAGCGCAAAGCCGGTGGCCGCGCATAAAAAGCCGGTGGTGGTGTGCAGAATAGAATCCCAGTTGGGGTAGGTAATAAAGAAGCATCCCAGTTCCCCCAGGATCTCGGAAGCGAAGATAAACAGCAGGATGATGATCTCCAGCGTGCTGGGCAGCTCTATGCCAAAGTTCTGCTGGATAAAAAGCGGCAGCATAAATAAAAACAGCACCAGCAGGCACACAAAGGCGTTTTCGTACTCCCCGCGGATAATGGAGGAAACAAGGGTCAATAAGACGACAATACGCAGGATGAGATACACCGCAAAAACAGTGGGCTTTTTGTGGATCACCGCACGCAGATCGCGGGGAGGCTTGGGGACTTTCCGGTTCTGTTTCATGGTCGCGTTCCTTTCCTTGAGGGCAGTTTTCCCTTCGGATTATACCATAATTCCCCCTAAAAGTAAAGAACCGGGAGATTTTCCGCTTCTCTTTTGGCCGCTCACCGCTGTATCGGTTTTGGGGGCAGAAAAGATTTCACCTCCATGAAAGCGCACAAGCTTTGAGAAAGGCATTCATATGCCCCATCGCGGGAAGTATTTTTGCAAGGTAGGCAACATAAAAAATACAGAAAACAAAAAAGAGCTATCTGACTTCTCTAACAGAAATCAGATAGCTCTTTATTCTTGGATAATCTTAAAATGTTGCCATTTTGTTGCCACAGCGGGCACTCATGGCGAAAAAGCCTTGGTATGACTGGGCTTTTTCCGGGATGCAATCATTCCCACTCAAGTCTTGGGCTTTGATTTAGGGTTATAAAATGCACTCTCGATACGCTTTTCGTCCAAATAATCCACGTATTTCGGGCTGTACATAGGTTCCTTACGAATTTTGTAGCCGTTTTGTAGCCAGCTATTTTATACGTACTAACCGTTCGCAACGACTT